>Ga0126369_10001260_pt1 | contig 17387 bp, 7 predicted proteins | sample PanSoiMetaPlot_1_FD_109646 | JGI IMG/M metagenome (GOLD analysis project Ga0126369, IMG submission 109646) | Tropical forest soil microbial communities from Panama - MetaG Plot_1 | ecosystem: Environmental > Terrestrial > Soil > Tropical forest > Bulk soil | place: Panama | collected 2016-02-17 | reverse complement strand
GTTTCATCCGTCTTCAACCTATGCTTCCGCCGGCGTAGCTCAGTTGGTAGAGCAACTGATTTGTAATCAGTAGGTCGGGGGTTCAAGTCCCTTCGCCGGCTCCATTAATCTCAACAATTTCACGAAGGCCCGACTGTTTTACGAACGGCCGCACACACATTCGCACACAAATTCGATCTGCGTTCACCGAATCGCAAGCGTTTGTTCTCGCGGTTTCCTGCGTTGTCTAGCGTTCGCACAAAACCCACAAGCGAGATAATTAGAGCCGCTTGCACAAACATCAGTCAGCTTGCGACGGAGAAGGGCAGCGAGACTTGATCGGCGTTCGCATCGCGATCAGGTGCGTCATGAGCCTTCTCTGAATTACGTATTTGCCTTCTACTAGGTGAACTCACTTGATTGTCTTTCCTTTTCGTGGCGTGCCGCATGGACGCGTTCTCCTGCCTGCTTCGCCCGTTCTGTTCGCAAGCATTAAGGAACTCGATGAGTTGAGCTTCCGAATAGAGTACGCGGGTCCCGATGCGAAAGAACTTGATGCGTGCGGCTTCACGGGCGCGAAGCAGAGTGATGCGTGCAATACCTAGACGGCTGGCTGCTTGTTTCTCCGAAAGTAGATTGGGGTAACTCTGTGGTGCTTCCATGCTCGGCGCATATCACAAATCGTGTGCCATTGATCGACCGTCGGAACGCATGGGAACCAATGGTAGCGCATGAGAATCCGCGAGAACGGAGACAACGATGCTCTGAAATTCCTGATCTATCAATTCGTTGCGACTCCGAAAATTCATAGATGCTTTGATAAGAGGCGTTCAGATTTTGGCAATCGCAGCACGAAACTCAGATTACGAAAGTTGTAATACCCGACGCGCAATTATGTGAAAACCCAACAACCAAACACCTTCCCTTGGCACGCGACCCTGTGGGCGCAGAGTCGCAGGGCTTTGTGGCCACCATCACCACAACCTCCCACCAACGCGGGCTTCCATTAGCGCTTCACGCAGAACTCGGAAGGTAACGCTTTGCCGCCGAAATACCATGTCTTCGTGCTTGATTAACTTCAATAACTGAACCTGAAGCGTGTTTAAGGTCTCAGCCGTGGCTTGGCCCGGCGGTTCATCAGAATCCGTAAGCCCTAGTGCTTTTCGACGGCGCGCACTTAGAGCCTCGTCCCGGCAACTAACGAATGACTGGCGCGTCCTTCGTCGCGCCCGTCGATTCCATGATCGTGCGCACCTGATAGACTTGGTCCATCCACATATTGAAGGATGAAACTTTTTTTGACAGTGTCCTCTTTCTTCCCTGGGGCCGTATTGCCATTTAGTCCTCCATCTGATCGAGATGCGGATTTCTCGGCAAAATAAAGCCACAACCAGGGGCCAATAATGAGATTAAGGAAATCTCCCAGTTGCCCAAGTTTCTTAATATGATTTGCTTTATTCTTAAGCTGCTGAAAGCGCGAGGTTTGCCGGAACGATAAAGCTGAAAAACGGGTTCTTACCTTGTCTGCTCACCCTAGTTTGGTTCTTTATCCCTAACGCGCTCGCGCTTCATGGAAACGAGGCCTTCAATCGCGAATCGCCTGCGCAGTGATTTCGAGAATAAGATGATTGATTAACTGCACTCTCAGTAACTATCGTTAACGACCGCAGCGACCGGATGCGGTCAAGGACGAAGTGAACCGCATTGAGATTCGTGCAGTTCATCGGGGCTTGCTAAGATCCTTGACGGCATTCGTCGCGGAGGTTGCGTCAGTCGCTTGAGCTAACGCGAGCAACCGTCAGCACGTTTGATGAGAGTAGAGACTTAAAGAGAAGCCGGACGTCCTGTCAATGGCAGTATATTTTTGCGGAGTCGCGTGACATCGCACTCGCATGACCCGCCGCATTCCGCGTAGTCCACAAGACTTTCAGGCTTCCGACCATTCGCCTTCCGCAGTACAATATTTCCACCGTACTCAGTCGCGTCGAGTGTCTTAGGCATCGCACGCGAATGGGGCGAACGTCTCCAATTGCAGTACTCTCACAATGGAACCCCAAATTCAAGTACAATCGTCAAAGAAAACCAACAAAATTCTTTCCGCCCTTTCAGCAGCCGACTATGCGCGGATCGCACCCAATTTGAAATTAATTCATTTGGCGCAGGGAGAGAAGCTTTATAGCACGGGCGAGGGCTGTAAGTGGTCATGGTTTCTACTAGATGGTCTCCTCTCCGTAGCGGCTGAGACTGAAGAGGGAGAAACAATGGATGTAGGCATGATCGGGACCGAAGGTGCTGCCGGCATGCTAGCCGCGTTTCACGACTGGCAGGCACCTTTTACGGCGACAGTCGAAATCAGGGGACAGGCGATGCGAATATCAGCGGTAGCGCTCAAAGAGGAGATCAATCGACTCAGCGAATTGCAGGTCGCTCTGTTGAAATATACAGCCTTCCTTTATCACCAAATTGCGCGCTCAGTACTCTGTGGCCGCTTTCATCAGACCGAGCGCCGACTGTGTCGTTTCCTGCTGACGATTTCGGACCGCATTGGATCGCCGATCATTCCGCTGAAACATGAGAGATTGAGTCACCTTATTGGAGCCCACCGTCCGCGAGTAACCGGCACTCTAAATAAACTTGCGGCACAAAAGCTACTGCAACTCACTCGTGGCAAGATTGTGATCCTCGATCGTGCCGAGTTAGAAACACATGCCTGTTCTTGCTACACGATAATTGATGACGCCATGACGCGCTATCTCGCTCATCTCTCACAAAGACCAAATCAAATGTCAACACGAAAATCTGTGGGACCGCCCTCATAATTGCGTTTGGATCTCCAATCAATAATTCCTGGGTTTTGTATCGCGGGAGACAGACAGAAGCTCATTGTTCAGAATATGCTCAGCCTACAACGGTAGACTGGAAGGCGATCATTATTAGCAATCCTTCTTAGGTTAGCAAAGCGGCATTTATTTTCACCCGAACGAAGTCGTATTGGAACTTCGTAAGACAACCTGATCCGATGCCGTCCGTGGTCACCGATAAGGGAAATTAAGCATGCGCTGGAGAATCCTACCCACTACGGCAATCCTCTTGCTTGTAGCGTCTGGTGTCAGCATCGGCCCCTGGGCCAAAATATCAGAATCCAATGCCGCGGCCGGGCAAACGCCTCCGGCCGTGGTCAGGTGGTTCGGTCCGAGCGCTCGGGATTCAGTCGTCAGTTATCCTGAAGCGACAGACACGGCCATCGTTCATTTTCCATATGTGCGGACAGTCAATGGTAACACCATCAGCTTTGATAACACCGGCGGTGCCGGTCGCTCGTGTTATCCCAGTGTCGGGTGTGAGGATCCGGCGCTCGGAGTTTTCATACAATGCAGCAACTGTCCTTATAGCCTCAATGGACCTCCCTATACGTGGCAGGGAAATTATGTGGTCTGTCACTGCGACACCGGCGACTGTGTTAGTCGAGTGAACAGATCCTGGGTTGGCAATATGACGGCAGGTGTGAAAGTCCTCAGCGTCTACGGCTCCCCACTCGTAATCACCTTCTCCACGCCAGTTTCAGAGGTGGGTTTTCAAGCTCAGGATACCTGGTATACCAGACAGCAATTTACGGTCGTTGCGTATAACGGTGCGACTGCACTCGGTACGATAGTCGTCGACGATGAAAACGGCTTTCGCATGAGTACGCCCGCAGCCGATGGACACGCCCCTTTTGTTGGCGTGCGCGCCAGCTGTGGCAGCGTTATTACCAGTATCCAGGTGTCGGCCGGAGATGGCCCGCCAGGGAGCAACATTGATGGCTGGTTTGGTATTGGTCCCATGTCCTTCGGATCTTTTTCTGTTGCCGTTCCTCCGATACCGCCGTCGTAAGAGATGATCGGGGTTCGCTAACCGACACAGCTTTCTGTTCTCGATTAGGCATAAACAGAGTTCGCAGTAAGGAACAATCAGATGACTTCACCGTCGACGCGAACACAAATAGTTCATTGGGTCATTGTGTTTTCGCTCGTGCTGGGGCTGGCTGGGCCACAAATTATACGGACATCTTCAGCTCGGGCGGTCTCGAGGAAAACAAGAGCGTTTCCACGTGTCGCGCCAACGGAAATGTCCCCTACGGCGTTCGATTCCGGCCATTCACATTCGCTCGAAGCCCCAGCCCGTTCTCGATTGGTTGAATCCTTTGCCAGATTGCCGGTGAGATTTGAAGCGAACGAGGGGCAGTTCGATCAGAAGATCAAATTCGTGTCGCGCGCCGGCGGTTATACCCTCGGTTTGACGAACACTGAAGCAATCTTTCTCCTGAACCACCCTCAGGCGAATACGGGTCCTCAAACGGAACCTGACACGAAAGTTCGCCCGTATGATCCGCCGATCGCATTACGAATGAAGTTGTTGGGCTCGAACCCGCACGCCACCGTGTCAGGACGTGATCAACTTCCCGGAAAGAGCAATTACTTTATCGGTCAGGACGAACGGCAGTGGCAGCGCGATGTGGTGAACTATGGAACAGTCACCTACAACGAGGTTTATCCCGGTGTGGACATGGTCTGTCGCGGCGACAGCAACCGGTTGGAATACGATTTCGTGGTTGCGCCAGGCGCTAACGCCAAGGCGATCGCGCTTGGTTTCGACCGCCTTAAAAATATTCGGATCGATCAGAATGGCGATCTCATTTTGCGGGCAAAGAACGGTACGCTGCGACAACACAAGCCGGTAGTCTACCAGGAAGTTGATGGCGATCGGCGTGTAGTGGTCGGCCGTTATGTTCTTAATCCCAACCGGCAGGTGCGATTTGAGATCGGCGAATACGATCAGAGCCGACCGCTCGTCATCGATCCCGTTCTTTCGTATTCAACCTATCTTGGCGGCAGCGGTACAGAGTTCGCGAACAGTATCGCCGTCGATGCCAGCGGCGCCGCCTATCTGATTGGCCAAACCGACTCGACAAATTTTCCCACCGCGAGCGCGATGCAACCGACGCCGGGGGGAGGCCTGGAAAGCTTTGTAGTAAAGCTTAACGCCAGCGGACAATTTGTATATTCGACTTATTTGGGTGGCAGCAGTGACGACCAGGGATACGATCTGGCCGTCGATTCCTCAGGCAATGTCTACCTTACCGGTCGAACCCAGTCAACAAACTTTCCCGTAGTAAATCCCGTACAGACAGCGCTCGCAGGCAACACCGACACTTTCATTAGCAAGTTGAACGCAAATGGCGATGCGCTGCTGTATTCCACATATCTTGGCGGAACCAGCTACGAATTTTCTCCGCGAATTGACATAGATACGTCGGGCAACGCCTACGTCACGGGGTTTACGTTCTCTTCCGATTTTCCTACGGTCAATGCAATTCAACCTTATTCGGGCGGGGGCTACGATGCCTACGTGACGAAGCTTGACCCCACTGGAAGCAGCCTGGTTTATTCAACCTATCTTGGTGGCTCTGGTTCGGACTATGGCACCAGAATCGCGGTCGACTCATCCGGAAACGCATACGTGGTCGGATATACACAGTCCGGGGACTTTCCCGTTGCCAATGCGATGCAAAGTGGTTTCGGTGGAGGGGCTCAGGATGCGTTCGTAACAAAGATCAATCCTGGCGGAAACGCGTTTGTCTATTCGACCTACCTCGGAGGGTCTGGAGACGATTCAGCATCGAGCGTCGCAGTTGCCATGGACGGGAGTGTCTGTGTTACGGGCATGACATTTTCGACGAATTTTCCAGTAGCGAACCCGACGCAGGCGACATATGGAGGCGGCGATAACGACGGTTTTGTGACGCTGCTCAACCCGAGCGGAACCGCTCTTACGTACTCAAGCTACCTTGGCGGTACCGGCTCCGAGTCTGGCGCCGATGTTGTTCTGGATACCTACGGAAATGCCTACATAACCGGCAATACGAGTTCGGGTAACTTTCCGCTGGTTAGTCCGTTGCAATCCACGTTCGGTGGCGGAGTCTACGACGCTTATGTGACTAAGCTAGATACTACTACCGGAGTGATTGCGTTCTCGACGTTCTTAGGTGGCAACAACAACGATTTCTCATATGGCATTGCCCTCGACCCTGCCGGATCGGTCTACATAGTAGGCAGCTCGGTCTCGACCAATTTCCCGACCGCGAATGCTTTGCAAACCACTAATCACGGCGGCTCCGATGGCTTCGTCGCGAAGATCTCGGGAATTAATTTTACGATCAGAGGACACATCGCCGATGCGGCCAATAACGGGATCAGCGGCGTAACTGTTTCCATGATCGGTAGCCAGGTCACTTCAACCACGACGGACGCAGCCGGCAATTATGCTGTCGCCGTCGGACCCGGCGATTACACCGTTACGCCGGCGAAAGCTGGTTACCTGTTTACTCCCGGAACTCAGAGCTTCACCGGCCTGGCCTCAAATCAGACGGCCGACTTTCTGGGCGCAACGTCCACAATTAGCGGACAGATCACAGATGGTAACGGAAATCCTTTGGATGCGTTGGTGACGTTGAGCGGATCGCAATCGGGTTCTACTAACACCGACTTAGCGGGCAATTACGTGTTCCAAGTGGCGCCTGGTGGAACCTACACCGTAACCCCGTCAAAAAGCGGTTATAATTTTTCGCCACTCAATCAAACCTTCACCAACATTAGCGGCGATCAAATCGCAAATTTCAGTGGCGCACTCAGGACCTACACCATCGGTGGGCGGATCTCAGATACGGGGGGAGCCGGCGTTAGCGGTGTCATAGTTTCATTGTCAGGCAGCCAGTCAGCCACGCTGCAAACTGATGCGTCCGGGAACTACGCCTTTACCAATGTGATATCGGGCGGAAATTATACCGTCACGCCGTCACCCTACGGCCAAACCTACACGTACAATTTTACGCCGGCCAGTCTGTCATTCAACAACCTCGCGGCAGATCAAACGGCGAATTTTAGTTCGACAGCTGCCGCGTTGGTTACTCTCTATCCGACGGGCGACGCTTACGTTCAGGATGGGAGTTCAGCCAATACAAACTTCGGGACGGCTTCATTGTTGAATCTGAAGACTGACAGCGGCACCAACAACGGCCTGAACCGGGATGTGTACTTCAAGTTTGATTTGGGCGGCGTGAGTACCAGTATCAGCAGTGTGAAGCTGCGAATTTATGCAGCCCTGTCTGCCGCTGGTTCAGTCAGCAGCTCGGCGTACTCGGTGGCGACGACTTCATGGATCGAGACCGGCACGGGCAGCATTACCTGGAACAATAAACCGGCCCGCAGCGGCAGCGCGCTCACCGGAGCTACGGTCACCATCAACAGCACAACCTATACGACTTATGATCTGGATGTCACCAGCTATGTGAAAGGCGAGAAATTAGCCGGACGAGATGTGGTGAGTCTGGCGCTTCACGACGGAGCGGCCTCGACTCCGACGATTACGCTGAATTCCAGAGAGAGTCTGGCGAACCAACCGCAGCTGATTCTAACCACCAGCGGCACCGACAATGCGCCGCCAGCCGTCACGTTGACCGCTCCGACAAACGGATCGTCTTTTACGTCGCCCGCGAATCTCACAGTCTCAGCAAACGCCACCGATAGCGACGGACAAATCCGCAAGGTCGACTTTTACGCCGGCACAGCTCTGATTGGAACGGCGACTACACCCGTGGGCAGCACCTACAGTGTGACCTGGAGCGGAGTGGGCGCCGGCGCTTATTCGCTGAGCGCGATTGCCACCGATAGCGGTGGTGCCGCGGTCGTTTCGAACACCGCGAATATTGTGGTAAATGCGCCGAACACTCCGCCTACAGTCACGCTCACTTCGCCGGCGAACAATGCGACCTTTCTCGCGGGTTCTAACATTCCCCTGGCCGCAGACGCCAACGACATTGACGGTGCGATTACCAAGGTTGAATTCTTTTATGGGGGCACGAACAAGATCGGTGAGTCGCTCACCGCGCCTTATGGAATTACCTGGAATAATGTGGCCGCAGCCAGTTATAGCCTGACCGCCAAAGCAACGGACAACAGCGGCGCAGTTGTCACCTCAACTGCCATCAATATTACTGTCGCCACGCCTGCCACCAATGGTGAGATTGGCTTCGTCACCGGAAAGACTCTGGGTACGCTGCGCAACAACCTGAGTAATTTTGCGGGCATGAAGCTCACCGTCGGAGCCGAAGCCCTGAGCGTGATGGAACTCGGGAGGATCTTTGTTTCCGGCAACACCGGCACTCATACCCTAAAGCTGGTCAAAGCGAGTGACGGCACCGACATCCCCGGTAGTTCGATTTCTTTAGCGATGACCGGTGGCACTGCCGGGCAATTCAAATATGTGACATTGCCGGCTCCGGTCCTGTTGCTGGCCAACACTGCTTACTATGTGGTTAGTCAGGAGACCAGCGGCGGCGATCAATGGTACGACTCGAATACCTCGCTGACAGTCACCAGCGCAGCCACTGTCAACAGCGGGATCTTTCGCAACGGCACGACCTGGACGACTGGCGGCACGACCAACAACAGCTTCGTGCCGGTGGATTTCAAGTACGTGGTTGCCTCGGCAACTTATCGTCTTCACAAAGAAGCTTCGACGACCACAAATCTTTTCCAACTGAAACCCGTCGGTCCCGACGGTACCGCTCTGGCGATCAAGACTTCGGAGCTGAAAAGCCAGGCGACGGGAGAGAAGATAATTAAAGAATTCGATACGCAGGCCGGGGTGCCCAACCGCGGTGGCGTGATCCCGGCGGGTTCAACCGTAACCTTCAACGTGTGGATGCGAAAAACAGCCAACGTGGGCACGATGTTTCCCCGCGTCAAGTTAAATCTCAATAGCGCCAGCGGCACAAGCTTCTGCATCGTGACCGGCACCACGGCGCTAACCACCACCCTAACTAAGTACACCTTGACGGGAACGACTAGCGCGCCGATCAGTGTCTTGAGCAGCGATCGATATTACGTCTGGACCGGAGTGAACCTGACGGCGGGCTCAACAACCACGAGCTTCATGGGTGAAATCGATGTCGAAGGCACGCTTAATGGGAACTACGATTCACTGGTAAACGCGCCATTGCCGTTGCCACCTACCATCGCCAGCATGTCGCCGGTCATAGGTCCGGTGGGGACGTCGGTCACCATCTCGGGAAGTTCATTCGGCGCTGTTCAGGGAACAAGCACGGTGATGCTTAACAATGTTCCTTTGACTGTCTCGAGTTGGGGGAACGCCTCGGTCGTAGCCGTGATTCCAAGCGCGGCCGCGACCGGTCAAATTGTAATCACTGTTAGCGCGCTGCCGAGTAACGGTTTGACCTTCACGGTTGGTCAGGTCGATACCGATGGCGACGGACTGCCCGACAACTGGGAGATGCTCTACTTCGGTAATCTCAACCAGACCGCCGCCGGAGACTTTGACGGCGATGGCGTCACGAATCTCCAGGAATATCTTGAGGGGAGAAATCCTGCCAAGGGGATGATTACCGACCCGGGCACGGTGATTAATTTAAAAGTCCACCGACCGTTGGATCCTCCTTAATAAATTGAGTTCCGATGGGAGGCCATTTAACAGTACGGTCGCAGCAAGGTTTCCTTCGTTGTTTGCGAGCCGCCGAGAACTTGGGTCGCTGGCCACTTCAGCGTGACCGGATCGGACGCATTTGAAATAAGGTTATGTCTCTTCGAATCAGATTTATCTCTACGCCCTTTCCCGGTTTCCCACCCTCGACGATTGGCGGGCGTTTCGCCATCGTTTGGGTAAGTCTTGTAATGGCTGTCGCCATCGCCATCCTGCCAGCTTCGGCGAGCGGCCAGGCCGAGACATGCGAGACGGGTGTGAGAATCGCTTTTCAGGGTAGTGTGTGCGCTCGTGATCCGTTTAATTTGTCATTAAATGGGGCCGTTGGATCGGGCGACGGCAACTGCACGTCGGTGAGCTGGTCCAATTCCAATAAGATGTCGACCAAGCTCCGCCTGAATCAAACCTACACTTTATCTCTGGACGCTGAGAGTTGCGCGACGTATGTGAACTTCGAGGTTCCCGACGACTACAAAATTTATATTGACGATCAGGAAACGAACACCATCCGGCGACCGGCGGGCACAACGGCGGCATACAGCTGGAGAGTTGTGGTGCGCCCCAAATGTTCGTGCAGCGGCTCAAACTCGAATGGTGGAGCACCGGGAGCTTCAAATGGTCCGCAACTCGGCAGTGTGATCTGGGACGTCGGCCTGGGCACTTTGGCGGACGGCAGATCAGCGGAGGGAATCAGCATTCGCGAGGATGCGCTCTCAAGCTATATCTATACTCCGGCGGCGCTCGTGTACTCGCCACCAATTAACACCACTGAGGTTGACGTGGTGCGGAACGGCGATGGCAGTCTGCGGCAGGTCAAAGCGCCTCAGACTCTGGCCGATGTCGTCGTCATCAGCTCATCTGAATACGATATTCGTTTCTATCGGCCGGCAGACGTGGGCGCCAAGTCGGGGGGCGTGTACCCGATTACCGGGCAACCGTTTGTCACGTGGAAGATCAAGAACACCAGTGATGCCTCGGCCACCAAGTTGAGCATTAACCGGATTGAGAATGGCGTCACCGTCGTCAACGAGTACGCAGTAGATCCGTCCGGCAACTCCTGGTCGCTCAGCCGCGGCGGAGCGCGCGTTGAAACTAAGATCTTCAGCTATCCAAACCCCAACACGCGCGTCGAAACCAAAATCGTAAAAGACAATCTGGGCAATATCAGTTCCAAGTCGGCGCGCACCTACTTCACTTTTCCGTGGGGCGAAGAGCTGGTGAAAGACGTGCTGGATCCCGACGGCGCGGCTTTGACGACCAGTTATGTCTATTACACGAACCCGACAGAGTCCCGCTTCCAAAAGATTCAATCCGTTACTTATGCCGATGGCTCCTGGATTTCGTACGATTATGACAGCGCGGGAAACAAGAGCCTGGAACTGCGTCCCTGGCTGGATGAGTCCCTCAGCGGGGCGACCGAAGCCAATAGTCGATCGACGCGGTATACCTACTCAACCTCGGATGGGATCGAGGTCTCTCTGTATCCGCACAACCTCGCCAGCATAGAGGAGAAGGTCCTCGGCGTGACGGTTCACAAGACGACCTATTCGAGATCTGCGACGACGGTCAATGGCGAGCCGGCCGTAAGCGAAGTGCAGACCACTTACTCGTCGGCGAACACGACCTTGCAGAGCAGCACAGTCTTGTACCACGCCTCCGCATCGGCGTTTGTTGCCGGACGCACCGTGTCCCAATCCACTGCGGCAGGGCAGCGAGATTCTTATGTGTACGAGAAAGGCGTCTACTCGACCAACGCAGATCCGAGTCTCAATCAATTCACGCCGGACGTAAATGGCACCGCAGTTAGAGTGACGACTACTCACGGCACAGATGCGGCGCCCAATGGCATGGCGCTGAAGACTACCAAGGAAACCTCGATTACCGATCAAACGGGCCGCGAAGTCCTGCGCGAGTCTTACGTATACACCGGCTCGGCTTACGAGCGGATTGCCTGGTCCGTGATGACATATGACGATCGCGGTCATCTGACACAGACTACTTCTAACAACGGGACAATAACGGGCGCGACGTGGGATGGCGACAAACAACTCTCCAGTACCGATGCGAATGGCATTGAGACCGACTTCACCTACGATTCGCTCTTGCGCGTAAAGACGAAAACCAAAAAGGGTGTGGCTGCCAATGGAACGTTTCCAGCCCAGGCCGACATCGTCACGACGCTGAATTATGACGCCGATGGACGGGCGACCAGCCAAACGGTGGCGTCGGGCTCACTGAGTCTGAGCAGCTCGAATACTTACGACCTGGCCGGCCGAACCCGGCGAGTAACTGACCAGGCCGGTCTGACGACCAGCTACGCCTTTTCCAATAGTGGACGCACCACCAATACGACGCTTCCCGGAGGCGCTAATGAAGTAAGAGATAAGTACGTGGATGGTCAGGATAAAAGCATCACCGGTAGCGCGGCGGCTTCACGTTATTTCAGTTACAGCGCTAACGCCGACGGCACTTACCTAGTGCAGGAATTCATCGGCGCGGCCGGATTGAATTCGGCGCGTTGGACCAAAACGACTACGAACTGGGCTGGTGAGACCATCAAAGTCGAAAGGCCGAATTTTACCGGCGGCACAACGATTCAAACATCGGCTTACAACAACCAGGGCCAGTTGCAATCAGAAACCACGCTTAACGGATCGAACAAAGTAATCGCCGACAGATTGCATGAATACGATGAGTTAGGAAATGAAACCAGGTCTGGCTTGGACGTTGATGCGAGCGGCGGCCTTAGTCCCGCCTCAACCGATCGAATCGCGGACACGAGTGTTACGTTCGAAAAAACGGGCAGCGATTGGTTTGGGGTGACCACCACGACGAGCTATCTCACCGACAACAGCACCACGCCCACCATTCAAACTCAGCGTAACCGCCTCACGAACTTTGCGGTCAACGGAGCTGAGCAAACCGTGTCGGACTCGACAGTCATAGATATCGCGGGAAACAGCACCCGGACGACGACCAGCATCAACCGCGCGGCCAAAAAATCAACCATTACTGTCGATACGCCTGACTCTACAGTTGATGCGGTCACCATCACCGTTAATGGCCTGTTGCAGTCATCGGCTCCCAATACGTCCGAGACCGCGACGACCTATTCATACGACGCACTTGGCCGGCGGAGTGGTGTCACCAGTCCGCGAAACGGCACGAGCACCAGCTCTTACAGTGCGACAACTGGTCAATTAATCTCGACCGGGGATGGAGTGCAAACAACCACGTACGGTTACTATTCGCCGACGGAAACCAATGCCGGCCGGCTGAAATCCCAAACGAACGTAAACGGTAAAAAGGTCTACTTCAATTACGACAGTCGGGGTCAATTGATTCAGACTTGGGGAGACACCACCTATCCTTTGGAATATGTTTACGACTCGTATAGCCAAAAGACTGAGTTGCATACTTTTCGCGGCGGCGCCGGTTGGGCCGGCAGCGCCTGGCCCACGGCTACAGCGGGAACGGCGGACATCACCCGGTGGTTCTATCATGACGCAACCGGATTGTTGACACAGAAGCAAGACGCCGCCACCAAACAAACTTCATACACTTACGACGCCCTGGGCCGGATCGCGCTGCGCACCTGGTCGCGACTCGTTAGTGGGAACGCGCTGACAACTACCTATTCCTACGATTCAAACACCGGAGAATTGCGCGGCCTCGATTATTCCGACACAACGCCCGATGTCAGTTTTACTTATGACCGGGGAGGACGTCAGAGCGCGATTACCGATTTGGCGGGAACCCGCACGCGGACCTTTAATGCCGGCGGTGGGCTGCAGACTGAACAGGTCGCAGGTGGATTACTTGATGCCGTGCAGGTCACCGTTGGTTATGATTCGTTTCTGCGCCGGAACTCGCTACAGGCGTCGTATAGCGCGAATGTTCTCGTAAACCAAACCTATGGCTATGACACTTCTTCGCGGTTGCAAACCGTTACCAGTGGGAGTCAGACGGCCACTTTTGCATACTATCCAACGAGCGGGCTATTGAACACGACCAGTTTTACCGGCGGCACCAACCTCGCACGGAGCTATGACACGCTCGGGCGAATGCAGTCTATTTCAACGTCCAATCCAGCCTCAGGCACCATCGCGAGCTATGCTTACACTTACAATAATTTATCGCAGCGAACCAAAGTTACGCGCGAGGACGGTTCTTACTGGTCCTACGGCTATAACGACCGGGGCGAGCTGGTCTTTGGCAAGAAGTATTGGTCAGACGCGTCGGCGGTAATGGGCCAGCAGACCGAATACTCGTTCGACAATATTGGTAATCGCTATTCAACGAATGCGGGCGGCAATGAAACGGGCAGTCTGCGTCCGGCAACTTACACTGCGAATTCGCTTAATCAATACACCCAACGCACCGTGCCCGGAGCTACCGATGTCTTTGGAACTGCTGACCCCTCCGCTAAGGTCACGGTCAACGATTTAGCGACTACGCGCAAAGCGGATTACTTCTATAGAGAGATCTCGGTTAATAACGCCGGCGCGCCCGTTTACACGCAAGTAAACGTCGTAGGGGCGAAAAACAATTACGGCGCAGGCGGTGAAGATGCCGTCAGCCAACAAGGCGGACGCATCTACGTGCCGCAGGCCACCGAATCTTACAGCTACGACTCAGATGGAAATCTCACCGCTGACGGGAGATGGATCTACACCTGGGACGCCGAGAACCGTTTGACCAGCATGGAAGCGATCGCAGCCGGCCCAGTTGAGGCAAAACGCCGATTGGAGTTCGCCTATGATTACATCGGGCGCCGAATCCAGAAGAAGGTCTACGGCTGGAACATTCCCACCTCAAGCTATCAGCTGCAGACAACCACGAAGTTTGTGTATGACGGTTGGAGTCTCATCGTTGAAATCGACGGTAGCAATGCGTTAGTTCGTGGTTATATCCGCGCTGGTGGCGAACTGTTATTGATTAACAGCGGAGGCAACACTTATCAGGTTGGTTATGACGGCAACGAGAATGTAGGCGCTCTGGTTAAGTCTTCCGATGGTTCGGTTGCGGCGCTTTATGATTACGATCCGTTCGGACAGACCATGAAAATCATCGGACCATACGCCGGCAGCAATCCATTTCGCTTCAGTGGTCAATATACAGACGCGGAAACGGCCCTCATCTATTATGGGTTCCGCTACTACAACCCGCAGACGGCTAGGTGGATCAGTAAAGATCCAAGTGAAGAGGCCGGTGGGACTAATCTCTACGCATTTCTCGATAATAATGCACTTGACGCTGTCGATCATTTGGGCCTTTGGAAGCGAGACTCTTGGAGCGGCGGGTGGTTTAGTTATTTTGGACACGCCACTGCTGAAAAGTGCGACAAGCTGTCAGATCTCGCAAAGCTGATCACCGGTGTTGAAGATGACTGGAAGCTTTTGGGCCACGGTGAGAAACTTCAAGATGGTGAGGTGATCGATATAGCGCCCTTGCTTCGCACCATGGAAAGCCGATTGCGAACGAGCGTTCGGCGAACGACCGTGGATTTTAACCCGGCTGGGTTCCCATCTGGGGGAAATGGGACACCTTGGACGGTTTCGGGAGGATCGCAAGCGGCCGAGGTCGCTAAGTTCTTCAACCGCCAAACGCCCTATGGACTGGTCGGATGTGACGATGCGTCAAATATAATACTAACTCAGGGGTTGATCAAAGTTATCGGGCCATCCCTTTATGACGAAGTTCTGTCACGATTCGCGACTGCAGAGGGTACTGACGTCCTGGGAATAATGAAGACCAGAAAGGGACGAATTGGATCAATGCTGGAAGGCGACAGCGCGTGGTTGCCGAATTATGATGATTACCAAGGCCTTCCGAATGGCGGCGACTACGGTCACGAAAACAGCATAAAGATCGCGCGCGATCTTTTCTATGGTCACCCACTCCGTCGGTTCAATATTCAGCAGCTCGAGCGCATTCTACAACAAGCATACGTGGATGCGGGCGGGAGAAGGCGAAGCGATCCTATTCCCGGCCTGCACAATAGAGAGGACGTTGATATAACATTTATTGACGTGGCCAAGGTCTTTGGTGCTATCTTTGATATAAGGCATGATGAATCTCGCTAAGGCACTCGGCTTTGTTTGAGATTTTTTAATGATGTCAAAAGTTGCTCTTTTTGTGGTGCTTGCCGTCGCTTTTATGCCGCAGTGTCATTCTCGCAATGCGCGTAACGAGAACGTCGTCAATTCAGATCCCACGGCTAAGTCTACTTCCGAGAAAAGTCAATGTGACTTCTCACGGTTTAATCCGATGGCCGCGAGGGCGAATTACAGTTCGCGACTCGTAAGCATGCCGACACCTGTGTACCCTGAGGACGCCCGAGGGAAACAAATCGGAGGGCGGGTCTCAGTCTTGCTTTTGGTGAATGTGCAGAGCGGCCTCGTCGAAGACGCTTGCGTCCGGGAAGGAGATCGCGCCCTCGCTGCTTCGGCCAGAGACGCTGCCTTGAAGGTGAAATTCGCGCCTTACAGTTCCTATATCCAAAAGAAATATTCTTATGCGCTTGAGGTTGTCAGTTACCGGTTTGAGCCGCAGTAGCTTGAGTTTGACAACAGGCTGGCGTGACGAAGAGTCATCCCAAGCGCGAATGACTGCTTTGTCGAAAGTCATGGAACTTGTCGTCTGGAAGGTAGACTCTCGTTCGTTGACCGGCCGGATGGCAGTTCAGTGTTCGAGTGCGGTGTGCCGCTAGATAAGATCATAACGATGTTCGTTGACGGGCCGGGATCATTCAAGTTAATGCGCGGATACCAACCTGTGGTTATTGTTTTCTGTTTACTTGTGCTTCAAGTCGGATGTGTTGCACAGCCGACCAATAATTCGTCAATCAACCAACAACAAAAAGCTGCGGATGACACTGTGGTCACAGCGCAGCTTCAAGAAGCTTGGCAAAGGCGGATAGCAAGCCTTGATAGACTCTCGCCAGACTATCCGAAGCACAAGATAGATGCACTTCTGGCGCTTCTTGCCGAGACGCCCAAAGCCCACGTCGCGAGTGAGCTTGAACGAGTTCGTACGTCTACACTGCCCTACGGGAACATGTCGGACTATGATCGAACCCTCGTGCAGACCTTTGTGGCGAAGTTGCTTAAAGAAAACGAGCGAGGGCGTCTTGTCGATTTGCTTGCGGCTAAGTGCCCACGGTCGGTAGGCGCAAATCCCATTGAGCTATATCTCACCGTTATCTCCATGGATAATGTTCTTCTACTCTTTGATAGCTATGACAAGTCTGGCAATCGAGACTCGAAAGAGATTATTCTCTCGGCGTTAGGGGCGGCGTTCTGGAAATTGAGGGAAGACCATACCGCTGATGAGGAATTTATCAGTTTAAGCCGAGATTGGTATTTGAAGAACCGGTCTAAGCTTAAGGTCAATGTTTACTATCAGCCGAACCAACGGTCGAGGAGCACGACAGATCTATTCATGGTCAACAATTAGACTACACTCCTCGTGCCGGCAAAATACTTCCATCCCCGATTCGCCTTTGTCAGAAAATCAACGCCTGTTTATTGAAAAATAGATTACGTTCTTGCGAACATATAGTCTTTGAGTTCAGAGGAGGCAAGGAGTGATTCCTTCCTTGCCAACCGAGGGTGATCCAAATGTCTGGGGCAGAAGGTTGTTCTTGGTGACCTCTACTTTTCAATGGTCCTATTTTTCAGGGTACTTACAGCACGTTATCGTCCTCCGTTTAGAAATTCGTCTCTCCAAGAGGCGATGCTTACGCTCCTCGGTGGTCAGCTGAAAAGCGGCCATACGTGGTCACTTCAAAACCGGCCAAAGGAGAGTGGCCGGGGACGAGTGGTTTTTACGCTTTCATAAGACTCATGTCCAGCTATTAGTTTAGTCTG
>Ga0126369_10001259_pt1 | contig 17387 bp, 15 predicted proteins | sample PanSoiMetaPlot_1_FD_109646 | JGI IMG/M metagenome (GOLD analysis project Ga0126369, IMG submission 109646) | Tropical forest soil microbial communities from Panama - MetaG Plot_1 | ecosystem: Environmental > Terrestrial > Soil > Tropical forest > Bulk soil | place: Panama | collected 2016-02-17 | reverse complement strand
TCGGGATCGTAAAAGTAAATCGAGCGCTGCGGTCCTTGGGCTCCAATTCTGCGAACTGGCCCAAGGATAATGCAGACGCCGCGCTCTGAGACCGCCTTGATCCACTCCTCCAGAGAACCGCTCACCAAAAAGCACAGGTCCGCTGAACCCGGCGTGGCGTGCTTCACATTGGGGTCGACCACCCGATCGACCGAGTGCAGGTTCAACTTCTGCGAGCCGAAGTGAAGCGCTTTGCGTCCATCGCCGAACGTCTCCTCACGCATCCCCAGAAGCTGCGTGTAGAAATCGATCGTCTTGCGGACGTCCCGAACCGTCAGGACCAGGTGGTCCAACTGGATGATGGCATTCGAAGTCATTTGCGAGGCGCATAGCGCAAAACGCGCACCTTCTCCATGGTCACCATTCCCTCGTGAACCATCTCGTCCAGGATCGGCAGCAGTCGTTGAACGTGTTCTTCCGTATCCACGACCTCGATGAGCACGGGTAGGTCTTGCGACAGGCGCAGGATGTGACTGGTGTGCAGTACGCTGTGAGCACCAAACCCGGCCACGCCGTGGAGCACGGTGGCGCCCGCGAACCCCTCTTTCCTCAATCTCTCCAGCAACGCGACGGACAGCGGCTGGTGGTGCCACTTGTCGGACTCACCCAAGAAAATTCGCGTCAAAACCTGCTCGCCATCGAGAACCCGCATACCGACTCCTGGTCTTAGATCGTCACCCACCAACGTCCGAGCAGCAGGCCAGCAACCCCGCACGCCAAGCAAAGGATGACCGTCACCACCACATTGAGTGTGGCAAGCAGTACCGCTCCTTGCTGAAAAAGCGAAATCGTCTCGTAGTTGAACGTCGAGTAAGTGGTGAATCCACCCAATACTCCGGTGGTAAGGGTGATGCGAAGGTCGCTGCTTATCAGCGCAGTGTTCAGGCTCAGCTGCATGATCACGCCGATCAAGAAGGAGCCGATTGCGTTGATCGCGACGGTCGCAACGGGAAATGCGGCACCGAAGATCTGGATCAACCAGCCTCCGAGCAAGTAACGAGCGCCACCGCCAAAGCCACTGCCCAAAACCACGAGTAAAAATTGCCGCACTGCGACTCCTTCGATTGGACCCTTCTACCAGACGGCTTAACGCCAAGCTGTTGTGAATCTGTCTAGCTCCGATTCTCTCCTTGACACGCCAGTTCGCCGGGCAGACTCTCGCGCCGCTTCCGGCGTCCCTGAGCGCAGCGGGCTACGAGGGGGGGCAATGGCGCCGAGTGCTTCGCAACGCGCGAACTCGATCAGGTGGCGCCCCCAGTGCTGTTCAGCACCCGTACCAACCAAGGAAGGAGATTCGAATGTCTGTTCGCCTCGCATTCCTGTTTTCTCTGTTGTTTCCATCAACGCTGGTTCTGGCACAGTCACCAGTGCGCTACTGCAACGAAACCCCGGTGCCACCCTTCTGCAACGCGGTACCCGGCGATCGCGCCCAAGGCTACTTACGGCAGACGCGGTCCGAAGTGATGGCTCAACACGGGATGGTCACAACGAGCCAGCCCCTTGCCGCGGAGGCCGGCCTTCAGATTCTTAAACGTGGAGGAAACGCGATCGACGCCGCAGTGGCGACCGCGGCGGTGCTCAACCTGGTCGAGCCGATGAACGTCGGGATCGCCGGCGATTTGTTCGCGATCATTTACATCGCGACCGAGAACCGCCTTCATGTTCTCAACGCGAGCGGTAAAGCCCCCAGCGGCGCAACGCTCGAGCGCTACAACTCGCTCGGGTACCAGTGGGATCCCACCAACTGGGGCCCCGGCTCTGGCATGCCGGGCGCAGGAATTCTGAGCGTCACCGTGCCAGGCTCTGCCTGGGGATGGGACGAAGTGATTCGCCGGTATGGCAATTTGACTCTCTGGGAAGTGATGCAGCCGGCAATTCACTACGCAGAGAATGGGTTCCCGGTCTCGGAGCGGATTTCCAACGACTGGAACCTTCCCAACGCCTTGCCGCTCAGAAACTGTTGCAGCATGAGGGATCCGGACTCGGTCGCCACCTGGTACATCAACGGAGTCAAACCGGCGCCCGGCCAGCTTTTCCGAAATCCTGACCTGGCGCGCACCTTCCGGATTTTTGCCGAACGCGGACGCGAGGGCTTCTACCGAGGAGCAGTGGCGCAAGCGATCGTTCGTAAATCGGACCTGCTCGGTGGGACGATGACTCTGCAGGACCTTGCGAACTACCAAGGCGAGTGGGTGGAGCCCGCGACCACCAATTATCACGGCTTCGACGTCTTCGAGCTGCCGCCCCCGTCGCAAGCATGGAACACCACCGAGATCCTCAACCTTCTCGAGATGTGCGTTCCGCTGTGGGCGCCGAGCGAGACGCTCGCGAGCATCGGGCCGACAGACAAGCGCTACTGGCACTTCATCGCCGAGGCGAAAAAGCTCGCCTATTGGGACCAATACAAGTTCAACGCCGATCCCGACTACGTGAACGTGCCCATCGACACCTTAACCTCCAAGGATTACGCACAAGACCAGTGCGGCCGAATCGATCCCAATCAAGCGGGCTGCCTGAGCGCGGATGGCTATGGACCTTGTCCGCCGATGCCGCGCCCGGGCGCCAAGGTTTCTGGGGACGGCGACACCATTGTCCTCTCCACCGCGGACCGTTGGGGCAACATGGTCTCGTGGGTGAACAGCAATTTCGCCGGTTTCGGGTCCGGAATTACCGTTCCCGGATACGGCTTCGTACTTCACAATCGAGGATCGCTGTTCACTCTGGATCCGAACAGTCCGAATCTGATCGCGCCACAACACCGGCCATACAACACGTTGTCAGCGGGATTCGTGATGCTCAATGGTAGGCCGCTGATGACGCTCGGATTGATGGGCGGTGACATGCAGGCCCAGGGGCACTCGCAGGTATTGGTGAACATCATTGATCTCGGCGCCAACGTCCAGGCCGCGACGGATATGGCTCGGTTCCACCACAGTGAGGTTCCAAACCTTTTGCAGCTCGAGGGACCTCTTTATGAGTTGTTGGCGCCGGACTTGGCGGCGATGGGCCACACCGTCCAGCGAATCAACGGATCGGGCGTGGGAGGGTACCAAGTCATCATGTTCACACCGTACGGCGACGCACAACCCTCGAGCAGCGCCTTGAACGGCTTCTACCGGGCGGGCTCAGATCACCGGAAGGACGGTGCCGCCATCGGCTGGTGAGCATCGCTATTGAAGTGGAATCCTGACGATCTGTGGTTTGGGTTCCTTAGCGAGTGGCGCACCCGCGGTGTCGTTCGCGGGTGCGCCGCCGACGACGTACAACTGATCACCGGCGACAGCGGCGGTGGTCTGGCTGTATTCCGGCGGTGAACGAGAGTTGATGGTAGTTACCCGTTTCACAGATCTCCCATCGCTGGCGAGCGCGATGCGCACCACTCGGGCCAGATAAGGCGAGCTCTGCACCCCGATCAAATCTCCGCGGTAGTAGGCCAGGCCGTCGATGCTGTTGACGCTCGCGTCTTCAGGAACCGTCAAGCGTTCCACTTTACGAGTGCGCGTATCGACCAGGCTGATTCCTTCGACACTGGCGACGTAGAGCCGCTTCTGGTCGGGAGCGAGCACAATCCCATTGGCGATGGTGAGCCGCTCGTCGCGAACGAACAACGCGAGTTTGCCCGCGTGCACTCTGTATACCGCCCCCTCGGCGCTGTCGGTGATGTAGACGTCGCCATTGCGCGCCAGCGCCAGATCGTTGAATCCGTGCAGTATTGGCCGCTCGTCCAGCCGGTACTTGGCTGCGACGGTCCCATCGGCGAGGTGGAAAGCGTGCACGCCGGCCACACCGACCTCCGGCTTGGGTGGGTCGCGGCTAAGCAGATCTGGAAAACTGCCGTTCACCGCCCACAGCAGCTGGCGGTCGACGTCCACTTTGAGGCCAAGTACCTCGAGCAATCCCGAGCCGCGAGGAACGAAGACTGTCACCGAACCCCGTTCATCCGCCTGAAGAATTTCTCCGTGGTTGGTGCCAACGAAAACTCGGCGTGGCGTGGGGTCGTAAGCGATTCCCTCGGTTGGTTCCGTGGTGCCGGAGATGAGGGCGAACAGCTGTGCTCGCGGAATGGGAGCCAGGTTTTTTCGGGCATCCTCGCTCAGCGCTAGAAGCTCTGGCGAAGGGGCAAGCTTTCGGAGCTGGGGCACCCGAGGGATGTCGATACCGGCGCCGCGACGAATCGCTTGGCGCAGCAAAGCGAGGGATTCCTGCTCCTGTCCAAGGGCGGCTCTTGCGCGGGCGACGCTGACGAGCAGATCCGGATGGTCCGGCGCGAGCTCAAGGGCGCGCAGCCCCGCCTCTGCCCAGGTTCGGTGATCGCCCTTCAATCGCGCCGCCCGCGTTTCGCGCACCCAGTCGAGTAGAGTCCGGCGCGGCTCAGCGACGTGCACTGAAAAAATTACTGAAAAGAGCAGTGTGGAAACCCCAGCAGCTCGTCGCACCAGACCTCTCCGGATTCGGAACTGCGAGTCCATCCTGGAATTCCCGCAGCCCGAGGCTGGATGGAGCGCAATGGGCCCGTGTAGCCTCCGTAGCCAATCCATGACGGCTCCAATGCGGCTGTTTTGGCTTTGGCACCGGGTTCCGGCGATTGTCCGTGCGGTGGTGGTCGGTGAACTGATCTGCGATCTGGGTGGCCTTCCTCCTTTCCTCTTGATGTTCGGCAATTTGAAGCTCTGGCCGGCGATTCCCATCTTCCTGCCGTTGAGTGCCCTGTGGCTTTGGCTGTTCTGGCAATACTTGAACGGGCGCGGTTGGCCACGAAGCACCAGTACAGCCCGCCACGAAGCCCTGCGCGCTCACCCCCTTGGGAGAGACGCCTGGCGCAGGTCGCTCGTGGCGGGCGGGCTGGGAATGATCAGCGTCGTAGCTCTCGCGCTGGTAACCTCGCGTCTCGCCAACGTTCCGCGAGACGCTTTCAAATCGTCGCTCGACGTGAGCGCTTTCCCTTGGTGGACACAGCTCTCGATTCTGCTTCTAATCAGCGTAAGCGCCGGTGTGGTTGAAGAATCCGCGTTTCGCGGCTACGCGCTATCGCTGATTGAGCGACGCCACGGTTGGTTCCTCGCGATCCTGCTCACTGGGATCATGTTCTTCGTCACCCATCTGGGCCATGCGTATGTAACGCTCGCGTTTCTGCCCTTTTTCCTTGCGGTGAGTGCTCTGCACGGTCTGCTGGTTTACTTTACGAAATCCATTCTTCCCTCTGTGGTGTTGCACGCGGCCGCGGATTTCATGGTGATCCCTATCCAATACGGACTGGTGGGAAGTTTGTCGGTCGCCCCGGTGTGGAGGACGGGCATAGATACGGCCTTTGTCACCTATATCGTCGTTGCGGTTCTGTTCGGGGCAGCTGCGATTCCAGCATTTCGTCGCCTAGCCGCCCTTCCCTAAGCTACGTAAAGCTGCGAGAACCTCCTCGACCGGCGCCGCCGCATTCTCGAGGTAAGCGTCGACGGGCAGTCCTATCCCCTCGAGCGGAAAGGCGTAATAATTGCGCTTCGTTCCGAATTCACAAACAACTCGGGTCTGCGGCAGCACAAACGGACGAACGTTGGTGTACTGAAGGAACCCTCCCGTTCGCTCTCCGATAATCATGGCACCGAAAGCCTGATGAAGCATCCAGGCAGCACTTTCCCCGGAGGATGCGGTTCGGCGATCTACCAATACGATGATTGCGCCGCGATAGGGCGCCATCGCCTTGTCGGTTGCGAGACCCGAATCCACGCGGGGAACACCGGGGCGCACGTCGCTCCAACGAGCCCTCAATCTGCTTCGCTCGACGCGCGCCTGGTCCGTATCGGCACGCTCGTTTCGGATCTGTTCTGAGACCACGGCGTTCCACTCGCTGCAGGGGACCAGTGCGCCTTGAATCTCGACTTCTACGTAGTCTTCCCACTGGCCACGTTTTGCGCGTGCAATCCAGTCACGAACGAAATGATCGTCGCCACCGGTATTGCCGCGCAGGTCGAACAACAAGAGTTTGTGCCGCGCATGTCGAGGATAGTTTTCGGCAAGTTGCGCCAGGAGCCGTTGTACATCTGGCGCTCCCCAAAAACGGCGCAACACAATGACCTGGGCATCGCCGACGCGTTGTTCCTCGTAGGCTGGTGCTTGGCCGATTCCGTCAGCCCGCTTTACGAGTTCTCGCCGATGGAGAACCAGTCCTCTCGAGCCGCATCTCAGCGAGACCGAATCGCCGAGATCGTGCGCTGACACTGTGATGACTTGGGCCATGCGGCCACGGCCCCCCAGCATCGGCGCAACCCGAAGGGTGGAGCGCACCAACGCCGACTCGTCGCTTGCCCGACAACTCTTTAAGTTGAGCGCTCGCCCCTCGAGGACCGCTTGGTACTCGAAATACGCGAGCCGAGGATCGTTCGCCAGACGCTCGTGCCAAGCTATCGGGTAAAGATGGAAGTCAGCAATCGCGCCGCGAAGCACGACCAGCGGCTCGAGGACCCCGGCACGAAATGTGACGCTTGCTGCCCCGCTGCGAAGGTCATCTATCCAGTCGTGAAAAAAGCCCTCCACGTCGAACGTTGGGCTCTGCAGCAGCTCCGGGTAACCCGAGTACTGCTTGCGCATGGCGTCGCGCAGAAAATCGATGTCCTGGGCCAGCCCGCGCGCTTCCAGGAGGTCATTCTCCTCGAATTGGCGCTTCAGCGCCGTTCGAAGTAGGGGGCTATCGGGATCGAAGCAATATTGGGATCCAGACGCCTCGGAGGGGTGAAGATAAATGTCCAGTGGAGACGGCGCGCCCGCGTCCGCTCCCAGTTCCACAAGCGTCCGTCGCAGGAGTGCGGCTGAGATTCCCATTCGGTGGATCCGGGTGGAGTCCGGCGCGGGATCGTAACTGCCCGCGATCCAGTCGGCCGAATGAGGGGCGAAGAAGGCGACATCGTCGAGCCAGGTTGGCCAGGCCGGGGACTTCGATACCGCTGGAAACTCCGCAGCCAGGGTGTGTTCGAGATAGTCGCGTGTGCGATCTATAGGCTCTGTATCCTGATAAGCAACGATCGCGATGGGCGTGATCATCCCATAGTCGTTCTTCACCCCGCGAAGCACGCGAGCGGCGATCCATTCGCGTGTCCCGAACAGGCCCAACGACGAATCGGCGGGGACCCAACTCCCATCGATTTGAATCTCCAGCCAGGTGTGATCATTGTGCTCATAGCCGAAGAGGTGGCTTTTCGACTTTTCCGCGCTGCTCGCACGCTGCTGACTCGGAGGCTCGACGTTGATTTCACGCACCAACCGGGTGCTGAACGCATTTGCTTGGAGCAAAGCGGCGAGCAACCCGGCGTGGTCGTAGCAGTTGCCCCGCCGATCTTCTAGCACACCGTCGATCGTCTTGTGACGATCCGGAGTGAACTGCACGTGCTCGCGTACCCAACGGACGATGTGCTCGGCTCGGCTTTGGGGAGGGCCCGTCCCCGCCGCTCGAGCAGCAATCCAGTCGAGCTCCTGGACCGCTTCCGGAGAGAGTGTCATTGCCCTCCCGCGTGGATCCTGCGCTGTCACCCCCACAGCATTTCCGGTGGAACTGGGCGTTCCGGGTTGCTTCGAAGCGCAGGAGCCTGTGGCCAACGCCGCAAACAGCCAGAGCCATGCGCCCAATCGGCCGAGCAGCGGGAAACCCGACGAGGTGCTCAACATGGCGGCTCGCCATTACCTACTGGCAACCGCCCCACTGTCAATCGCCATTGCTGATTGAAATTTATCGGTGTATCGGCGAATACACGGCCAAATCCGAGGGAGGGCCAGCAATGACGAGCACGATCATTCTAGTCGTCGGGCTACTTGCTTTGGCGGCAAACCAGAACGCAGGTGGTGAGGTAACGCTGCTGCGGAATGTCACCGTGCTGGATGGAACCGGGAAAGCCGTCCAGCAAAGCCGAGACGTAACGATCAAGGGCGATAAAATCGTCTCCATCAAAGCCACCAGTTCGGCGGTTCCCAAGGGCGCCAAAGTCGTGGACCTGTCCGGCAAGACGATCATGCCGCAGCTGATCAACTGCCATGGGCACTTGGGGCTGCTCAAGGGCACGACGATGGCTTCAGCGAACTACACCGAGGAGAACATCCGAGCGCAACTGCTGCGCTACGAAACCTACGGGGTGGGTGCAGTCGTCGTTCTGGGCACAGATCACGACGAAATTTTCGCCCTCCGGGACGCCTCTCGAAAGGGCAAGCTTCCGGGCGCGGCGATCTACACCGCGGGCAAGGGCTTTGGGGTCAAGGATGCCTTGCCACCGGTGAGCTTCGGAATGGATCAGGTAAATCGTCCCTCGACTGAAGCGGAGGCTCGAGAAGAGCTGAAGGCGCTGGCCGCGAAAAAACCCGACGTGATCAAGATCTGGGTCGATGACTCATTGGGGACGCTACCCAAGATGAAGCCGGAGATTTACACCGCGATCATCCAGGATGCCCATCGACTTGGCCTTCGAGTGGCATCGCACGTTTTCTACTTGGAGGATGCCAAGAAGCTGGTTGGCCTTGGGCTGGACATCATCGCCCACAGCATTCGAGACGCGGAGATCGACGATGCTTTTGTCGCCGAAATGAAGAAGCGAAAAGTCGCCTACATCCCGACCTTGTCCTTGGATGAATTCGCATTCGCCTATCAAAACGAGCCGGAATGGCTCAACAGTCCATTCTTCCAGGCCGCGCTCGAGCCGGGCGTGCTGCAGATGGTTTCCAGCGCTGAATACAAGGACAAAGTTCGCAAGAACCCAAACACCGCGAAGGAAGCCTCCGCTCTGCAAGTCGCCCTGAAGAACGTGAAGAAGATTCACGACGCGGGCATCCTGCTCGCCTTGGGAACGGACTCGGGAGCGCAACCGATCCGGGTCCAGGGTTTTTCTGAGCACAACGAGCTCGGGTTATTGGTAAAGGCCGGATTGACACCGCTGCAGGCGATTACCGTCGGGACCAAAAACGCGGCGACGCTACTCAAAATCAACAATCAGTACGGAACCCTTGAGCCTGGGAAGAAGGCGAATTTCATCGTCCTCGACAAGAATCCCGCGGAGGACATTCTGAACACCCGGACGATTTCCGCGGTTTGGAAGAACGGGCAGAAAGTGAACGACGGCCCGCACTCGACCCTAGCCAAGGCAAACTGAACCTGACCGTTGGACGCGGCCGAGTCCCCGGGGCCACGAGGCTCGCTCGAGGTCACACCGCCCGAGGACCGCGCTTGCGAATCGGCCCGTTCACCGAGCCTGCCTTCCCAGATTCGGTAAGCACCTCAGCATGGGATCGTAGCGCCTCGATTAACTCCGCGGCCGCGGGTGAAAGCGGTCCCGAACGGCTGCGCCTCACCAGCGCGCTGTCTCTGAAAATGGGACCAAGGCCACGGACCGGCACCTCGGTGACACTCCCGTCCGCCAAAGGCTCGGCGATATAAGTTCGGGTAAAAAATCCCGCGCCCACTCCGTGCGTCACCAGGTGCCGTGCGGTCTCCATCGAGACTTCGATGCTCGTGCCCGCCCGCTGCGCGAGCTCGGTGATTTTAGGGTGATGGCTTTGCCACCACCGAAGTCGAAACAGAGGTCGCGCCAAGCGAGCCAGCTCGTCTTGGCTCACCGCACGCCGTTTGGCCAGCTCGTGTTTGGGGTGGACAACCAACAGCACCGGTTCGTGGAAAATGAACAACGGGGTGAGTTCCGCTTGAACCGCTTCGGTGCAGGGCCAAGCAATCAGCGCCAGCTCGATGATTCCATCCAGCAGCAGCTCGACGAGGACTTCATGATCGTTGGATCTGAGCGCGCAATCCACGTGGGGGTGGGTGAGAATGAATTTCGCGAGCGCGGGGCCAACCAGTCCGGCGGCGAGCGAACCCAGCGCACCGAGGCGGATCTTCCCGCGCTGGCCCGTTTGGGACAGGCGTGACACCTCGATTCCCTCGCTAAGCACATCCAGCACGCGCCGGGCATAAGGAAGGAAGCTCTCGCCCAGCGCGGTCAGCCGGATGCGCCGACCTCGAGTGAACAAGATGCCTCCCAAGCCATCCTCGAGTCCCTGGATCCGCGAGCTCACCGCCGGCTGGCCAATCCCCAGCGCGAGCGCGGCGCGACTGAAGCTGCCCTCGCGAACCACCCGCTCGAATGCGACCAATTGGTCCAATTCCATCGTCTGTCACTCCATCGAAAAAATCGATGCGTAATATTCCTTCGATTCCGTTGAAGCATAGCTCAACGGGAGCTACCCTGGAGCCATGATCCGAATGGCGAGGGAAGAAGACGCGGAAGCGATCGCGGGCATCTACGGGCCTATCGTCGCGAACACGGCCATCTCTTTCGAGCTCACGGTTCCGAGCGTCGAAGACATCAGGCAGCGGATTCGAAACTGCGTGCAGTTCGCTCCCTGGCTGGTTTTCGTCGACAGCGACCAGAAGGTTTTGGGGTATGCCTACGCGTCCAAGCACCGCGAACGGATGGCCTACCAATGGTCCGTGGACATGGCGATCTACGTGGACTCGACGCAACGCCGGCGCGGAATCGGTCGCATCCTCTACACCTCATTGGCGGACCTCTTACGCCTCCAAGGCTTTTACGCAGCGCACGCTGGGATCACGTTGCCCAACGCGGCGAGCGTTGCGCTTCACGAATCAGTCGGCTTTCGGCCGGTGGGTGTTTACCGGGGGGTCGGCTACAAGCTGGGAACCTGGCACGACGTCGGCTGGTGGCAGCTGTCGCTTCGCGAACGCGCCGGTGAGCCAGTCCCGCCGCGCTCAGTCGCCGAAGGCCGAAGGGATCCGCAGTGGAAAAGCGCGCTAAGCCTTTAGAGAAAGCCTGCTCGTCGCAACGCCTCGTCGAGGCGCTTGGCCAGCTCTGGGCTCGCGCCCACCATCGGCAACCGGTGCTCCTCCGTCGGAACTAGCCCCATTCGCATCATCATGTACTTGAGGGGAATAGGATTGCTGTCAAAGAAGACCGCCTGGTTCAGCTCAAATAACGACTCGTGAAGGCGCCGCGCCTCCTCGAGATTGCCCCCGACCACTGCCCTATATAGGTCCGCGATTCGGCGCGGGGCGAGATTGCCAACTGCGTTCATCAGGCCGCAGGCGCCGACGGCCAGCATCGGGAAGCTCAGCTCCTCTAGCCCCACGAACACCCGAAAGTCGGCCCCGAGCCTGGCGCGCAGCGCGGTCACCAGCCCCAGATCGTTTGCTGCATGCTTGATTCCAACCAGGGTGGGCAGTCCCTCCGCGATCTCAGCGATGGTCTCCGGCTTGAGGTCAACCGCTGCGCGGCCCGGAATGTGATAGAGAAGCAATGGCAGGTCAATGCGACGGCCGACGTCAAGGTAGTACTTTACCAGCCCGCGTTGAGGTGGGCGAACGAAGTAAGGCGTCACCACGAGCACCGCCGCCGCCCCTGCCTTTCCCGCTCCCAGCGTCAGCTCAATGCACTCGGCGTGCGAGTGCGAGCCAGTCGCCGCAACCACCGGAATGCGGCCCCGCGCTGCATTGACGGCAAGCTCGACGAGCCGGTTCCGTTCCTGCAACGTGAGCGTGCTCGGTTCTCCCGTGGTGCCGTTGACAACGATGCCGTGCGACCCCTCCCGGATCTGGCGCTCGACGAGATTCGCATAGGTATCGTAGTCCACCTCGCCATTGCGAAACGGCGTCACCAAAGGCGGGTAAGAGCCACGTAGAAAGTCGGGTTCGAGCTTGATCACGGCTTACCGCTTCTCGAATAGCAGGAAGTACTGGTCGGGAAGGAAATTGAACTCTTGGACGTACTTGAATCCCGCCTCCTCCGCTTCGCTGATGACTTGCGAGCGAGGGACATGCTCCTCGGGTGCGTGCGGTATGCGTGAGGCATCGGGCGCGTAATCGATAATTGCAAGGCGACTGTGCTCTTTCAGGCCGGGGCTCATCTTGCGATAAAAATTAACCCGCTCGGCGATGTGGTGGGTGGTGTCGCAAAAAAATGCCAGGTCAACCGCATTTTTCGGCAGCATCGGATCGTCGTCGCGAGAGACGACGGTCACGATGTTGCGCAGGCCCTCCTGATCGGCTCTTTCCCGCAAATAACCTAGAATATCCGCAGCGACGTCCACGGAGTACACCTTGCCACTCGGTGCCACAGCCTTGGCGAACCGGCGGCTGAAATAGCCACTGCCGGCGCCGATATCGGCGACCACGTCCCCATCCTTGAGTGCAAGCGCCTGAACCACTTCGTCCGGCTTCTGCCAGGAAGCTCTTTCGGGTCGTTCGAAGCGCTCAATGCGATACGACAGCGGCCGCTCCGCACTCGGCGGCGGCATCCGCTCCTGACGATGTGCACACCCGCTCGCAACCAAGAGAAAGATTGGCAACAGATGCTTGGCGAACTTGGCTGCGAGTTCCGGGTAGCTCATTCGTCGGTTCCTCCGCGGCGGCTCCGCTTCATACCCGAAACCGAGACGCCAATCATCACCCACTGGCAGGTGTCCCCTTTGTTTCACTCAGTGGAACACCTCCGACAACCGCAAGACGCCTCGGCCTCGCGGGGAAGGCTGCCGCCAAAGTCTTCGTTGACAGAGAGAACCTTCTCTGCGTAGCTCGCGCCCTTCGAGGGATCACGCGCTCCAACGCGGTCCGAGGCCAATTGGCTAAGGCTGCAGGAGGCAACGTGCGTATCGTCGTAGGGCTGGCCGGCTCGTCAGGCCCAATCTACGGAATCCGGACCCTGCAGGTGCTGCAGCAGGCCGGAGTGGAAACGCACCTCGTCGTAAGCGACGGGGCGAAGCGGACCATCCCGCTGGAGACTCGCTGGACTGTAGACAAGGTCGAAGCGCTTGCGACGGTGGTCTACTCCAACCATGAGCTCGCTTCTTCGATCAGCAGCGGATCATTTCCCACCGACGGAATGGTGGTCGCGCCCTGCTCGATGAAAACCCTTACTGGGATCGCCTATTCGTTCAGCCAGGACCTGTTGGTACGCGCCGCCGACGTCACCTTGAAGGAACGGCGCAAGTTGGTTCTCGTGCCGAGGGAGACGCCGCTTCACCTCGGCCATCTACGCAATATGGTCCGGGCAACCGAGATGGGTGCGGTGGTCCTCCCGCCGGTACCGGCCTTCTACCACCACCCCACCACCGTCGATGAGCTCATCGATCAGACCGTGGGGAAGATCCTCGACCAGTTTCACATCGAGCACGCGCTTTTTCGCCGGTGGAGGACTCCGGAAGAAGCTTAGCGCGGAAAGGATGACTGCATGCGGCCCATGACACCAAGGACCTCTCTCTTGTCGCTGGCAATGTTCCTCGCTTGGTCCCCGGCTTTTGCCGTTCCCGTCCAGACGGGTACCACCGACTTCACCCTCAACCTCGATGCCAACTTGCAACTGCGTTTCGAGGAGACCGGCGGGGGGCCTCCGCCGACTGCCACGTCGGGCGCCGCGCCGAGCGGGCACTACAACTTCGATATCTTCTTCCGCCGCGCGAGCCTCTCCATTCGAGGAACGGGTTTGAAGATCTTCACCTATTACCTCAAGTTGGAAACTGGCAGGTTTGGAGCGCGGGGAAACTACAGCACCTCGACGCAAATCCAGGACGCGTACATCGGGTACGTCCCGTTCCCGGATTTCAACATCGAGGGCGGCTTCTTGAAAACGCCACTCTCGCGGCCAGCAGTGGATTCCTCGGAGCGATCCAATACCCTCGAGGGTGTTTCGGACATCCTGCTGTATCCCAACACGCGCGCCCAGCGACAGATGGGACTGCAAGTGCGCGGCTTGCTCTTTGAGCAACGTTTCTTGATCCGGGGCGGCATCTATGAAGGCGCGCGCAACGGTTACTCGGGTGGTAACCCAACCGGAACGTTCCCGATCCCGGCCACCGCCAATCCGAACGGTTGGCCAATGCTCGGAGGCATGGCTCGCTACAACCTGTTCGGCTACGAGACCGCGTACACCTATCCCGGCATTTACCTCGATGGAATCACGCGCGTCTCCTTCGGGGTCGGCGGGCAATACCAATCAAAATCAGGCGCGGTGAATAGAGATGGGACCATCAACGACTACACTGCGCTCTCGGCCGACATTTTCGCAGACATCGCGCTCCCGGGTGACTCGGAGGCGGTTCTGACCCTGGATGGTTATCGCTTCGATTACGGAACCGGCCAGGCCAGGACGGGGTACGGCGCCCATGGCGAGCTTGGCTACCGCTGGGGACGCATCGAGCCGCAAGCGAGCGCTTACTGGTTCAACAGCGAGACCAAGGTGAACAGCTTCCTCAGAATGGCGGGGGGGTTGACCTACTTCATCAAGGGACACACAGCGAAGATCATGTTCGAGTACGAGAACACGATTATGAACGGTGTCCTCCCCAACACGCCTGGGCACGCCCCCACGAAGTGGTTGCATCAATTCCTGTTGCAGGTCCAGCTTCACGTATAGCTCGCATCGCGGCCGCGGCCCAGCAGCGGTCTAACACCTGGCTCGACGTGGGTTTGGGTTCCACTGATTGAAACAGCAAGCAGCGCCAAAAAGGCTAGTGTCTGACGCCGCGCTGCAGCGCGCAGCGTCCTGGTTGACAGCGAGATCCGATGTCTGTGTAAGTAACTGGCACCTGCGGCAGCGAGGTGAGCATGGCACGACAGGCGACGCGCTCCGCTGAGGAGCTTGAACGATATCTGGCGCTGGTGCAGGACGCCGGGCTGGATGCGCCGTGGGCCCGGCCAGGGCCACTCATCCAGTCGAAGCAGACGCGCGTTCAACCTTGCCTCTGGCGCTGGGCCGAGATCGAGCCCTTGCTCAGGCGTAGCGCCGAATTCATCGCCCCGGGGCAAGGCACCGAAAGGCGGATTCTTCGGCTCGCGAATCCGGGTGTTCCGGAGCGGACGAGCACGCACACGCTCTCGGTCGCGGTGCAGTATCTCCTTCCCGGCGAGGTTGCTCCGGCGCACCGCCATTCGCCGAATGCGCTTCGCTTCATGATGCGAGGACAGGGTGCCTATACGACGGTGGAGGGGGACAAGTGCTTGATGAAGCCCGGCGACCTGGTGCTTACGCCGACTCCGATGCTGCACGATCATGGGAATGAAGGGAGCGAGCCGGTCATCTGGTTCGACGGCCTCGATTCGCCCATTGTGCGGTACCTCGAAGTGCTGAGTCAGGAGCGTCACTCCGAGGACCGTCAGCGCGTCGGCCAACTCATCGGAGTGTCGGAGCGTTGCTTCGGAGCGGCCGGCTTACGTCCGGTTCGGCCGTCCGGAACCCTCGGGCCCGAGCGCCTCATCCATTATCGGTGGCAAACGGCGTACGGCGCGCTTCTTCAGCTCGCGGAAGTCGAAGCAAACCCGTTCGACGACGTGATTTTGGAATACGTCGATCCAACGACTGGGCATTCCATCTTCCCCACCATGGGGTGCTATCTGCAAATGCTCCGACCCGGGGTCCAAACTCGGGCGCATCGCCAGACGAGCAGTGCCGTCTACCACGTCGTTCGCGGTGCCGGGTGCACTGTCATCGACGGGGTCCGCCATGAGTGGAAGACAGGCGACTTCTTTGTTGTCCCCCCTTCGGCTAGGCACGAACACGCGAACCAGGAAACTGATCCAGCGATTCTCTTTTCTCTGCAGGACGTACCCCTACTTCGGGCTCTCGGATTGTATCGGGAGGAAGAGCAGGCGTGATCGGGACCCGAAGAGCGCCCAGAATTCTGGTCTATTGTACTGCGCTGGTGGCGCTGGCGGTTACGGCCGCCGACGCGGGGCCGTCCTCGCCCGAGAAAGCGGTTTTCGCCAGCCCCGCGCCTGGAAGCGCGGTGGGGCTTCTGAGTGAAGTCATCAAGGAGAAAAAACTCGACGAGCGCAATGGTCTTTTGCTCGAGGTCAAGTACTTCGACCCCGCGGCGACAGAGCAGGCCGTGATCCTCCGGCGGGCCGACGCCGGGATTTTTCCGGTGGTCTCAGCGGCGCGGGTAAACCTGGTCGGTGAAAAAATCCGACTCTTCGCGCCCGCGCTGATCAATCACAACTCGGTGGTGCTGCAGAAGGGATCCACGGCCACTCGCCTTGCGGATCTCAAGGGAAAGCGGATTGGAACGCTCGACCGCATCTCCATGACCTACACCAGCCTAGCGACGATCGCGAAGATGCAGGGTCTGGATCTCGAGCGGGACTTCAAACTCACGCTTTCCCCTCCGCCGGTCCTGATGGGCCTGTTCAGCCGCGGAGAGCTCGATGCGCTGGTGATCTACGAGCCGCTGGTGACTCGCCTCGTCGGCGAAGGGCACCGCGAAATGATCCGTCTGAATGCCATCTGGCGAGAGCAGACCGGAGAACCGATGGTGGCCCTGGCCATCGGAGCTCACGAAGATTGGGTCGCGTCCCACCCCTCGATAGCCCGTAAGTTGTTTCAAACGATATCGGATGCGGCCGCCCTCATTCAGGCCAACCCCAAGAGCATTGCCGAGGAGCACCGACAATCGCTGATGATCCAAACGGACCAACAGCTGGGTCGGCTCGCGGAGCGGATCGGACAGCTCTACCCGGCTCGGTGGGATCCCGCTCTGATTGCCAACATGAATTCCCTGCTAAAGAAGAACGTCGAGCTCGGCCTCCTCTCCGCAATGCCAAAAGATGAAATCTTCGTCATCCTCAAGTGAGGGAGCCCAGGGCGGACGGATCTGGCAGCGCTGGCCAGCCCTGGTCTATCTGGCCTCACTTTCGACCATGCTCGTCGTCTGGCATGCGATCTCGCGGTTTTTTCCGCCGACGCTCTTGCCAGGGCCAATTCCGGTCTTCCAAAGGGTCTGGGAGATCGTGCTTTCGGGCCAGTTCGTGATCCATATGGCTGCGACCATGTTGCGAGTCGCCGCAGGTTTTCTCTCCGCCTTCCTGGTCAGCATTGGCCTCGGCATCTTCATGGGTGTGAACCGCACCGGCGAACGCTTCTTTGAACCGGAGATCGTGGTGGGGCTCACAGTCCCAAGCCTGGCGTGGTCGGTGATCGCACTGATGTGGTTTGGCATCTCGGAGCTCGCCCCGATCTTCACCATCTTCGTAGTCCTCCAGCCGGTGATCACCGTCAACATTTGGCAGGGGACCAAGGCGATGGACCACGAAGTGATCGAGATGGCGCGCGCCTTCCGGGCCAGCCGGCCGATGGTGATCCGCGACGTGGTGATCCCGCAATTGGTCCCGTATCTGCTGGCTGCCACCCGGTTTGGCCTCTCACTCGCATGGAAAGTCACGGTGATCGCGGAGTTGCTGGGCCTATCCAACGGAATTGGCTACATGATTCATTACTCATTCGGGATTTTCTCGATGCTGGATGTGTTCGCCTGGACGATCGCTTTCACCCTGGTGATGCTGGCGCTGGAATATGGATTTCTGAAGCCCTTGGAGACGCGTG
>Ga0126369_10001258_pt1 | contig 17389 bp, 17 predicted proteins | sample PanSoiMetaPlot_1_FD_109646 | JGI IMG/M metagenome (GOLD analysis project Ga0126369, IMG submission 109646) | Tropical forest soil microbial communities from Panama - MetaG Plot_1 | ecosystem: Environmental > Terrestrial > Soil > Tropical forest > Bulk soil | place: Panama | collected 2016-02-17 | reverse complement strand
TTTCTGGTCGGAGCGCCGAGATTTGAACTCGGGACCCCCAGTCCCCCAGACTGGTGCGCTAACCGGGCTGCGCTACGCTCCGAACGCCGCGGACTATAGTGGCTGGGGGTAGATGGCGCAACCGACTGCCAATCATCAAGCGGGTTATCAGTTTCACGAGAGTCCGATGGCGGCTGCCTGGCGCGCTTGGCGCGCTATATTGACGTGCGAGGAACAACTCGCATCTTACGGCCGGCAAGATGTGTCTTTTGAAAAGTCGAGGCGCCAAAGGTAGCGACATGATGCACCGCCTCCATCTAGGATCCACGCAGACGACGGCGCCAGCGCCCCACGGGGCGGCCGTTGCCCGTGCCGTCGGATTGTGGCTGTGGTGCGTGGCCGGGCTGGTGTTCGCCATGGTTCTAGTGGGCGGGGCGACGCGGCTCACTGAGTCCGGACTTTCGATCGTCGAATGGAAGCCTGTGACAGGCGCCATTCCGCCGCTCGCAGACGCCGACTGGCAGGCGGAGTTCACGAAATACAAGACCATCCCGCAATATGAGCGACTCAATCGCGGCATGAGCCTTGAGGAATTCAAGACCATCTATTGGTGGGAATGGGGCCACCGCCTGCTCGGCCGGCTCATCGGCGTGGTATTTATACTGCCGTTTCTGTGGTTCCTGTGGCGTAGGGCCATCGACCGCCGGCTCGGGCTTGCCCTCGCGGGCGTCTTTGCGCTCGGAGCCCTGCAAGGCGCGGTCGGCTGGTGGATGGTGGCATCGGGGCTCGCCGAGCGGGTGAGCGTGTCGCAATACCGCCTCGCGTTTCATCTCACGCTTGCCTGCATGATTTATGCAGCGCTTGTCTGGGCGGCCGATCGCACATTATTCGGACCTGCTTCCGGGCAAGCGATCCGACCCACGGCGCCGCAGCGGCTGCGTCGGAGCGCCTGCGCTCTTTTGGTGCTCGTCATCATGCAGATCTACCTCGGCGCACTGGTCGCCGGACTGCGCGCTGGATTGATTTACAACACCTGGCCGTTGATCGGCGGCAGCTTCATTCCACCATCCGCAAACCTCTTCTTCGATCAGCCACTGTGGCGGAATTTCTTCGAGAATGCCCTGACGGTGCAGTTCGATCACCGCGTGATGGCGTATGGGCTGTCCGTGCTCGCGCTTGCACATGCACTTGATGCGCATCGCCATGGTCGCGGCAAACCGCTCGCGACTAGCGCCGGATTCGTGGCGGCCGCGCTCCTCGCACAAGCTGGTATCGGGGTCATGACGCTAACGCATGGAGTACCGATCGGGATCGCGCTGCTGCATCAAGCCATGGCGCTCGTCGTGCTTACAGGCGCAACGCTCCATGCCGCCCGCGCCTTATCGACGCCACAATTGAACCGCTTTGCGAAATTGCCTCCAGACGGCTACGTTCACTCGGATGTACGCGATATCGCCTAGACTGGGGCAGAGCATCTGCAATCGATTCAATACGCTGATGTTAACGTTTTCTGGGCTACCAACAGCTACCGATCAAGGGAGGTTATCGTGAGCGACATATTCGGCAGTATTTTAGGAAGCGCATTGAAGGGGATCGTCGGACCGGTCAGCGCCGGGGCGCTCCCTGCCATCCTGTCGCAAGTGCTCAGCAAGACCGATCTCGGCAGCGTGGGCGGATTATTGCAACAGCTGCAGCAATCGGGCCTTGGACCGCAGGTCAAATCTTGGCTCGGCGACGGCCAGAATCTGCCGGTCTCGATCGATCAGCTCAAGGGTGCGCTGGGCGACCGGAATCTTGGGCAACTGGCAACCCAGCTCGGCCTGCCGATCGATCAACTGCTCGGCGAACTATCACAGCATCTGCCGGGCGCCGTTGATCACATGAGCCCGAACGGCACGCTGGAAGAGCAGCTCGGCCCCGACCGGTGAGGCGATTGACGCAGGCAGGATCCGCGTTTCCGCCCACGACGGGGCGTGCCGACTCCGGTAAGGATTCGGAAATGAACTTGGTTACCACCACGGCCGATCTCGCAGCGGCGTGTGCGCGGATGTCGCGTCATGCCTTCGTTACCGTCGACACGGAATTCCTGCGCGAGACAACCTATTATCCGTTGTTATGTGTCGTCCAGATGGCGAGTTCCGAGGAAGCCATCGTCATTGACGCGCTTGCCACCGCATTGAGTCTGGCGCCGTTTTACGAGCTTATGGCGAACGAGAGCGTACTCAAGGTTTTCCACGCCGCACGTCAGGATATCGAAATCGTCTGGCATCAGGCGAAACTCATTCCGCATCCGGTCTTCGATACCCAGGTGGCCGCCATGGTGCTCGGCCATGGCGACGCTGTTTCTTACGACCAACTGGTGCACCGGATTACCGGCGGTATCATCGACAAGTCGAGTCGCTTTACCGACTGGTCGCGCCGGCCGTTGTCCGCTGCGCAAATCAGCTACGCGATTTCCGACGTGACGCATTTGCGTGAGGTGTTCCTTGTGCTCTCGGCTGACCTGCACAAGCGCGGGCGCAGCGAGTGGGTCGGCGAAGAGATGGAAATTCTGACCTCGCCAGACACCTACAGGGCTGAGCCGGAGACTGCGTGGGAACGGCTGAAGACGCGGGTACGCAAACCAAAGGAGCTGAGTGTGCTGATGGAGGTCGCGGCTTGGCGCGAGCGCGAGGCGCAGTCGCGCGACGTTCCGCGCGGCCGCGTGCTCAAGGACGAGGCGATCGGCGACATCGCCACCCACGCCCCGACCACAGCGGAACGGCTTGCCTCGCTACGCTCTTTGCCGCGTGGCTTCGAGCGTTCGAGATGGGGCACAGACATTCTGGAGGCTGTCAAGCGCGGGCTTGCTCGCAATCCCTCCGAACTGCCCCGGCTCAACAAGCCGCGACCGGGTCCCAACGGCAGTGCCACAGTTGAACTTCTCAAGGTGCTGCTGCGAATGGCGTCCGAGCAGCATGGAGTCGCCGCCAAGGTGATTGCAACTGTCGAGGACCTCGAACGCATCGCCCTCGACGATCGCGCCGACGTGCCGGCGCTGCGCGGATGGCGCCGCGAGTTGTTCGGCGATCATGCAATTGCGCTCAAGCGCGGCCAACTGGCGCTCGCGGTGCACAGGGGGCGGGTCGTGGTGGTGGAGCAGCAGGGGTAACCCGTCATTGGAGACCAGCTAGCGCTAGCACCCAAGAGCAGTCGCAGTATCCCCCAATAGCGCTGTCGATGGCGCCACCCTTGACCGCTGGACCGGTTCCTGTATGCCAAGCTGAACGCAGTAAGATTTGCGCCACAAGACACCACCGGTCATGACCACCGCACGCATATACAAGCCCGCCAGGACCGCGATGCAATCGGGTACTGCTGCGACCAAATCATGGGTGCTCGACTTCGAACAGGCCGCGCCCAAGGCGGTTGAGCCGCTCATGGGGTGGACCAGTTCGTCCGACACCCGGCAACAGGTGCGGCTGCATTTTCCCTCCAGAGACGAAGCCATCGCCTATTGCGAGCACCATGGAATTGCCTATCGGGTATTCGATCCCAATCCGCCGAAGCGGGCCATCATCGCCTATGCCGATAACTTCGCCTATTCGCGCCGCACGCCGTGGACGCATTGAGCGCAGGGAGGCATGACGTCAACCGGTCGCATCAAGCCTTCTGTTGCCGGCCACAACCGGCGTGGCGTCCACCAGCACGAACGCAATGATGCACGGCTCACTGCCGCGGTTGATCCAATTGTGGATGGTGCCACGCTGCACCAGCACATCGCCGGCCTTGAGCCTTACCGTGGTGCCATCGAGTTCCATGTCGATCTCGCCGGCGAGCACAACTGCGTAATCAATCGAGTTGGTGCGATGGTTGCGCGGCGCCACGCCTGGGTCATAGCGCACGATGCGGAACACGGTTCCGCCCGCAAGCGTGGTTCCGACGAGGCGCCGCGATGCATCTTCGTCGGCGTCGTTGTTGGCCGGAGCGGTGTCTGTGGTCCAGACCACGCAGGATTGCTGGCCCCTGCGCGTCGAGATCAGGTTCCGGCAGGTCTCATCGATTTTAACCACCGCACGGCCGTCGGCATCGTGGGCAGTCACAACGCGCCGGATTTGCAAATCCATGCGTTCCTCCCCCTCAATCATGTGCGCCATCATGCGCGCCGTCGCAATAACATAATACCCTGGAGCCACAGGCACACATCGGGCGCCCGTGACCATGCAGACTGACCGCCGCACGATAGCTGAAGGCCCTGCGATAACGATGTCTTAGCGACATCGATGGACGGACCAAAATCCGGATGACATAGCCGCCTGTCATGGTAGCCTGGAGTTCAGCGTCTTTTATAAGAATGCCCATCGCGGCGCGCGAATCGATCGCATGGGCCCCCGGCAGGGGGCCCGCTGAAGGAGGAACTCATGGCTCGCAGGGACAAAAGTCCACAAGGTTCGGCGGCAAAGGGGCTCGATGTAAGCCGGCGCAAATTTATGGCGGGCGTCGCCCTCACGGGTGCCGCTACCGCGGCGTCACCGCAAGGCGCCGCGCAAGCCGCGACCACGCCCAGCCCATCGCCGGCGCTGCGCCCGTCTGCGTTGCGTCCCGATGTCCGCATGGCGGCGGCTGAAACCGGAACCCCAAAGGAACTGGCGAAGGCAACCGGACCGGACGGGTCCGATTTCATGGTCGATGTCATCAAGACGCTTAATATCGAATATGTCTGCTCGAACCCGGCCTCGAGCTTCCGCGCGCTTCATGAATCGTTGATCGACTATGGCGGCAACAAGAAGCCCGAATTCATCACCTGCACCCATGAAGAATCGTCGGTCGGCATTGGCCACGGTTATTTCAAGGTCACCGGCAAGCCTTTGATGATGCTTTGCCACGGCACTGTCGGCCTGCAGCACGCCGCCATGGCGATCTACAACGCTTGGTGCGACCGCGTTCCCGTCATCGCCATCGGCGGCACCGATATCGATGCGGCCCATCGGGCGCCCGGCGTGCCGACCTTCCATTCGGCGCAGGATATCAACGCCCTCGTGCGTGACTTCACCAAATGGGACGATCAGCCGGTCTCGCTGCAGCACTTCGCGCAGTCGATGGTTCGCGCCTACAAGATCGCGATGACACCGCCCCACGAGCCCGTGATGATTGCCCTCGACCTCGGCCTGCAGCAGGAGCCGATCAAAGCGCATGAGCGTGAAAGCCTCTACATTCCCAAATATGTGCCCACGGCGCCGCCGCAGGCCGATTCCAACGCCGTAAAGGAAGCGGCCCAGCTGCTCGCCAATGCGGAGCGTCCGGTCATCGTGGCCGATCGTGCCGCCCGCACGCCCGCCGGCGTCAAGCTCCTGGTCGAACTCGCCGAGACCTTGCAGGCGCCGGTCATCGACCAGGGCGGGCGCATGAACTTCCCGAACTCGCATTATCTCAAGCAAAATGCGCGCGCCCAGGCGCTCATCTCCAATGCGGACGTCATCATCGGCCTGGAGCTTTCCGACTACTGGGCGACGGTGAACCGGTTCGTCGACAACGGGCTCGATGGCATCGGCATCAACGAGACCGTCATCAAGCCCGGAACCAAGCTGATCGGCATCAGTTCGGTGGGACTTGTCACCAAGTCGAACTACCAGGACTTCCAACGCTTCCAGTCGCTCGACGTCGACATGGCTGGCGACGCGGAAGCAAGCCTGCCGGCGCTGATCGAAGCCGTGAAAGCTTCGATTCCAAGCGATGGCAGGGCTGCGCTGGAAAAGCGCGGCGAGGCCCTCAAGAAGGCCCACGCCGACGCGCACGAGCGCACCAAGGCGGCGGCCGCGGTGGCGTGGAATGCGAGCCCGATCTCGACCGCACGGCTCGCGATGGAGATCTACGGGCAGATCAAGGACCTCGATTACTCCCTGGTTTCCAGCTCCGGCAACGTCAGTGGTTGGCCGAACCGCCTTTGGAGGATGGACAAGCATCATAACTGGCTTGGTTCGTCGGGCGGCTACGGCGTCGGTTATGGCGCACCAGCGGCAATCGGGGCGGCGCTTGGCAACCGCGATATCGGCGGGCGCTTCTCGGTCAATATCCAATCGGACGGCGACCTCATGTACGCTCCGGGCGTGCTGTGGACCGCGGCCAGGCACAAGATCCCGATCCTCAGCGTCATGCACAACAACCGCGGCTACCATCAGGAAGTCATGCACGTGCAGCGCCTCGCCAACCGGCGCAACCGCGTGGCGGCACTCGGGATGGATCGCAGCCCGATCGGTACCAGCATTGAGAACCCGGACATCGATTATGCTTCGCTGGCGAAATCGATGGGCTATTGGAGTGCCGGCCCGATCAAAGATCCCGCCGAACTTGGCCCGACACTCAAGCGGGCGGTCGAGGTGGTCAAGTCCGGTCAGCCCGCCTTGGTGGACGTATGGACGCAACCGCGGTGAGGAACATGCGATGAAATTGCGCAGCGTTATCGTAGCGCTGGCGGCGCTCGCCGCCGGCCTGGTGCTTTGCCGGGGGCACGTGCTCGCGGCGTCGGCTGAAAAAGGCAAGGCGGCATTTCTTCAGCACGGCTGCTGGCAATGCCATGGCTATCAGGGCCAAGGCGGGATTGCGGGCCTGAAGCTTGCCCCTAATCCGATACCATTTGAGACCTTGTCCAACTTCGTGCGGACAACTAATCGCGCAATGCCGCCTTATCGGGAAGAAATCCTGTCGAATGACGATTTGGCGGACATCTACGCCTATCTGCAGTCGATCCCGAAGGACCCCGATCCCAACAGCATTCCGCTTCTTAGTCCGTGAGGGGAACTGCAATTTGGGGGCGATGGAACTTACCCAGCCTTCGCACTAAGCGAAGGCTTTTTTTCATGGTGCCCTGCCGCCGCATCGACATTTTCAATAGGGCACGCGAAATCTCCTTGGAACCAGCACTTGGCAATCCCCTCCGGGTGATTAATGTCGCTCTACCCGAAGATACGGGGTCACTGTCTTGAATCTTCCCAATCTTATTACCATTGGCCGCATTTTGCTGGTACCGGTCGTCGTCTGGGCGATCGCATCCCGGCAGATGCAGATCGCGTTTCTTATTTTTCTCATTGCCGGGTTGAGCGACGCGATCGATGGCTTTCTTGCCAAGCGCCTGGGTATGACCAGCGACCTTGGCGCTCATCTCGACCCGCTCGCCGACAAGGTGCTGATCGTATCGATTTACATTGCGCTGGGGATAACCGAGGCAATCCCGCGCTGGATTGTCATCCTGGTGGTGTCACGTGACATTTTGATCGTCGGCGGCATCATGCTGGCGTGGTTTCTCGGCAAACCGATGCGCGTCAAACCGGTGCTTGTTTCCAAGCTCAACACGGTTGCGCAAATTGTGTTCGCATGCCTGGTACTGGCGTCCCTCGCATTCGGTGTGGCTTTCAATCTGATCGAATATATCGTCATGTTGATCGTGGCGGCTTTGACGCTCGCTTCCGTCGGATTCTATGTGCGGGAGTGGGTGCTGCACATGAGCGCGTCGGAACTGAAATCTTAAGGCGGTGGGGGCGTGCGACCCGCGGCGGCGTTCGCAGCGTAAGGAGCCATGATGAGCCGTTCCGATCCGGCTTCGCCCCACCAACTCAATCTTGCACTCGGCTATCGGGAGAGCTTCGATCGCGCCGATTACCTCTGCGGACACGGCAACGAAACTGCGCTCGCCCTGATCGATGCCTGGACCGACTGGCCGACGCGCGCGCTTGCGTTGATCGGACCTGAGGGCTCGGGCAAGAGCCATTTGGCGGCGATCTGGGCGAAAGCCGCTGGCGGACGTGTGATTGCGAGCAGCGCGATCGATGCCCCGTCGGTGCCACAAGCACTGTCGAGTGGTGCATTGGCGATCGAGGATGTCGGCCGCGGTGCGCTTGACGAGGCGGCACTATTTCACTTGCTCAATCTTGCCCGGGAACAGTCGGCCTACGTTCTCATTACGGCGCGGCAGGCGCCGGCGAGTTGGTCGATCAAGCTGCCTGATCTGGCCTCGCGGTTGCGCGCACTGCCCGTGGTAACGCTCGACGCTCCCGACGACGCCCTTTTGGCGGCGGTCTTGGTCAAGCTGTTCGCCGACCGCCAGCTTGCCATCGATGAACGGCTGATCGAATTTCTGGTGCATCGGATCGAACGCAGTTTCGCGGCGGCACGGGCTGCGGTGGCGGAACTCGACCATGAGGCTATGCGACTCAAGCGCCCCGTCAATCGGGCGCTGGCCGCCGAAGTCTTGCGCAGTCACTTGCGCTCTCACGGCGCCTGACATTCATCGTCCGGCATACCTCTATGAACCGAAATTCTTGTGTCATAGTGTTGTCGTGGTGCAGTATCAAAATTCTGCCCACAAACCTGAGGCATTTATGGTCGACGCCGCCCAAGCCGTTGTTTTACCTTTCGAATCGGCAAAGGAGTTAAGTCGTAAAGACGCCGTTTTCGAAACGTTCCCGGCGGCCGACGGGCGCGATCGCTACATCAATAGGGAACTGTCCTGGCTCCAATTCAATCGCCGTGTGCTGGAGGAAGCTGCCAATCCGAACCACCCATTGCTGGAGCGGGTGCGTTTTCTGTCGATTTCCGCCAATAACCTTGACGAATTCTTCATGGTGCGCGTTGGCGGCCTCAAAGGTCAGGTGCGCGCTGGCATCGTCACCCGCAGCCCCGATGGCTTAACGCCCGCCGAGCAGCTTGACCGCATTTCGGAAGAGGTATCGATCCTCGTCAGGGATCAGCAGAACCGCTGGAGCGAATTGCGCCGTGAACTTGCCGTCAACGGCATCGTTCTGGTTGAAACAAACTCACTCAAGAAAGCCGACCGTACCTGGCTTGCCGATCATTTCTTGCACAACATCTTCCCCTTGTTGACGCCGCTTGCTGTGGATCCGGCCCATCCGTTTCCGTTCATTCCCAACCTGGGTTTCTCATTGGCGCTGCAACTCGACCGCGCGCGCGACGGCAAGTCGATGAACGCGCTGATCCGCGTCTCGCCGATGATCGAACGTTTCATCAGATTGCCGTTGCCAGCAGAAGACGGCGCGGAGCGGCTGATCACGCTGCAGCAGGTGACCTCGCTGTTCATTGCGCGCTTGTTTCCGGGCTACACTGTCAAAGGGTATGGCGCCTTCCGGGTCATCCGCGATTCCGATCTCGAAATCGAGGAAGAGGCTGAAGATCTGGTTCGGCAGTTCGAACTTGTTGTCAAACGGCGTCGGCGCGGATCGGTCATTCGACTGGAAATGGAAGCAGCAATGCCGGCGGAACTACGACGCTTCGTGCAGCGTGCGCTTTCGGCGGCAGACAACGAGGTATTTCTGACCAATGGAACGCTGGCACTGGCGGAACTATCGCAGCTTACCAGCCTCGATCGCCCGGACCTCGAATTCGTGCCCTACAACCCACGGTTTCCGGAGCGTATTCGCGAGCAGGCCGGGGATTGCTTCGCGGCCATCCGCAAGAAGGACCTTATCGTCCATCACCCTTATGAATCGTTTGACGTTGTGGTGCAATTTCTCCAGCAAGCCGCGCGTGATCCGGACGTGGTGGCGATCAAGCAGACCCTCTATCGCACCTCCAAAGACAGTCCGATCGTGCGCGCGCTCGCTGAGGCCGCCGAAGCCGGCAAATCGGTGACAGCAGTCGTCGAACTCAAGGCGCGCTTTGACGAGGAGGCCAATATCCGTTGGGCGCGCGACCTCGAACGTGCGGGCGCCCAGGTCGTGTACGGGTTCGTCGAGTTGAAAACCCATGCCAAGCTGTCGATGGTGGTACGTCGGGAGCGTCGATCGCTTACTTCGTATGTACATGTCGGCACCGGCAACTATCATCCGGTGACGGCGCGTATCTACACCGACCTTTCGTTCTTCACCGCCGAGCCTGCGATTGCGCGCGATGTCGCCCGCATCTTCAATTTCATCACGAGTTCTGCCGAGCCGGCAAATCTGGAGCGCATGTCGGTCTCTCCGGTCAACCTTAGAAAACGCATCCTCGACCATATCGCGGCAGAGATCGCGCATGCCAAGGCAGGCCGGCCGGCCGCGATCTGGATGAAGATGAATGCCCTCGTCGACCCGACCATGATCGATGCGCTCTACGAGGCGTCTGCGGCGGGCGTGCCAGTCGACTTGATCGTACGCGGCATTTGCTGCCTGCGCCCCGGCGTTCCCGGACTTTCGCAAAACATTCGCGTCAAGTCGATCGTCGGCCGCTTTCTCGAGCACGGGCGCATCTATTGTTTCGGTGGCGGCCACGCTTTGCCGCATCCCAAAGCGGCTGTCTATGTTTCTTCCGCGGATTTGATGCCTCGCAACCTCGATCGTCGCGTCGAGGCGTTTTGTCCGATCCTCAACCCGACGGTACACCAACAGGTGCTTGACCAGATCATGATAGCCAGTTTCAAGGATAACGAACAAAGCTGGAAGCTCTTGCCCGACGGCACGTCGCTGCGTATGAAAGCGGCATACGGCGAGGAGCCGTTCAACGCTCACAAGTATTTCATGACCAACCCAAGCCTGTCGGGCCGTGGCGAATCTCTCAAGAAATCCTCGCCGCGCAAGCTCATCCAGCGGCGCAATCTTGAATGAAAGCTACCGCGGCGGCATCGGGCGGCCAGCCAAGATTGCGTCCAAAATTGCGGCGCAGGGCCGGATCGACAATGGCCCTCCGGTCGCCGTCATTGACATCGGATCGAATTCGGTTCGCCTCGTGGTCTACGAGGGACTTGCCCGCAGCCTGACGCCGATTTTCAATGAGAAGGTTTTGGCGGGGCTCGGTCGGCAGGTAGCGACCACCGGTTTGCTCGCCGAGGATGCGGTCGATAAGGCGTTGGCGGCACTGACGCGGTTTCGCGCCTTGTGTGATGCCATGCAGGTCGGCGACGTGTGGGCGATCGCCACGGCGGCCTGCCGGGACGCCCGCAACGGCCCTGCCTTCATCGTCCGCGCCGAAAAAGCTTGCGGTGTATCGATTGACGTTTTGTCGGGCCGGCGCGAAGCGCAACTGTCGGCGCTCGGCATCGTCTCGGGATTCCACAGACCCGACGGCATCGTCGGCGATCTCGGCGGCGGGTCGCTGGAACTGACCGACGTGCATGGCCACAGACTCAAATCCGGCATGACGCTTCCGCTCGGCGGCCTCGCCTTGCAGGATGCGTCGGCAAAATCGCTTGCCAAGGCGGAGAAGATCGTGCGCGATGCGCTCGGCCATGCCGCGATTTTGACAAGCGGCCGTGGCCGTGACTTCTACGCCATCGGCGGCACCTGGCGTTCATTGACGCGGTTGCATATGTGGCAGACCGGCTATCCGCTTCACGTGATGCACGGCTACGTGATCCCGGCATCCGAAGCGCTGGAATTCTCGCGCCTGGTGCGCCGCGTCGACCCGGAAATCCTATCCAAGATCGAAACCGTGGCCGCGGCGCGCCGTCCACTGCTCGCCTATGCAGCGTTGGTGATGGAGCATGTCGTGCGCATCGCGCGGCCACAGCGCGTCGTGGTGTCGGCGCTTGGGGTGCGCGAGGGCCTGCTGTTCTCCACGCTTAGCGACGCGGAAAAGAAACGCGACGCCTTGCTTGCAGCGGCGCAGGAACTTAACGTGCTGCGTTCGCGGTCGCCTCGCCACGGCGAGGAACTCGCAGATTGGGCCGACAAATTCATGGCTACCTCGGGCCTTGACGAGACCGGCGATGAAAAACGCTTGCGGCGCGCCGCCTGCCTTCTCGCCGACATCGGTTGGCGGGCGCACCCGGACTATCGCGGCGAGCAATCGCTCAACATCATCTCCCATGCGGCCTTCGTCGGCGTCGATCATCCGGGCCGCGCATTCCTGGCCCTCACCGTGTTCTTCCGCCACGTCGGTCTTGCCGGACTTGCCGACGACGAATTGTCGCCGCATGTGCGCGAACTGGCGACGTCGCGCATGATCGACCGCGCCCGCGTGCTCGGCGCCGCCATGCGGGTCGCCTATCTGGTGTCCGGCGCCATGCCGGGCGTGCTGCCCAACGCGTCGCTGGCGGTAGAGCGGGATAAGCTGAAGCTCAAGCTGCGCGGCAAGTACCGCAATCTCGCCGGCGAACGGCTGTTCGCGCGGCTGCGCCAGTTGGCGCGACTGCTCGGCCGTGAGCCGGTGATGGAGACGGAGTAATACTTTCAAGGCTCCATCACACGGGGTCCGGGTGCTGGCCCGAGAGATGCAGCCGCGCGATCGGGATCATCGCGCTGCTCCGCATCAATGAACGCACCGGAACGCCGGTCGAGCCACGCCGTCCATTCGGGCCACCAGGAGCCGTCCTTCCGCGGCGCCTCCGACTGCCATGTGTCGGGAACCTTGACAGGTATCAAAGGACCCCATGGATAAATTCCTCCGGCAAAGCGCGGTGATTGCCCTCCTGGTAGCCGGCGCGTTGTTCATGGAGCAACTCGACGGCACCGTGATCGCGACCGCGCTGCCCCAGATGGCGCAGTCGTTCGGGGTCGCAGCGGTCGATCTCAATATCGGGATGTCGGCGTATCTGCTCACCGTCGCGGTGTTCATTCCGGCGAGCGGCTGGGTGACGGACCGGTTCGGCGCGCGCATGGTGTTTGCCTCGGCTATCGTGGTGTTCACAATCTCGTCGATGCTGTGCGCCGCGAGCGGCACACTATGGCAGTTCACCGCGGCGCGTGTACTCCAGGGCATCGGCGGCGCCATGATGGTGCCGGTCGGGCGGCTCATCGTATTGCGCAACACCGAGAAGCAGCACTTTGTGCGCATGATCGCATACCTGACCTGGCCGGCCTTGACGGCGCCGGTGGTCGGCCCGCCACTCGGGGGACTCATCACCACTTACAGTTCGTGGCAGTGGATTTTCCTGCTCAACGTCCCGCTCGGGATTGTGGGATTGGGGCTCGCCTTGACCCTCATTCCAAACACCCGCGGCGAGGGCAAGGCAGGATTCGACTGGAGCGGATTTGCGCTGACCGGGGTGGCGAGCTTCAGCCTGATGTCCAGCCTGGAAGCGATCGGCCGTAGCAGGACCGACTGGCTGGTCACCACGCCGTTCTTATGTGCCGGCCTCGGCGCCGGAATTTGTGCGGTTCGCCATGCGCTGCGTGCCGCCCACCCGTTGCTTGATCTGTCCCCGTTCCAGGTGCCGAGCTTTGCTGTCACGGTCGGCGGCGGCGTGTTGTTTCGTACCGCCATCAGCGCCGTGCCGTTTCTGTTGCCGCTGATGTTCCAGTTGGCGTTCGGGCTCAGTCCGCTCGATTCCGGTCTGCTGCTCCTGGCGGTGTTCGCCGGCAATCTCGGCATGAAGCCTGCGACCAGCATGGTGCTTGGCAGGTTCGGATTTCGCCGCACCTTGATCTGGAACGGCGTGCTGGCCATCGCGACGATCTGGGCTTGCGGCCTCCTGACCGCCGCCACGCCGACGGCCGTCATCGTGACGGTGCTTTTTCTGAGCGGCCTGTCGCGGTCGATGCAATTCACCACTATCAATGCGCTGAGCTTCTGCGATCTCGATCGGGCCGGTATGAGCGGCGCGAACACGTTGTTCAGCATGTTGCAGCAAATGGGAAACGCGCTCGGCGTTGCCGGCGGCGCCATCACGCTGCGCGCTGCCGCGCTGACACATCCGGGCGAAGCCGGGACCACCACGGCGGACTTCCACATCGCGTTCTGGGCCATCGGCCTGGTCGGGCTCGCGGGCGTGTGGCACTTCGGGAGACTGGCCCCGGATGTGGGGGCGACGTTGCGCGGGAAGAAGGGGTGAAGTGTGGACGATGCCGCCGATCTTAAATCACCTCAATCAGTGTCTCGCCGCGTTGCAGGGCCGAGAGGACATCCGGCAGAATCGCTTCGAACCACGAGAGCAACTCCCGCCGCCGTGTGTTCGGTAGTCTGATCCAGATCACGGGTGGGCCACCGCTGCCCAGCACGTGACGCTGCGCGAAGTCTTCATCTTTCGTTACGATTACGGCGGCGGCTTGAAGCGCGAAATCCCAAATTGCCGTATCCGACGCGGCGGCCATATGCCTGTCGGCAACATGTTCGGCTTCATGCCCATTAGCCACAAGCCACCGGGCGAGCGCGGGGGGTAACTGTGCATCAACGATAAAGCGCATCAGGCAACATGCAACACCGGATGATCGCTTTGGCGCGCCGCGTATTCAAGTGTGGCGGTAATGTCGCCTGCTTCAAGCAATGGATAATCTGCGAGAATTTCCTCGCGGGTTGCTCCGGCAGCAAGCAAGTCAAGCACGTCCCGGACGCGGATGCGCAACCCCCGCAAGCAGGGACGTCCGCCGCATTGGTTCGGATCGACCGTTATACGGTGTATTTCGCTCATCGCTGTTTGCCTGCTTCGAGCAATGGAAAATCCCTGAGAACAGGGAAATTAACAGGGAATGTTTGGAAATTTCGCACGATTCCGATCTCTGTGGGCGGTTTCAGGAGCCGGTCACCAAGCGGGTTCAATGGCTTGCAGCCAATTCCCCGTTCCCCCGAAAACAGGGAAATCTTTTTGCATGAACAGGGAATTGTCGGCCGGTGACTTTCCGGAACGCGGCACTGCAGCTTGCGCCGCGCAAGGTGAGGCGAAGCCGAACAAGGCACTGAGTGCAGTAGTTCGCTCCGATGCTAGCACGACTCATTGTAAGTCCCAATTTAAATAAAGATATATTATCATAATAGTCCTACTAGCGCAAGCTGTTTATAATGATATTAGCGGATATACGATACATCGCTGTCTTCGCACATCCCATCCGGCAATGCCCGCCCCATGTCGCAAGACGAATTTTGCATCTTCCTCTCCGCCGTCTCCAGCGAGTTTGGCAAGGCGCGCGATGCCGTTGCGGCCGACCTGCGCGCGCGAGACAGTGCTGCGGGTACAAAGCGGCTTCCGGCAGGAGGCGGGTAGCGACACCACCCTGAGAAAGCTCCATGACTACATCCGCGACTGCAGCGCGGTCGTGTGCATCATCGGCAAGCGCAACGGCGCCTTGCCGCCGCCAAAGGCGGCGGAGCCTTTCGCCCACATGACGGCGGCGCCGCGCCCGCTGAAAGGCTGTCACCCCCTCCCGGCCCGCTCCGCGGGCCGCCCCCCTCCAGGGGGAGGTGATCGCCCATCACCCCACCATCGCCTATGAGCGCGGACCCGCGCCGCGCACGCGTCCGGATTCGCGGAGGTAAATGACCTCGCCGCTCGCGGGCCTCTCCTCGCCGCTCGCGGTCGGCCTGCGGCGAACCCGCTCGGCGGCGGCAGCAAGGATGATTTCTGCAGCGCGTGTGCGGCCGTCATAGAGAAAGGGTTGGGCACCGTATTGCTCGGCTGATGCCGACCACTGGTCGCGGCGGCCTGCATCTTCGGCAAGCGACAGCGCGGCGACGAATGCCTGGTATCCGAACGGCTCGGCGATGACGATGCCGGCTTCTGCGACGTCGACATGCTGGGCATATCCGCAGATCGACGTGGTGACGACCGGCAGCCCATTGACGACGGCTTCGAGAATGACGGTTCCGGTGGTGTCGTGCCGCGCCGGATGAACCAGGAGATCGGCAGCAGCCATCAGTTCCGGAATATCTTCCCGGTGGCCGAGAAATGAGACGCGGTCCGCCAGCCCCAGCCGCTTTGCACGCGCTGCCATCGCTTTCGCGGCGCGGGTGCTCGTTTCGGTAAGCCCGACGACGAGAAGCTTCGCGCCCGGAAATTCACGCAGCGTCCGGATGGTGCGGTCGAGCCCCTTGGTATGGGGTTGCACTCCGATAGCGATCCACACCCAGTCTCGGTGCGTGAAACGAAGCCTCGCGCGCAATGCCGCGCGCACACCGTTGGCGCGATACTCCGGATGCCGGCGGGCGCTCGCGATCGTCGGCGGCAGCAGCCACAGGCGCTCCGGTGGCGTGCGCCACACGTTCCGGTACTCGTTGAGCTGCTTGCGGCTCAACATCAGCACCTTGGTCTTGCGATCGGGCCCGAAAGTGGCGCTCTCGAGCGCGAGATAGGTGCGATAGCGCGGGATCAGGAAGCGAAAGCGCTCTTTTCTCATCCGAAAATAAATCGACGGATCGGCGCAATACAGCACATCGAGATGGGTGAGCTTGTCGAACCCGACCAGCAAATCGTAGCCCTGCAACGAGGCCGCCCACCGGAGCGACGTAGCGAACTCCGTGAGCATGTGGTGATTGGAGCGCTGCCTGATCGGCAGAACCGCCACTGCGAGGTCATCGGTGAAGTCGCTCGCATCCTTGAAGGAGGTGAAAATGACGACCTCGTGCCCGCGTCGACGGCAATACCTTGCGATCTCGACGCAATCGCGCTGCAGGCCGCCGCCCGGAAAAAGCTTCATGATGGCGAAGGCGATACGCATCGAAACCCGTGCGGATAGGACGCGGAAAAGCTCAACAACAGAAGCGCTCCCGTGGCGAAAGCAACGCCGCGGCGTCAGTCAAGACTTCGCCCCGATCCAGCCCAATTCCCAACGGTTCGTATAACCGCGCGAATGCGAGGACAACCAGGACAGCTCGCTGCCTCACGAGATTCATGCGCGACGTGTCGTCTGCGCCACACCATCGATGGAGGCTCACAGTGCTGCAGCGGATTTCGATCGTTTCGAATCACATCCCGCCGTCGTCGCCGTCCCCGGACTTGATCTGGGGATTGTCCTGGCGACCCCGAGCGTTAGAGGACGGAGCGAGCGCAATCGAGGTGGCCGGGACAATCCCCGGATCAAGTCCGGGGACGGCCACGATCCGGGAGAAATCGCGGGTAGTTCAATATGACCGGCAACCGCCGTAGCATCGGTAGAGGGTGAGGATCAGCTGTGCTAGAGCGCGTTCGGGTGAGATCGACGCCGCGGCTAACCTCTCCCTGCTTGCGGGGAAAGATCGCCCTCCCTTCTCCGCGCGTGGGCGAGGGAAGGGCGGGGGCCTCTGCCTCATCGGAACGCGATCTGGCTTGAAAACCGTCCCGGATTGCTTCATATATCGCGGCGAGCGGATGATCGGCTTTGTCGATCGTTATGGCCGCGTGCACGAATCCGAAAGTAGCTGAACGGAAGTCGGTTGTCCCGGTTTCATGGTTTTGGCGGACGGTTTCGGCCTTCATCTGTTCATCGAACGACAGCCCAGAACATGCGGGGTGTCACTGTTTCCCGCGACAGGCGTCGCTGAGTTGCATCAGCGGAGGCCAGTGTCGCCAATTGGAAAGTCATCGATTGGCCCCTCTTTCAAAGCTTCGGTCTCGCCGAGCCCGCAGCCCGCGCGCTTGCCGAGAAGAACGACTTGGCCCTCACGAAATCGCGCCGCGCCGCAACTGCCCTCGCATCGCCGATCGATCGGAGTGAGAAACCATGGCGAAGGAAGAGCTGATTGAATTCGAGGGCCTGGTGACCGAAATCCTGCCGGACACCCGCTATCGGGTGAAGCTCGACACGGGCCACGAGATCAT
>Ga0126369_10001256_pt1 | contig 17402 bp, 10 predicted proteins | sample PanSoiMetaPlot_1_FD_109646 | JGI IMG/M metagenome (GOLD analysis project Ga0126369, IMG submission 109646) | Tropical forest soil microbial communities from Panama - MetaG Plot_1 | ecosystem: Environmental > Terrestrial > Soil > Tropical forest > Bulk soil | place: Panama | collected 2016-02-17 | reverse complement strand
TCGATTCCGTGCTCGGGCGCGTGATTGGCAAGGCGCGCAGCGAGGTCGGGCCGGCTGGGCAGGAAGACCGGATCGCTGCGAGCCCGGTAGTCGGCCAGGAGCGCCGCGAGGCGCTCGGACGCACGTTGTATTGCTCCGGCATCGAGGTCGATTTCGATCTGCAGCACCTGGCGTCGCTGCTCAAAGCTCTTGCGGTCGACGGGAGACGCCATGGCAATGGCTTCGTCCATCGCACGCATCGCGCCGTCGCGATCGCTGGCCGCGGCTCGAGCCTGCCCGAGGCGAGCCAGAAAATGCGGCACCTGGAGCGAAGGAAGGTCCAGCTCGCGGGCGAGGGCCACCGCCCGCTCCGCGTCCTGGGCGGCAGCGGCCGGTTGGCCGAGCCGCTGCTCGAGCATGGAACGAAGATAGTGAAAATACGGGTGCTGCATGCGACGGGTCGGCGACAAGCGGTGCTCCATCAAGTCCACCAGCGCCTTCGCCGCGGCGTGGTCGCCTTTGTTGATCAGGGCAGAAGCCTCCGCATGATCGATCTCGAACAAATACGCCTCGAGGCCATAACGCTCCGCGATGGCTCGCGCATCGGCCATCACGGTCGTCGAATCGCCATAGCGACCATTGATGTAATGCCAGAAGGAGAGATGCGTCCGCCACCATACCTGCATCAACGGAGTCACTTCCGCATTGGCCATGATCGGCTCGATGCGGGCGACCAGTGACGGGGCGCGCTCGCCTTCCGTCTTCCAGTTGATGTAATTGAACAGTATGGAAGCCGCCATGACGCGGACGTTGAGGTTGCTTTCTCCATCGATGAGCTCGTCGAGAACGCGCGCGCAGGGCTCCAATTCCTCGGCTTCGGGTCGGCGAAACAGAAGCGCGATCAGGTACGTGGCGCGCGCTCGCAGGAGGCTTTCCTGATCGAGCTCGGTCGCGCCCTCACCCAGCAGGCGCTCGAACTCGGGCAGCCAGCGGTCGAGCGGGATGAAATTCTCCCACTCATAGTAATAGCTGGTGACGATGGTGCTCAGCGCGAAGGCCTGGCCGCGCAGATCGCCATTGGCGCGGAACGCCGCGAACGCACGCTCGAGGGCCGGCCGGCCGCGCTCCGGGTGGATGAATACCCACGCGCGGCCGAACCAGTATTCGAGCCAAGGATCGGTTGCACGCATGCTCGACGGCAAGGCCTCGATCCAGTCCGACAGGATCTGTGCGCGGCCTTGGCGCGCCCAATCGAGCGCAGCGCCCCGAATGAGCGAGCGCATCGCCTCCCAGTCCTCCACATCGCGGAACAGCCCGAGAGCCTCGCTCACGAGCCCGCGCTCGGCGAGAAGCCCGGCCGAGCGCACGGTCGCCGCGTGCCGTTCCTCGCTCGACAGGCGCTTACGCATCGCATCGAGGAGAAATTCGCGAAACAGCGCGTGGTAGTGATAGGTGGTCTGAGCGCCGTGACGTCGATCGGTGAACAGATGACGTCGATACAGGTATTCGAGCAGCCGTGGCGCTTCCTCGCTTCCGGTGAGGGTGATCGCGTCCTGCGCCGTGATCGACGGAGGAATCGCGGTCAGCATGAGCATGCGCTGGTTTTCGGGCTTTGCGCCGCTGAAGATCTCGCCGGTGAAGTACTGGAAGATCGCTTCTTTACCTTCGCCGAGCGATTGCTCGAGCGTTGCGCCGCCACGGCTCAGGTGCTCGCGAAGCAGCACGAGTGCGGCCACCCAGCCTCCACTCTGCCGCTGCACGAGGTTCAGGTCCTGGGCCTCGAGGCGTTGGTTGCCGAGGATCGCCTCGCCTTCTTCAGACGTGCACCGCAGGGCTTCTCCATCGAAGCGCACCAGGCGCCGATTGGCAGCGAGACGCGACAGCTCGGGCGGAGGGTCGGCACGCGAGATGGCGATGATCGTGATCCCATCCGGGACTTCCTCGAGGCCCTGTGCGAGCGCGGCGCGCTGTTCCGGCGAGGTGCGCGCTTCATGGACGTTGTCGAATACGACGACGCACGGGTGGGGCAGGGTCGAAAACAAATCGCGGAAGAAGCTGCGCGCGAACCGGTCCAGGTTCTGCTGCAGCTCGGAGGTGAACAACGGCAAGGAGGCGGCCGCCTTGCCCGCCACCTGCTGCGCGGCGATCCGCATGTAGTGCACCCAGGTCGCGGTGTCCGAGTCGCTAACGTCGAACTGATACCAGAGGTGACGCAAGCCGCGCGCCTCGAGGTAGCTCGCGACGAGCGTGGTCTTGCCGGAGCCCGGCGGTGCGGTCAGCCAGACGATCGGGTGCTTTACCGCTTCGTCGAGCAGCGAGAACAGTCGCGGCCGCGGCAGCGCATCGTAGACCTTCGGGCGGGTCAGTTTCGCGAGAGCGGGGGAGCGAACGGCCACGAGCTTTCTCCGTCACCTTCCAGAAGCGTCGGGGCCCGCGGGATCCGAATCCTGCTCGTGGAAGTCGGCGAGGCTCACTTGCGGAAAATACATTCCCTCCGGCGCGCGAATCCACCATTGCCCGGTAGCGCGGTGGGTGATCGGGTCGGCGAAGCGGTAGCCGTAGAGCATCGCTCGAATATAGCGCGGCGGATGCTCCGGAAAAGGATTCGACGCGAACAAACCAAGCACTGGCGGGCTGCCCTGCAGCAACCGCAGCATCAGGCTGACGATCCAAGGATTTGCCCGCACATTGCCCAGCGCGGCGAACCACATCTGCCAGTCGAGCCGAGGCTGGTGTGGAACGTTCCAGGGCAAAGCGCGATTCAGAGGGCCCGGCTTGTAGGGAAAAATGTATTCCCTCCAGGTCCGCCCATCGGCGGAGCCCTCGATCGCGATCTCGGGTCGCGCGGTCGTCATCACGGCGAACAGTCCGTACGCATTCACAATCGATAACGGCGACACGAGGGACGAGACCGCACCGAGCACCGGGAGCTCGGTGCGCGTGAATACTCCCCATATCCGATCGAGCCCCACAGGCACGACCAGAAGAGCGATCGCTGCCGCGAGCATGGTCGCCGAGCGTCCCGGGCGAGGCGCCCGCTGCCTCACCCAAGACTCGAGCCGTCCCGGCGTGAGGTGGCGCAGCGCGGCATCGTCGAAGAGAAGGAGGCAAAGCGACATGCTCAGGACATTGAAGAAGTTGTAGTTGCCGGTGAGCAGGATCAGCGCTTGAAAGAACAATAGCGCGCATGCGGCGACAGCTCGCGGACGTCGAGGCAGAAAAATCAGGAAGACGCAGCCCAGCTCGGTGGCGAGCGTGGCGGCTGTTCCGACGGCGAGGAGCCAGTGCGGCAGTTGCGCGGCATACCAGGCGAGCGGCGTCGGCAGCGGCTGGGACCAGAAGTGATAGTCGAGCGCAGTGAGGTTGCGCCACGTCGAATCGCCCGACAGGACTTTTGCGGCGCCAGCCAGGAAGAAGTAGCGGAATGCGAGCCAGCGATACAGCCACACGACGATGCCGGAGCCGCCGGTGAGAAAAATGGCCAGGAATCCCGTCTCGAGGAGAAGCGAGTCCCACTGGAAGGTCATGAAGTCTTGCCCGGCGTAGAGGTAGGACAGGTAAAGCACGAAGAGACCGACGAGCGCGGGGCGCGTCCACCGCTCGAAGACTACGAGCAGTGCAAGCACTACGCCGACGATCGCGCCGAACATCAGCGCGGAGTCGCTCGAATTCAGCCAGAAGAGCGTCGGAACGAGGCGATACGCGTCACCTCCCAGTGCTCGATGCGCCGCGTCGAGGTACTCCCCAACCGGCAGAATTCCATCGCTTCCGACGAGTCCTTGTATCTGGACGGCCAATGATGCGAACGCTGCAACATAAATCGCGCCCAGCAGACGCAGGAACAGCCAGCTTGTGAGCTCGTAGCGCTCGGGCTCGAGCGGCCGTCCCCAGAGGAGCCATGTGATCCGGCTCAGCAATCCCCGGTGGCGAGCGAAGAATGCGTAGGCCGCCTCGCTCACGGTCGCAAAGCCGGGCACGTGCTCGTACAACCACCACCAGCCAGAACGTCCCGGCACGCGCCGCAGCACGCGATAGGTCGCAGCCGCGCCGGAGTACACCTCTCCCGTGGGCTCGATCAACTGTACTGCGTGCGGAAATGCCTGCGGAGGAATGCCTGGAAAATCCGCGGCCGCCTCCTGATACGGGCGGTAGCTGACGCGCTCTGCGGTGAGCTCACGCCAATAATCGACCCAGGTGCGGCAGATGCCGCAGTCGCCGTCGTATACGAAGGTGGGACGCGCTTCCGACATCGCTGCCTGAGTGAGCAAAGCTTAGCACGGCGGCAGTCGCGTCAACTCCCCCAGCGCCCGAGCGTGTGGGTCGCTCTGCCCGCGGCCGCGTCGGTCAGGCTGGGTCCCTGCTCGGAGCGAATCGACGCGCGATCGAGCGACCGCCGCAACGTGGCGTTCAGCGCAGCACGAGTATCGCGATCGCCGAATGCGCGCGCGAGCGCATCGGGGTCTGCCCACGCCGGCCGGCCGGATTCGAGGCGCAGATAGACCCGGCCGCTCGCCTGATCCGCGAAGTTGACGGCACGGAATCGTTCCACGCACTGTCGAAGGAATTCCGAGTTGCGCTCGGGTTCGAGCAGCGCCTCGTCGCGATAGAGAAGCTCCGGAGCGGTGGCATCGATGTTCACGCGCCGGTAGCGCATGACATCGAGCATGCGCTTCACGTCGAGCACGTTCAATTCGTCATTCCAACCGAACGCCACCGTTCGCGGGCGCTCGCCAAAGTTCACGCTGTTGTCGAGAAACTCGAAGTGCACGCGTTTGTCGGTGCGCTGCGCCCAGGTGAAGAAGAGCTCCGGCATGCCGGAATAGGCCTCGACGCCGTGCGCGAGCGTGTCGTCGACCGCCTTGTAGCGCCCGACCTCGAGTCCCCGGTTCCAGGCGCGCTCCACGAGCGAAGCCGGGGGCGTGATCATGAAGAACAGGTAGACGAATCTGCCGAAGCGGGTGAGCAGATTGCTGCCCGGTTCGTCCGAATCCGGAGCGAAGCTGTCGAATCGGAAGCGATCGATCAGCAGATGCGGCATGAACCCGCGCTCGGCTTTGCTCGCCATGTAACGATCGAGCTTGTGATCGACGAGCTGCAGCTCCTCCGCTGTGAAGCTGCCGCCGTACTTGTACTCGGCGCCGAGCGTGTTGTAGTCGAGCAGCTGCTTGCGCCAGATATCGGGGCTGATGAGGGCAAACTCGCTCCACCGCACGCCGATCTCTCCGGCCAGGGCCTTCTGCAGCGGTCGCAGCGTGCTCTTGCCCGACGCCGACGGCCCCTTCGTGTTCATGACCACGGGCTCGTCCTGCCGCGGCAGCACGGCATAGCCTTCGCTCTTCGCGGCCGCCTCGATCCACGGTCCCAGCAGGCGGCCGATTTCCTCGCTCCCGTACTTGTTGCAGGCAAGATTCGTCGCCAGCGACCGGACGAGCGCCCGGCTTCCCCACACTTCGCCATGCCGTATCAGCAACGCGGAAACGATCCTCGCCATGGCGCGGAAGACCGCTTTCTGCATTTCCGGTCCGGGCGCGTGGGCCTTGGCTTCCCATTCGGCGACGACCGCCTCGCGCGAGGCGGGGGAAGATCCGTACAGCTGGGCCAGTTCCTTGTCGATCGACTCCTGGAGTGTCTGTCTCAGCGCGTCGTAGGCCGACGCGACGACGTGCATCCGTGGCTCGATGTAGCCACCCAGGATCACCGAGATCATGCGGCGGAAGTTGATGCCCAGGTCCTCGATCTTCGACCCGTCGGGCACCGAAAGCTCTGCGTTGACGCGGATGAGCAGTTCGTGCAGCGCAAGCCGCTCCGGACGGAAGACGACCAGCTCGCTCGCGTCCAGGCCAGTGAGATCGTGCAGCTCGGCCACCTCCGCAACGCTGGTCGTAACGTTTTCGGGGCGAAAGATCGTGCACAGCTGGCGGATGCGGCCGGGCACCTGCGACTGGACGCCTGGGTTCCATGGCCCGAATTGCGCTTGCGTGGCATCGGCAACGAGAGTCATGTTCTTCGCATCGTTGCGGGTCTGGTGACGCAGGGATCGCTGCGCCGTGTAGGGCGGCGTCCTACCGCGAGGGCGCCGTTGACTGACTGAAAATTTGGATTCGCCCTGACGGACTGCGAATCAAGAAATGCATAGGATCGCATTGCGAGGTGCCCAAACCCAATGTCAGCGCGCGCAAGTTTCGTTTTCGTGACCGCGTTCGTTGTTGCGATCTCGGTTCACAATGCGCACGCCGCCCGCAAGACGGTGTGCAGCATCACAGTGAATTCCTCCGATGAGCTGGAGACATTCCGGCGCAACCTTCCGCAGGACAAGTTTCAGTTCGTCGAGCTGGTCGAGCGCGGCCGTCCGGACTGGCTCTCCTCGGCGTGCTATCGCGGCGTTCACTGCGACGTCCTCGTGATCTCCGGCCACTACGACGGCCGTGATGAATTCTACTCGGAGAGTGTTGCGGCCGAGGAATACCTGCCCGTCGACGAGATGGAGCGGGCTTCCTGCAGCGCCTCGTGCTCGGGATTGTTCTCGCAACTCAAGGAAGTCTACCTGTTCGGCTGCAATACGCTGAACGCGGAGGTAGCGAGGAGCTCTTCCACCGAGATCGAGCGCGGTCTTTCCCGGGCGCGATCGACCCCGGACACCGAGAGAATGTCGCGCGCCGCGCCCGTCTCGCGCGCGGAAAGCAATCGCGACCGCATGCGCTCGATTTTCAACGGAGTGCCAGTGATCTATGGGTTTTCCGCCAAGGCGCCGGTCGGGGCGAGCGCCGCCTCGATTCTGAGCCGCCACTTCCGCACCGACGGAATCGGCGATGTTGCAACCGGCCGAGTCAGTCGCGGCCTGCTCAGTCACTTCGCTGCTCAATCGATGGCCGTTACCGGCGGGTTGACCGGTACGGATCCTCGAGCCGCCGAGCGGCAGCAGGTCTGCCGCCTCGCAGGTGATCAATATTCAACTGCCCAGAAGCTCGGCTTCGTGCACCAGGTTCTGCAGCGAAACATGGCGGAGGTGCGGACCTTCCTCGACCGCATCGAAAAATATTCGGCGTCGCTGGGCGATGCGGAGCGCAAGAACCCCGAAGTCGCGCAAACGCTCGAGGAGATCGCACACGATCGCGACGCGCGCGGCAGGTACCTGGACTTTGTCCGCAGCGCCGAGCCGCCGGCGATCCGGGCTCGCCTGATCAGACTGGCAGGAAACCTGGGCTGGCTCTCCAAAGGCGAAGAACGGGAAGAGCTGGCGAAGATGATCGCCAACATGCTGGCGCGAGGCTCCGTCGGCGCCAGCGACGTCGATCTGGTGTGCTCGCTCAATCAGGGGCATGAGCTCGACCAAGAGCTCGATCGCCTGCGCCCTGTCGCGGCGCAAACCAACCAGATTGATCAGGCCGCGATGCTTGCCTGCCTCGGCGACACATCCGGGCGTGCCCAGACACTGAACGCTCTGACGAGTCCCAACCCCGACGAAGTCAAGGTCGGACAGATCTACCTTCGCCACCGGCCGCTCGACAACGTGAAGGAGCTGCGTACGCTGACCGCGGAGATCGCCCGCATGCGCTCATCGGAGGCGCAGGCGGCAGCGCTGGACGCTCTTGCCCCGCTGCATGTGACCGATCCGGAGAGCCTGGAGCTGCTCGCCGGGGTGTATGCGGCAGCGGAATCCGCAATGGTGCAGGCAGCTGTCGCCGGCGTGCTCATCCGCTCCGACTATGGGGCAATCGATGCTCCTCAGCTTGTGCAGACCTTGCGTGACCACCGCTTGAAATCCGCGGCAGGCGCTCCGTTGATCGACGCTCTGATCCGGCGGCTCGAGCATCGCGTGCTCTGAGGTCGAGCGGGCGGCTGGCTCGACCCGCGGAGCTTGTGCGATACTGGCTCGCTTTGTCTCGCGTACCTGATTGCTCGCTCGTGCTTCGCTTTTCTCGGTTAGCTCAAGTCGGATTCCTGGGTGTTCTGCTCGCCGTGGCGTCGAGCGGCGCGGCCCAGGCCGAGAAGAAGACGGTCTGCACGATCACCGTCAACTCGGCGGACGAAAAGGAAGTGTTCCGCCGCTACCTTCCTGCAGACACGTTCGATTTCGTCGAGCTGGTGGAACCGGGCCGCCCTGACTGGCTCGCCTCGGCATGTCGCAGAGGCATTCGCTGCGATCTCCTGGTCATCTCCGGTCATTTCGACGACGGGACCGAGTTCTACTCCGGTCGGGCGGATAAGCGCGAGTCGCTGCCCGTCGAGGAGCTGCAGCGCGCCTCGTGCAGCAACTCGTGCCCGGCGTTGTTCTCCAAGCTTAAGGAGGTTTATCTCTTCGGCTGCAACACGCTGGACCCGGAAGCGAGGCGCAGCGCATCGGGCGAGGTCGTACGGAGCCTCGTTCGCTCCGGCTATTCAAGCGAAAGCGCCGAGCGGCTCTCGTCGGCTCTCAACGAGCGCTACGGCGAAAGCAACCGGGATCGCATGCGCCAGATCTTCAAGGGCGTCCCCGTCATCTACGGCTTCTCGGCAAAGGCGCCTCTCGGCGCGTCGGCGGCTCCCGTCCTGGAGCGCTACTTTCAATCAGGCTCCGGTGGTGAAATCGGCAGTGGCCGCGCCAGCTCGAAGCTGGTCAGCGCGTTTGGGGCGAGCTCGATGGTGGTCACCGCCGGGTTGAGCGACGGTGAGCCGCAGGCCGACTTCCGGCGCGACCTATGCGGCCTCTCCGACGAGCGATCCTCCGTCGCCCAGAAGCTCGACTTCGTCCACCATTTCATGGATCGCGAGATGGCGGAAGTGCGGATGTTTCTGGATTACATCGAGAAATACGCCGCAACGCTGAAGGAGTCCGATCGGCGGACGCCTGCTGTTTCGCGCGCGCTGGCCGAGATTGCCGCCGACAAGGCAGCGCGGGCGAGGTATCTGGAGTTCGCCCGCGACGCCGACGAGCCCGCCGTTCGCGCGCGAATGCTGCGCGTCGCGCAGGACCTGGGCTGGTTGTCCGCGGACGAAGAGCGGTCGGAACTGACGCAGATGATCGGCGCGCGCATAGCGACGGCGACGGTGGGACCCGGCGACGTCGAGCTCGCCTGCGCCTTGAACAAGGACGGTGCCCTCAGCGAAGGCCTGAATCGACTGCAGCTGTCGCCGGCGCAGGCGGAGCAGGTTCCCAACGCGGCGGTGCTTGCGTGCCTGGGCAGCAATGACGGACGCCGAAGGATGCTGCGCGCGCTGACGAGCTCGAGCGTGGACGACATTCGCGTCGCGCAGATCTATTTTCGTCACCAGCCGATCGCCGAGGCAGAAGAGTTGCGCAGCCTCGCAAAGGCCATCGGACGGATGAGCGGCTCCGACGCGCAGGTCAGCGCGCTCGAAACGCTCGCAAGCTATGCGCTCTCCGATCGCGAGAGCCTCGAGGAGCTGGCACGTTTGCTCGTGGCGGCGACCTCGGCCAACGTTCAAAGGGCGATCGCCGGGGTGCTGGTGCGCTCGGACTACGAGGCGATCGCCAACCCGCAGCTCGTGCGGGCTTTGCGCCAGCACCGCGTCCAACCCTCCAACGGCGAAGATCTCGTCGACGTGCTCATTCGCCGTCTTCAAAGCGCGATCAAGACCCCGAAGCAGGGCGCCTGAGCAAGCGCTTTGGTGTCGGCAGCCGGGGCGCACAGAGACTGAAATTTTTTCCTGAAGCCAGCCGCTTTGTGCACACGCGGTGCGTCGCTGCGCGCCATGTGCTTGTTTATCATCGCATAGTTGGTGGCACGCCGATTGCGGTTTGGAGTGGAAGGCCGGAGCTCGACTCCGGCGAATCCCTGGCGGAGCCATGTCATCAGCCACCTTCGAGTCGTCGTCAGGTTTTGCCTTGCTCGGCGAGGGCGATCAGCTCGCACTCGAGGGGGCGCTCGACATCCATACCATCGTGGAGGCTACGCGCGCCCTTTCGCATTGGGTCCGGCAGCGCGTCACCAACGGTCATCGCCGATCGCTCAATCTCGGCGGACTCACCGGGCTGGACTCGCCGGGTGCTCTCCTGTTGTGCGAGCTGCACAAGAAGGGCATCCAGCTGACCAGTGTCCGCACGGAGCACCGAGCTCTCATCGATCTCGTTTGCGATCTCGAGCTCAAGACGCCCCCGAGACCGCACGTCGTTGCCCGCTGGCGTCAGCTCCTCATCCAGCTGGGGCGAGGGGCCGACTCGGCGTGCCGGGATACATCCGACATTCTTACCTTTCTCGGACGGGCGGTAAACGAAGGCGCTCGCGCTCTCGCTCATCCGCGTCACCTGCGGCTTCCCTCCATCTCGCGTCACGTCGCCGAGACCGGCATCGCCGCACTGCCGATCGTTGGCCTGATGGCGGTGATGATCAGCATCGTCATCGCCTACCAGAGCGTCGTGCAGCTTCGTCCGTATGGCGGCGAAGAGTTCACCATAAACCTGGTCGCCGTCTCGGTCCTGCGCGAGATGGGGGTGCTGATCACCGCCATCATGGTGGCCGGCCGCTCGGGTTCAGCCTTCGCCGCGGAGATCGGGGTGATGCGAGCACGCGAGGAGATCGACGCGCTCAAGGTGATGGGGCTGGAGCCCATGGAGATGCTGGTGGTGCCTCGACTGATCGCTCTGGTCATCACCCTGCCGCTGCTCGCCTTCTTCGCCGACATTACCGGTCTGGTCGGCGGAGCCGTGATCTCGCAATCGCTACTCGATGTCGCGCCGCTCCAATACATCGAACGCGTGCATCAAGCCGTCGACTGGCGAGACCTCTTCGTGGGGTTGGTGAAGGCTCCGATCTTCGCCGTTGTCATCGGCATCGTCGGCTGCATGCATGGGATGCGGGTGCATGGCTCCGCGGAGAGCGTCGGCCGCGAGACGACACGCGCCGTGGTCAAGTCGATCTTCCTGGTGATCGTGCTCGACGCGCTGTTCTCGATCCTGTTCGAGAAGCTCGGCCTGTGAAAGTCAGCTCGCACAACGGCGCACCAATCCTCTCCGCGCGCGGGATCGTCAACCGCTTCGGACGGCAGGACGTGCACGACGACGTCAGCCTCGACGTGGCGCGCGGCGAAATCCTCGGCATCGCTGGCGGCTCCGGGTCGGGCAAGACCGTGCTGCTCAAGACCTTGATCGGTCTGCGTCGTCCGGATCGCGGCGAGGTCCTCCTGGATGGCAAGCCCGTCGACACGCTGAGTCAGCCGGAACGGGCTTCGCTCATCGGCGTGCTTTTCCAGCAGGGTGCGTTGTTCTCCTCGCTCTCGGTGGCACAGAACGTGATGCTCCCGTTGCGCGAATACACCGAGCTGCCCGCCGAGACGCAGGAACGGATCGCGGCGATGAAGCTCGAGCTTGCCGGCCTGCAGCCGGACGCCGGCATCAAGTTTCCCGCTCAGCTGTCGGGAGGCATGGTCAAGCGCGCCGCGCTCGCGAGAGCGCTCGCGCTCGATCCGCGTATTCTGTTCCTCGACGAGCCTACTTCGGATCTCGACCCCCTCACTGCGAGCGGCATCGATGCGCTCGTCGGCGAGCTCAACCGCACCCTGGGCATCACCGTTGTCGTCGTCACCCACGATCTCACGACGCTGTTCACTATCTGCCATCGCGTTGCACTGCTGGTCGACGGAAAGATCACCGTCGGTACCGTAGAGAAGCTGATGCGGTCCCGCGACCCGTGGATTCACGATTTTCTTCACGGGCCGCGGGCGCACGGCGCGATGCAAGCAAGGACGCGAAGCCATGGAAACGGATAAACGGTATTTCTTCGAGGGTCTGTTCATCGTCGTGTTTGCAGTCGGGGCTGCACTGTTCTTCGTGTGGTTGCACAACAGTGGACATCGCGATGACGTCACGTACCGCATCCACTTTGCGGAGTCGGTCAGCGGGCTGGCGCTCGGCGATCCGGTCAAGTTTCGCGGCGTGGATGTCGGCACGGTCAGGGCCATGGCGCTCGACCCCGATGACCCGCGCTTGGTCCAGGTCGATGTTCGCCTGCGTAAAGACACGCCGGTGAAGACCGACACGCGGGCGATCCTCAAGCTCAAGGGAATCACCGGAGTCGTCTTCATCGAGTTGAGCGGGGGCAGCCCGAATGCGCCAAGCCTCGTCGCGGCGACAGGGCAGGGCGGGATCCCCGAGATTCCATCGGAGAAGAGCAGCCTAAATGCCTTTCTCGACGAGCTGCCTAAAGTCGTGGAGCGATTCGCTCACCTCGAGGATCGCGCCAACAAAGTGGTAGGCGACGTCGGCGGGCTGACGAGCAAGCTCAAGGAAAACCCTTCGCTGCTGATCTTTCCGCAGAAGGACAAGGACAAGGACAAGGAGAAAGCGCCCAAGAGCCATTTCTCCGCTCCGGAACACGGGCAATAGGAGCCCCGGGCGGCGGTACCCCGCGTGTTCCAGCGCTCGACGCCATGTAGGACGGGCTCCTAGAGCGAGTGCCGCCCATCCTACCGAGGGATCGGAAAGCGTCCGATTGCCATGCAGGTCGAAACGCGAGATAGTGCACCGCTCGTGCGAGAGAACAAAAGGAAGCGCTCCACGTAAGTAGCGCGAAGAAGTTGAGCAGCTTTGAAGGGGGCTGTCATGACTCGTGCCATGAAACGCACGGTTGTTTCATCGGTCATCGCGGTATCTGCGGCGTTGATCGCGCTGCTTCTCGCCATCATGCTGACGAAGTTCGCGGGAGCAGCACCGCTCGTCACAACCAGCTCTACGACCAAGGGAAACTCTGCGGGAATGTCGAGGCTGACCGAGGCATTCTCCGATTTCGCGGGGTCGGCGTCCAACGCGCAGAGCCTCTCCGAGGGCCTGCGCAACGCCTCGCGCATCAAGCTCGTGGACCGGAACAACGTTACGACGACGTTTACACCTGCCACCAAGCCAATGAGCTGGGATGACGTCAGGATCGCGCTCTCGCTGGCGCGCGCCGAGCTTGGCAGTGGAGATATCTCGAGTCCTACGCCCTCCGACATCGAAGCTGTTCTCAATGGGGGCACCGCAGGTACCGGGGATCTCATGATCAATTTCACCGGCGTCCTCACGCAACGCGCCAGCGGACTCGGCTGGGACCAGATTGCTCGCGCGCATAGCTTCGAGCTGGACATGCTGACGCACGGCACGAGCAAGGCCGTGGCGGAGAACGACGAAAACACCAGCGTTCCGTCGATGAGCCCGGTTTCGACGGCGAAGAAACCGCCGAAGAAGCAGGCGAAAGCCCAACCGAAGGCACAGCCCTAGTCAGAGGGTCAACGGCTTGCCGTATCCTGTCAGCTCCAAGTAGCCGCGGCCCGCTTCCTGGCCGGCTGCGCTCGCTCGCACGGCACCCTCCCAATAAATAGTGCCGGTGCTCGCGCCCGCATCGAGCTCCTGGTCATCCATCAACGGGTCGAGCAAGTAATCCACCATACCCGCCCGGACCGCCATCGCGACGGGGTATTCGATGCCGGTCCGAGGTGACCGCCACTGGCGCCGCGCCTCGAACCGGATTTCCGAGGGCCCGAAGCTGCGCACGCGGCCGTCGGCAGACCTCAGCGAACCGCCGGCCCAGAACGGAGTTCCGGATCGAGTTCGCATGCGGAATCCCATGAGTGCGCCACCGTCGTCGAGATTGATGCCGACCCAATCCCAGCCTACGGCACCGGGAGGCAGTCCTTCGCTGGACCATTCGTGATCGAGCCACGCCACGCCGGTGACCGCGGTGCGCGTTCCGTCGGTCTCGAGCGTTCCCGCGACCTCGAGGTGCGGCTCGCTGTAGTAGTAGCTGGCGTTCGCGCTGGCGTTTCCTTTGCGGGAGAAGCCGTTGTCGCCTTCGAGCAGCACCGGCTGCGTCCTGGTGAAGATCAGATCGAAGGCGAAATCGCGCGCAGCGACGTGCGCCTTGTACTCGATCTCGTCGAGCTTGAGCGACCAGTCGTCGATCCGGACATCGGTCATCGGCTCCGCAGCGGCTGCGAGGCCAAGGCCTTCACGCGCAGCGCGCTGGTCGTGACGCAATCGTCCGAGCCGCGGATCCGCGATCGCCGCGTGCGCGAACAGCAGCTGCCGCGGGGCGAAGCGGCTCGGGTTAGCTTCGGCGACGCGTGGCCGATTGCGGAAGAACGTGATCTGAATGCCGAGCGGCGCGCCGCGGGCATCCTTGCACCATCCGGTCACGTACCACCACTCGTTTCGGAATTCGGGATGCGCGCCGAGGTCGCGTGGAAACTCGAGCTCACGGCCCGGCACGACGGCAGCGTAGTCCTGTGCGGACACCCGTCTCGCCGCGAGCAGCAGCGTCGTGCCGGCGAGGAAGCGGCGGCGTTTCACCAGTCGTCCTTCACAGCCTGCACCGCGTCCTGGCTCATGGCCTTCCTGCCGCTCGCGAGCGCGGTCAGCGTGGCCAGCCCGAGCACCAAGACTGCCGACGCCGCGAGCGTGCCCCACGGGATGGAGAGCTCCATTCCCCAGTGGAACGATTGCCGGTTCACTACCTGGATCAGCACGAGGCTGATCACGCACCCGAGCCCGAACCCGACGGCAAGCCCGATGGCGGTCAGCGTGGAGCCCTCGCTCGCAAGCATGGCGCCGATCTGCGATCGAGTCATGCCGATGTGGCGCAGCACGCCGAACTCTTGCCGACGGGCGAAAACGAGCGCTCCGAAGGACGAGGACAGGCCGAGCAGCCCGATCGCCACCGCGGCAAGCTCGAGGGCGTAGGTCACCGCGAAGGTGCGGTCGAATATGTGCAGGGAAAAGTCGCGAATCTCGCCGGGCGTTGCGACCTCGAGGCGCGCGCCGCCGGGAAGATCCCGCTCGATCGCGCGGGCGATCGTTGTGGCATTCGTTCCCGACGAGAGCCAGAGCGCTGCGTTGGTCGCGATGTGGTCGCCCGTCAGTGCGACGTAGCGATCGCGCTCGATCACTACCGCGCCGAGTGGCCGTGCGTAGTCTCGCCAGATGCCGGCGACGACGAATTGAACCGGCTTCCCGCCGAGCGGCAGCTCGATCACCTTTCCGGCCGTGAAGCCGAACAGATCCACCATCGCTTCGTTGACCCAGACCGGCGGTGCTTCGCGGCTCAGGGTAGTCACCCTGCTGACCAACGGCAGTCGCTCCTCGGCGTTGCTCGCGTCGACCTGTCGTGCGAGAAGGACGATGCGCGGACGCGCCGGATCGAGCAGGAGCTGCTGTTCGCGCAGGAACTCGGCGCGGCGCACACCGGGCAACGCGGCAATGCGCACCTGGTCTTCGACCGTCATGTACGCCGTGTCGCCAGCCGCGGCCGCTCTGACATAAGCGTCGGCCGGCAGGATCCGCTCGAGCCACTCGTCGAGCGCGTGGCGGAACGATGTCACCATGATCGCCATCGACACCAGGAGACTCACGCTCGCGACGATCCCCGCCAGGCTCACGGCGACCTGTCCCGGCGCGCTGCGCAACTGCGAGAGCGCAAGCCGTAGCGCAGCCGTGCGCGGCAGCGGAACGACGGCGAGCAGAAATGCGGCGAGACGGGGCAACAGCATCAGGCTGCCGATCAGAAGGAGAGCGATGGCCACGTAGCCGAAGAGTGGCAGCCCAACGACGGGAGGGAGAAAAACTGCCACGGCTCCGACGACGAGCACGCCCAGCCCCGGCCAGGGCGGCCGCAGCGTGGTGAATGCGCGTTCCTCATCGCCCGCCCTGAGTGCAGCGCCGGGCGAAGCGCGCGCAGCTTCGATGGCGGGCAGCAGCGTTCCCAGCATCGCCACCGCGACTCCGAGCGCGAAGCACACCGTTGTCGCGACCACCGTCGGCGACAGCGTCGGCGCGATGCCGCGAAAATAGCCCGAGCCGAGATCGGGGCCGATGATGCGCAGTGCGAGCTCGGCCATGAAAAACCCTGCGATCAATCCCAGCGCGCTGCCGACGATGCCGAGCAGCGCTCCTTCGATGAGCAGGGCTCGCGCGAGCCCTCGGCGCGTCACCCCGAGCACGCGCAGCAGCGCGAAGTGCGTGCGTCGCCGCACCACCGAGAGCACCTGACTCGAGAAAACGAGCAGCCCGCCCGTGAACAAGGCCACCAGTGCAAGCACGTTCATGTTGACGCGATATGACCGCGATGCGCTGGCGCTTGCTGCGATGCTCGCCTCGGGCTGATCGAGCGCGAGACCGGCCGGCAGGGTCGCCTGCAGCCGTTCTCGGAACGCGGCAGCATCGACCCCAGGCTTCAGTCTCAAATCGATCCGCGTGAGGAGACCGAGGCGATCGAAATGAGCCTGAGCGCCTGCGATGTCGATGACGGCGAACCGTTGCCCGCCGCCCGCCCGAACGAACCCGCCGACGCGGAGCGCTTCATCGCGAAGCGCAACCTGAAACGTCAGTGTGCCTCCCGCATCGACCGCCAGCCAGCGTGCCGCGGCCGGGCTCAAGAACAGTCGATCGGGACGCACGACGTCGAGGCGATCGTTGGTTTCGGCAACGAGACCCGGCTCCACTGCAGCGACGCGGAAGGCGTCGAGCCCGATGATTCTCAGGACGTCATCGCGATCGGCGAGCTTGGCGTCGACTTCGAGCACCGGGCTGGCAGCGGCGACCTCCGGGAGGCGCGCGATCTGCGGGTAGAGCATTTCGTCGAAGCCACCGCGCGGTCCGCGCACCTGCAGATCGGCGTCTCCGGCGAGCGCGCGCACCCCGAGCGCCAGCTCGTTGACCGCCGATCCCGTGATGAGCTGCACCGCGTAGCCGAGCGCTACGCCCAGCGTGATCGCGAGCAGCGACAGGACGGCGCGCATCTTGTTCTGCGCCAGGGACCCCACGAGGACTACGCGCTCGGGTGAGATCGTTGCTGCACGCATGGCGAGCGCAAGGGCTTAGTTAGGTGCCGCCTCGCGCAGGCCCGACGCGGTCAGCAGCAGTACACGGTCGGCGGTGTTGGCCGCCGCGCGAGAGTGCGTGACGAGGATTCCGGCCGTTCCCTGCGACTTGACCCGTTCGCGCAGCAGGCGAAGGACCTGGGCCGCACTGTCCGCGTCCAGATTCCCGGTCGGCTCGTCGGCGAGAACGAGCTGCGGCCGGTGCACGAGCGCACGCGCGATGGCCACTCGCTGCAGCTCTCCTCCCGAGAGCTCGCGAGGCATGCTTGCGTCGCGCTCCGCCAGCCCCACCTTGGAGAGGAGCGTGGAGACACGCCGCGTCGCCTCTTTTCCATCGACGCCGAGCAGCGATAGCGGCAGCGCGACGTTCTGTGCGACAGTCAGATAGGGCAGGACATGAAACGCCTGAAACACGAAGCCGAGACGACGACGGCGGAGCACGGTCAGCGCGTCGTCGTTCAGGGTGGCAAGATCCACGCCATCGATCTCGATCGAGCCGTGATCGGGCTGGTCGAGGCCCGCGATGAGGTTGAGCAGCGTCGACTTGCCGCTGCCCGACTCGCCCATCACCGCGAGGTATTCGCCTGGTGCGAGGTCGAGGTCGACGTCGGCGAATACGCTTCGCGGCCGTGGTCCTG
>Ga0126369_10001255_pt1 | contig 17407 bp, 9 predicted proteins | sample PanSoiMetaPlot_1_FD_109646 | JGI IMG/M metagenome (GOLD analysis project Ga0126369, IMG submission 109646) | Tropical forest soil microbial communities from Panama - MetaG Plot_1 | ecosystem: Environmental > Terrestrial > Soil > Tropical forest > Bulk soil | place: Panama | collected 2016-02-17 | reverse complement strand
GAGCCAACCTACAGGCGCTGTTGAAGTAGCCACGCTGCTATATAATCGGGCACATCTATACGACCTGCTTGACCCTGCGAAAACTCAGGCATTCCATTCCGGAGGTTCACTGGTGATCCGCCACCTTGGCGTCGCTGCACTTGTCTTTGCGCTCTTGCAACCCGGCTTTGCCGCTAGTCCTCTCGCCAATCTCGATGGCTACTCGCCCGCACGCTCGGCTGCCGAGCGCGACTGGGAGGCCAAGTTCCGCGCCATTCCTGATCCCAACATCCTGCGCGACAACATGCAGCGGCTGAGTGCGCGTCCACACAACGTAGGCTCGACTTACGACAAAGATAACGCTGAGTGGATGCGGGCCAAGTTCAAAGAGTTCGGCTTCGACGTACAGATCGAGACCTTCTACGTATTGTTCCCGACACCGAGAGAGCGGCTGGTCGAAATGCTGGAGCCGGTCAAGTTCACCGCAAAACTGCAGGAGCAGCCGTTGGCTGTCGATCCTACCTCGCAACAGACTGCCGAGCAGTTGCCGACCTATAACGCCTACTCCAAAGACGGCGATGTCACCGGTCCGTTGCTGTACGTGAACTACGGCGTACGCGAGGACTACGAGCAGCTGGAGCGCATGGGCATCTCGGTGAAGGGAGCCATCGTGATCGCGCGTTACGGCGGCGCGTGGCGCGGCATCAAGCCGAAGGTGGCCGCCGAGCATGGCGCCATCGGTTGCATCATTTACAGCGATCCGCGCGACGACGGCTACTTCGAAGGCCAGTTCTATCCTGACGGACCGTTTCGTCCGTCGGATGGGGTGCAGCGCGGCAGCGTGATGGACACCGATTATCCGGGTGATCCGCTGACGCCGGGTGTCGGCGCAACCAAAGACGCGAAGCGGCTCGAGATCACCGAGGCAAAGACGATAACGACGATTCCAGTGTTGCCGATTTCCTACGGCGATGCGCAACCGCTGCTGGCAGCGATAAGCGGGCAGGTTGTGCCGCAAACCTGGCGCGGTGGGTTGCCGATTACCTATCACGTTGGGCCTGGGCCGGCGAAAGTGCACCTGGTGGTGAAGTCGAACTGGGACATTAAGCCGATCTACGACGTTATCGCGAAGATTCCCGGCAGGGATGCTCCGGAGCAGTGGGTGATTCGCGGCAATCATCACGATGCGTGGGTAAATGGCGCGGAAGATCCGATCTCGGGAATGTCACCTGTATTGGAAGAGGCGCGCGGGCTGGGGGAGTTACTCAAGCAGGGGTGGAAGCCGAAGCGCACCATTATTTATTGCGCATGGGACGGCGAAGAGCCCGGATTGCTGGGTTCGACGGAGTGGGTCGAGCAACACGGCGCCGAGCTGAATGAGCATGCGGTGGTATACATCAATTCGGACTCGAACTCGCGCGGGTTTCTGTTCGCTTCGGGTTCGCACACCCTGGAGCCGATGGTAAACGCCGTGGCGCGCGACGTTCAGGATCCCGAGACCAAACTGTCCGTTCAGAAGCGCGCGCAGTTGCGGCGCATTGGCAACGCGCAAAAACCGGAAGACCGGGAGACGGCTCGCGGAGCCGATCTGCGGATTGGCGCGCTCGGTGACGGGTCCGATTACGCGCCGTTCCTCGATCACGCGGGCGTGGCCGCGCTGAACATCGGATTTGGCGGCGAGGCGCAGGGCGGCATTTATCACTCGATCTACGACGACTTTTACTGGTACACGCATTTTGGCGATCCTGATTTCGTGTACGAACGTGCGCTGGCGCAGTTGGGCGGGACTATGGTGATGCGTATGGCCGACGCCGACCTGCTGCCGTTCGATCCGTCGGCTTCGGTGGAGACGGTGAAGCGCTATGTCGGCGAGTTGAAGATCGAGCTGAAAGACAAACAGGACAAAGTACGCGAGCGCAATCGCGAAATCGAAGAAGGCGTGTTCACTGCAATGGCCGATCCGACAAAAAAATACGTTGCGCCGGCGAAGCAGGAGATCCCGCCATTTTTGAATTTTGCGCCGCTGGAGAATGGCGTAGCTGCTTACGAACGAGCTGCCAAGCGATACAAGACGGCGTATTCGAAGCTGGCGGAAGCGAATCCCACGGTGTGGGACTCGTCCGAGCTCAAGGCAATCAACCAGCAGCTCATTCTCACAGAGCGGACGTTCATGACCACAGAGGGCCTGAAAGAGCGTCCCTGGTTCAAGCATCAGATTTATGCCCCCGGCGCCTATACCGGTTATGGCGTGAAGACCATTCCCGCTGTGCGCGAAATGATGGAAGAAGACAAGTGGGCCGACGCCGATGCCGGCTCAGTGATCGCCGGCGGTGTGTTGATGAAAGAGGCCTTGCTGGTGGACTCCATCGCCGCTCAGTTGGAGAAGCTGGTGGGACAGAGTGCCCCGGCGAAGGCGTCAGGAAAGCACAAGCGTTCCGAGGAAGTGCAAGTTACCGGGAAATAAGAACGACTAGCCCCATCCTCTCCCAAGAGGGGAAGGATGGGGCAGCCACAGTGTGAAACTGATGGTGTCGCTATTTGTAAGTTGCATTGGTGCGGGCTAGCTCGTCGCGGTGCGCGCTGAAGTCAACCATCGAGCCAAATGCCGGGCCACCTAGCGGGTTGGCTTTCATCAGTGCCTGCAGCGCACCATTGACCTTGTCCAGCCCCTCCGCATTCGGTGTTAGGTACACGACGGAAAACATGGCAGGATTTTCCGTGTGGATGGCTTGGGTGTCGATCTCGTATTCATAAATGGCACCATCAGCAAGCTGTTTTTCAAAAAACGGAACAAACAGATTCTTGCTGAGCGTCTCCACCGCATCGTTGGGGGCATCGGGCTTCAACTTGTAAGTAGCCACGCGCGTATAAATACCCTTCCACGAGCCAGGCTTCCAGTTATAGTACCGGCTGACGTAGATTCCGTCCCAATGTTTTGTCGCCGTGGCCAAAACGGGAGTTGTCGAACTGCCGGACTTATAGAACTGCTCAAGTACGTTGAGCAGGCCGGCCATCGACATCGCCGACCACCACTCATCGTGGGTTTGGCCGTCACCCTGATGGACGATCGTCACATCGTTGCCATATCCCACGATCGTTCCTCCGCTGAAGGCCTTCTCGTAAGTCGGCTGGTCGGCGGCGTTGGCTTTTTCCATCTCGCCCCACTGCGCGCGCGGAATGGCCCAGTCGCCAACATAGGTGTACATCGGCGGCTTCTCTTTCATTTCCGATTGCGCCATAACCGGAGCGACCGCCAGAACTACGATGACTAGCGCGCAAACTACCGCAAAAACTCTGCTTAAGTTTTTGTTCATGCTTTCTACCCTTCTGTGAAGTATTTGATGCCGTTGGTGCGCCAAGAATCGATCCGCGTCAGCTCCCAACCACCGCAAGGTGAAAGGTGTAGCCCGCAGGGCTAATCATGCGTCTGCTGCGAATCGTTCGAATGCACTCTGTGCGGAATGAATGGAGCCTGTGGCGCGATACGCAATTCGCGGATTATGGAGTTAGCAGTTTCAGAAAGCAATCAGGCAATGGTGGTGTCCGGTAAACCGACCTTTGGGAGTGCCATCGGATGATATGCGTGAGACGTTTGTGCTACTGCGAGCCATTCCGCTATCAGTGTTGACGCCGTGCATGCGAAAGGGCATCCTGTTTCTCTTAATCTCAGAGGAGACCTCATGAAGACCCGATCGATTGCTGTGCTGTTCGTGTGCCTCTTTGCTCTTACCGTCAGCTTTGCCCAGAACCTCAACCTCGGCATCTGGAAACTCAACGAAGCCAAATCCAAGATCCCCGCCGGCGTGGGCAAGAACACCACCGTCACTTACTACTCCCAAGGCAGCGACTTCAAAGTCATGACCGACGGCGTCAATGCACAGAGTCAGCCGACGCACACGGAGTGGACCGGCAAGTTCGATGCGAAACCTTATCCGGTTACCGGCAGCTCAGACGAAACCTATCGTGCCTACAAGGTGAAGAACGAGCACCTGCTGCTAGTGGCCAACATGAAGGGCGACAAAACCGTCAGCAACGGCAAAATTCAGGTCTCCAAAGACGGCAAAAGCCGCACCCTCGAAATGACCTACTTCGGCAGCAAGAAAATCCACGCCAAGTACGTGTACGACAAGCAGTAAATGATGCTTTGTCGACTGCCGGTCTGATGCTTGCGCTCGGTGTTCTCCGTGCCTCTGCGGTGAAGACGGTTTCTAGCGCTCTAGCACGGCCTCGAGGTCACTAAAGAACCCTGGATAGGAAATCGCCACGCAACCCGAGTTGCGAATCAGCGTGTGGCCTTCGGCGCGGAGGGCAGCGATCGCGAAGGCCATGGCGATGCGATGATCGCCGAAGCTTTCGATTTCGGCGCCCTGCAGCTTCTGTGCGCCGGGAATTTTCCAGCCGTCGTCGTTCTGCTCGACCTCGGCTTGCATGGCCCTGAGGTTCTGGGTGACTGCCCACAATCGGTCCGACTCTTTCACGCGCAATTCGCCGGCATCGCGAACAAGCATTCCCGCGGTATAAGGCGCGATCGCCGCCAATACAGGTAGCTCATCGATCAGAAGCGCGGCGGTCGCGCCGGAAATTTCGATCGGCTTGCGAATACCGGACGTAAGCGAGATGGTGCCGGCCAGCTCTCCATGACTTTCTTCGACTCGCATCATGTTGACCTTGCATCCCATCGCGGTGAGCACGTCGAGCAGCGCCGAGCGCGTGGGATTCAGCAAAACGCCGTCGATGACCAGGTTGGATCCAGGAAAGATGGCGGCCGCGCAGAGGAAGAAGGCCGCCGAGGAGCTATCGCCTGGGATGAAGACCTCCAATGGATGAAGAGACTGACCGCCGGCAATTGTTACCGAATTGCGGGAGCGCGTCAGTTGCGCGCCGAAGGCACGCAGAGCCAACTCGCCGTGATCGCGGGTGCGTGTGGGTTCTTCGACCGTGGTTTGACCCTCGGCGAGCAGCCCGGAGAACAGCAAACAAGTCTTCACTTGCGCGCTGGCCACCGGCACTGCGTAATCAATGCCTTTGAGATGCGCGCCACTGATATGCAGTGGAGCGTGGTCATCGGTCGCGGTAATTTCCGCACCCATCTTGCGCAGCGGCTCCATGACGCGCTTCATCGGCCGCCGCGAGAGCGACTCATCGCCGATCATTACGCTGACGAACGGCTGCGCGGCGACGATGCCGGACAGCATGCGCATCGTCGAGCCGGAGTTGCCGCAATCGAGCGGAGCGGAAGGAGCTTTGAGTTCCGGTCCGAGTCCGTCGATGAGCACCGCGCCTTTTTCGTCACGCTCGACGCTACAACCCAGCGCGCGCACGCAGCCGAGCGTGCTGTTGCAGTCAGCCCCCGGAGAGTAATTCTCGAAACGCGAACGTCCTGGTGCCAGCGCTGCCAGCATGGCGTAGCGGTGCGAGATGGATTTGTCGCCGGGCACGCGCAGGCTGCCGAGAATGTTGCCCGCGGGGCGAATCAGAACCGTGTCGTTTGCTTGCATGGAGTCGGGCCTGATGCGAGCAGGCCTGGATCTAAGTTACAGGAAGATAGGGCAGAGCGTTGCGATATGCTGATCGGCATGCTCCGCCGACTCGCGTTCCTGATTGTTGTCTCTGCGACTCTCTTCTCGCAGCAGCAACAGCAGACCTTCAAGCTCACTCCGCTCAAGCCGGTGCCGCAGCTCCAGACGGAGGCGTTAAAGGCGTCGCCTCCCGCCGAATCCGGTAATTTTCGCCAATCTGACCTGGTGGAACTGGTAAAGCTCGATGCCACCATCAAGCTCGATATTCATTACGCGTCAGATAACAACTTCATGGGAACGCCGTTCTACACCCAGGCCCGAGCGTTCCTGCAACGGCCTGCGGCGGAGGCGCTGGTGCGCGCCAACCGCGAATTGCACAAGCGGGGGTACGGGCTGCTAATTTTTGACGGCTACCGTCCTTGGTATGTGACCAAGATGTTCTGGGACGGAACGCCGCCCGAAGATCATCTTTATGTGGCCGATCCGGCGAAAGGCTCGAAACACAATCGCGGCTGCGCCGTCGACCTCACCGCATATGACCTGCGGACAGGCCACCCGCTCGATATGCCGAGCGGGTATGACGAGATGTCGGAGCGGGCGCATTCCGACTACGCAGGCGGTACACCGCTGCAGAACGCCAACCGAGCCTTGCTCCGATCTGTGATGGAGGCCCAAGGATTCGTGGCGAATCCCAATGAATGGTGGCATTTCGACTACAAGGATTGGGAGCAGTATCCGATAATGAATGTTCGATTTGAGGAACTGAACGCCCCAAGACCGAACTAGCTCCTGGTTTTGTAATATCTCCTAGGCGCGCACGCTTTAGACTGGCCTGAACGGAACCGATTTTGCCGCCGCTTCGTAACAGAGTCATGAGCCTCGAAGTATCCCGCCCCCGGCTGCCGGCGGTCACCTCCTTGCGCTTCTTTGCGGCGTTCCATGTGGCGTTATTCCACATGAAGGAGATGCGTGTCTTGACCCATCCGGAGTGGCTGCGGGCCTTTGCCGGCATCGGCTACACCGGCGTGAGCTTCTTCTTCGTGCTATCGGGATTCATCCTGGTGTACACCTACTGGGGTCGCGACAGTAGCTTAGGAAACTTCTGGCAGACGCGGTTTGCCCGCATCTATCCGGCGTACTTGTTTTCACTCGTACTGACATTTCCATTCTTTTACTTTGGCGCGCTCAAAATGCACGTGCCGTTCTTCGCATTTGCCGAGCATCATTTCGCGCTCTCGTCGTTGCTCGTGCTGCTGCTGCTGCAGGCATGCGTGCCTCCGGCGGCACTCGCCTGGAACGCGGTGGCGTGGAGCCTTTCGGTCGAGGCGTTCTTCTACGGTGTCTTTCCATTCGCGCTCAAGCGCTTCGGAACGTTCTCGCGCACGGTGTTGTGGGCAATCATTCCGGCATGCTGGATTGCCGGTCTGGCAGTGTCGATCGGGTATCTGGCGATGCTACCGCCCGGCGCTCCTTACGTGAGCAGTTCGAACTGGTCGGGCGCTGTACAGTTCGTGAAGTTCTTCCCCCTGGTGCGCCTGCCGGAATTCCTGATGGGCATGGCTGCAGGATTTCTGTTTTTGCGCAGTGAACGGAGGCAGAGTCTGGGGTTGCCGCTTGTCGGCCTGGGTCTGCTTGGCCTTGCGGCATCGACCCTTGCTTCGAAGTTCGTGCCATATCTTGTGGTGCACACCGCGCTGCCTGGGCCTGCCTTTGCCGCCATCGTGTACGGCATCGCGCTGGAATCCAGGTGGGCGTCATGGCTCAACAATCGCTTACTGGTTCTGTTTGGCGACGCCAGTTACAACTTCTATCTGCTGCACAGCATCTTTGTCTTTCCGTTTTTCTACAATTTCCGGACGCAGCAGCTGCGCTTCAATAATTTCCTGGGCATCCTCGCCTGGACGATTATGATGCTAACGATCTCGTCGCTGGTCTACCGCTTCATCGAAGAACCGGCTCGCCGTAGGTTGCGGCCACATCGCCATACGCCAGTGCTCGCCGCCCCCGCACCGGCTGTCGCCGATTAACGGGCTGACGTTGGCGCGGTTCAGTCGTCCAATTGGGGGATACAATATTGCGTTTTGGGCCGCGCTTATTTGTGCCGTCGGAGGATTCGATGTCCATCAATGATTGCCGAAGACTGACTACCGGGCTGATTCTGTTGGCAACCCTGCTGAGTGCGAGCACGCTGCCCGCTGCTCCCAACCCGAATGGTGGCCAGTGGCCAAGCATCAAGTATGAAAAGTACAAGCTGAAGAATGGGCTCGAGGTCATTCTCTCAGAAGATCACCGCCTGCCGCTGGTGGCGGTCAACCTGTGGTATCACGTGGGCCCGATGTACGAGAAGCCGGGACGCACCGGCTTCGCGCACCTGTTCGAGCACATGATGTTCCAGGGATCGAAGAATGTCGGTGCGAAAGCACACTTCAGGTACCTGGAAGCGGCCGGGGCCAGCGACATCAACGGCACGACGGATTTTGACCGTACCAACTACTTCGAGACCCTTCCATCGAACCAACTGGAGTTGGCGCTGTGGCTGGAAAGTGACCGTATGGGATTCCTGCTGGAAACTCTGGATGGTCCCAAGCTGGCTAACCAGCGCGACGTGGTACGGAACGAGCGGCGACAGAGCGTGGAAAATGCTCCCTACCAGCTGCCGGAAGAGGTGATGACACAGACGCTGTATCCCGCGCCACATCCCTATCACGGCGTGGTCATCGGCTCACATGCCGACATCGAGGCAGCCAAGCTCGATGATGTGCGCGAATTCTTCCGCCAGTACTACACGCCCAACAACGCCAGCATCGCGATCGTCGGCGATTTCGATTCGGCCAAGGCGAAGCAGATGGTGGAGAAGTATTTCGGGCCGATTCCGTCCGGGCCGCCAGTACCTCCGGTGGAGGTAAAGACCCAGCCGATCACGCAGGAAAAGCGGCTGACGGTGACAGACGAAGTGGAGCTGCCGCGCGTGTACATGCTATGGCTGGCGCCTGCGTACTTCGCTCCGGGTGACGCCGATGCCGACATGGTGGCACATGCACTAGGAGGTGGAAAATCAAGCCGTCTTTACAAGAAGCTGGTGTACGAACAGCAGATCGCACAGGATGTGGACGCAGTCCGTTACGGGCTGAAGCTCGGCTCGATGCTCTATATACAGGCGACGTGCAAGCCGGGAGTTGCGCCGGAACAGGTGGAGAAGTCGATCGATGAGGAACTGAACGCCTTTCGCAACCACGGCCCCACCAGGCAAGAGGTGGAGCAGGCGCGGAATTCGATCCAGTCGGCAATGGTCTTTCGCCTGCAGAAGATGGGAGGCGTGGCCAACCTGCTGAATCTCTACAACCAGTTCCTGGGCGACCCTGGAAAGCTGGACTGGGACCTGGAGCGCTATGACGCTGTGACTGCGGAAAGCATGAAGAAGTTTGCCGCTACGACGCTCACTGACAATTCGCGCATCCTGATGGACGTCGCCCAGGGCAAGAAGACGATCGATGATCCGCCGCAGAACAAGCAGCCCGAGAAGGCATCGACTGTAGCCTCCCTCGATATCCAAGGGCAGGAGTGGCGGAAAACGCCGCCTTCGCCGGGGCCGGTGTCGGCGTTTTCGTTGCCAGTGCCGAAGCAGCTCACACTTGGCAACGGCCTAACCGTGCTGCTGACCGAGCAGCATAATCTGCCGATTGTTGCGGCTAAGGTGGTGGTGCTGGGTGGGAATGGCGATAACCCCCCAGAAAATAGAGGCTTGGCCGGGTTCACAGCGCGCATGCTAGCGGAAGGATCGAAGGGACGTTCGGCGCTGAACATCGCGGATGAGATGGCGCAGCTCGGCGCCAAGCTGGAGTCGGACAGCGATCCGGATTCATCGCAGGTTTCAACGGAAGTTCTGAAGCGGAACGTGGGAGCCGACTTCGATGTGCTTTCGGACGTGGTACTTCATCCTGCATTCGACAACAAAGACATCGAACGGATACGCAGCCAGCGGGCGACGGAGCTGCTGCAGACCAGCGACGATCCTTATGCGCTCTCGCGCCGTGTATCGCAGCGCATACTCTATGGTGACCATCCGTATGGATATCTGCCGCTGGGCACGGAAGCGTCAATCAAGAACACCACGAAGGCTGACTTGGAGAAGTATTGGTCCACCGATTACGTGCCTGCCAACTCGGCGCTTGTCATTGCCGGAGACTTGACGGAAGCGGAAGCAAAGTCGCTGGCGGAGAAGTATTTTGGCAGTTGGAAGAACACCGGAAAACGGTCGTCAGTACCGGAAGTATCATTGAGTCCGGCACGGTCCATTTATCTGGTGGACAAGCCAGGTGCAGCCCAGACCACCTTGCGGGCTGTGACTTTGGGAACGCAGCGATCGAATCCTGACTTTGCCGCTCTGGAAGTCGCCAACAACGCGCTGGGAGGCCTTTTCGACAGCCGCATCAACATGAATCTGCGAGAGAAGAACGGATACACCTACGGTGCTAACTCCTACTTCAATTACCGGCGGGGAACCGGGCCCTTCTACATAGTGACCAGCGTTCGTACCGACACCACGTCCGACGCGTTGCGCGAGATGTTCAAGGAAATCGAGGGTATGCAAACCTCGCCGCTGTCTGCATCTGAGCTGTCGCTGTCGAAAGAGGCTGCGGCCCGCTCCCTGGCAGCGCGATTTGAGACGATGCCCAACACGGTTGCCACGACGAGTGACTTGTTCATTTACTCGTTGCCAGTCGATTTCTATAACAAACTGCCTGGGAAAGTGGATGCGGTGACTGCGGCTGACGTGGAACGTGTCTCGAAGCAGTACTTTGTGCCCGGAAAGATGTTCATCGTGGCTATAGGCGACAAGCAAAAAATCGAAAGCGGTCTGCAAGAATTGAACATGGGCTCGGTGCAGCTTACGAACTTCGATGGAACGCTGGCGAAGGCTGGGGCTCCGGCGGGTTCGGCAAAATAGAACGAGCGCGCGACACTCTGAGCTGCATTCATACTGCCGTGTCTGTCCCTTGTCACCTTTTGATAGTCGTGCTCCCCACCTATAGTGAAGCGGGCGATAGCAGCAAGGTGTGCGCGTCTCTTTTGAGATTTGACTTGGATTCACGCACTCCCTAACATTCAGCCGTACGGGCTTCAGACCACTTCCCCACAATGATTGATACAGTCATTTCGCACTACCGAATCGTCGAGTTGCTCGGTGGTGGCGGTATGGGCTTGGTCTATAAGGCGGAGGACCTCGACCTCGGCCGCTTTGTCGCCTTGAAGTTCCTTCCCGAGGAGATGGTCGAGGACTCAACGGCGCTGGAGCGCTTTCGCCGCGAAGCTCGCTCCGCTTCAGGACTGAACCATCCCAACATCTGCACGGTGTATGAGATCGGACAGGACGCCGGGCGTCCGTTCATCGCCATGGAGTTTTTGGAAGGTCATACGCTCTTCCAGATTCTCGATGGTCATCCAATGAAGCTCGATCCGGCGTTGCGCATCACGCTTGATGTCGCCGAGGCTTTGGGTGCCGCGCACCATCAGGGGATTGTGCATCGCGACATCAAACCGGCCAACATCTTTGTCACGGGTCGCGGAAACGCTAAGGTGCTGGACTTCGGTTTGGCCAAGATACTGCCGTCGCCGTTGATTGACGCTCAACGCAGTACTCTGATGACTGAGGCTGAGAGCGGTCGGCTCACCAATCCCGGCAAGCTGATGGGGACGATGGCGTACATGTCTCCCGAACAGGCGCGCGGCTGGGATCTTGACGCACGTACCGACCTGTTCTCCTTCGGCGTCGTTCTCTATGAGATGGTCGCTGGCCTGCTGCCTTTTCGCGGCGGTACATCGGCCAATATGTTCGATGCACTGTTTCACACCGAGCCGATTCCGCCGATTCGTTTGAATCCGGATGTGCCGCCCAAGCTCGAAGACGTCATCGCCAAGTGCCTGGAGAAAGACCGCGAGCTTCGGTATCAGCATGCGTCGGAGATCTGCGCTGACTTGAAACGCATCCGGCGTGACACCTCTGACACCCATACCGTGATCGCGATCGACACACAGCGCTCGGGACCGCGGTCGTCGCGGCACGTCACCAAGCCGCCCTCGCGCAAGTCGGGGGAGCGTCCCAGGCCGGTCTCGGTCTTCCCCGAACTTCTTCAGGAAGAGCCGCCGCTTCGTTGGAACAAGAAGCTTTGGGGCGCAGTGATCGCGGTCGTGCTGCTGGTCGCCGGCGGTATCGGGTACTTCGTTTATCGGCAAGACCATAAACCGGCCAAGTTCGCCGAAAAGGATACGGTGGTTATCGCCGACTTCGTGAACACTACGACGGACCCGGTTTTCGATGGAACACTAAAGCAGGCGTTGGCGATTCAGTTGGAGCAGACTCCGTATCTGAATGTGCTTTCGGACAAACGAGTCAGCGCCACACTGAAGATGATGAACAAACCTGGTGACGCCCGCCTGACCGATGAAGTGGCGCGCGAGGTCTGCATTCGCACCAACAGCAAGGCACTGTTGGAAGGAAATATCAGCAGCGTCGGCACTCACTACATGATCGGGCTTAAGGCGGTCGATTGCCAGACGGGTGACACACTGGCCAGCGCGCAAACTGAAGCCGAGAATCGTGACAACGTACTCAAGCACCTCGGCGAAGTAGGCGATGAATTACGCCAGAAGCTGGGCGAATCGCTGATCTCGGTCAAGCGCTACAACAAGCCCCTCCAGCAGGTGACGACCTCGTCCCTCGAGGCGTTACAGGCCTATTCAATAGGCCGCGCGATGCAAACCCTCAAAGGCGATGGGGAATCGATTCCTTACCATAAACGGGCCATCGAACTGGATCCGAATTTTGCCCGCGCCTATGCATCGCTTGGCATGGCGCAATACAACCTGCGTGAAACCAGCGCCGCCAGTGAAAACTTTAAGAAAGCTTTTGAGTTGCGCGACCGGGTCAGTGAGCGCGAGCGGTTCTACATCGAAGCGGCGTATTACAGTTTCGCCACCGGCGAGCTGGAGAAGGCTAACCAGGTTTACAAGCAGTGGGCGCAGGAATATCCATCCGAAGTTGCCCCGCACGTCAACCTGGCCCTGAATTACGAAGTGATGGGTGATTTCGAGAAGGCGCTGGAACAAGCGCGGTTGGCGGTCGGGATCTCGCCTGCCACGGTAACCGGTTATGCCAACCTTGTTGCCGCCTACCTGGCGCTCGATCGACTTGATGAAGCGCTGGCCGTATATCAGCAGACGCGGCAGAAGGCATACGACAACGAGAACCTTCGCGAAAGCCGCTACGCCATTGCTTTTCTGCAAAATGATCAGGCCGAGATGAAGCGGCAGTTGCAAGCGGCAGGAGAGATTCCGGGAGCCCAGTCGGCACTGGAATACATACAGTCGGATACAGAGGCCATACATGGCAATCTGGCGGCCGCGGGCGAGATGATGCAACGCGCGGTTGCAACAGCGCATCGTGAGGGTTCCGATGAAATCGCGGCCCTGTGGCTTGCTAATGGTTCTTTGCGCGAGGCGCTTTTCGGTGAAGCCGCCCAAGCGAAGAACCTCGCAGCGCAAGCTTTGCAGATTTCGCCCAGTCGTGACATTCGCATCGCGGTCGCGACGGCTTTTGCAGCCATTGGCGAGTCCGGCCAGGCTCAGAAGTTGTTGGAGCAGTTGAACACCGAGTCTCCGATGAACACTCTTGTGCAGAACTACTGGCTGCCAATCATCAAATCTCTGCTTGCCCTGCACAAAGGCGATGCAAAACAGGCCATCGCATTGCTTGACGTGACCCGGTCTTACGAGTTGGGCATCCAGAACACAAGCATCATGATGCCCATCTATGTGCGTGGTTTGGCTTATGCCAAGGCCGGACAACCCGAGGAGGCCGCAGCAGAATTCGGCAAGATGCTCGCCCATCGCGGGTTGGGGGAAAACCAACCCATTCAGGGGCTTGCCCTCCTGCAACTTGGGCGTGCTAAAGCTGCGGCAGGCGACAAACCTTACGCTCGTCGCTCTTATCAGGACCTGCTGGCTCTATGGAGACAGGCCGATCCTAATCTCTCGTTGCTTCATCAGGCTCAGGCTGAGTACGACAAACTGAAGGACTGAGGCCGCCGTTCAAGTCTTCCTGAAACAATTTCCGACAGGCGAGCATTTATAATGCTCCCACTACCATCTTTTCCGTCTCCGAGGTTCGAATGAACTCCAAGGGTTGCGTGGTTCTGGTCCTCGTGTTGCTGGTGTCGGCGGCGACATTTGTTTCGGCTCAAACATTCCGCGGTACGATTTTGGGAACCGTATCTGACACCTCGGGCGCGGTGGTCGCAGGCGCTACCGTGAAAGTGCACAACGTTGGTACCAGCCTGGAGCGCACTACCCAAACCACTGCCGAAGGCAACTATTCCATCGCTGAGCTGCCAATTGGAACTTATACGGTGACGGTCACGCAGGCGGGATTTCAGACAGCCGTGATGAGCAACGTTCTCGTCGACGTCGCGACGGAGCGCCGAGTGGACGTGGCACTCAAACTTGGTCAGGCCAGTGAAACTGTCGAAGTCACCGGCGAAGCTGCAGTGGCGCAGGTGGAGACCACCTCGGACACCTTGGGCGGCACGCTGACCGCGCAAGAAATTGCCAATATTCCCGTCAACGGCCGCGATTACACAAAATTGATTTACCTGAATCCCGGAGTCGCCGGCTCGCCGGACCAGATCAGTGACTCGCCCGGATCCTTCGGAACCTTCTCAATGAACGGTTCGCGCGGCCGCTCCAATAACTTTCTGCTCGACGGGACCGACATGAACGACGGCTTCCGCAACGACCCGGCGATCAACGAAGCCGGCGTGTTCGGCGATCCCGCAACCATTCTGCCGATCGACGCAGTCGCGGAGTTGCGCGTGTTGTCGAACTACGAAGCTGAGTACGGACGCAACAGCGGCGCCGTCGTCAACATCGTGACCAAGAGCGGAACGAACCAGTTTCACGGTTCTGCCTTGGAGTATTACCGCAGTGGCGCGATGGGGGCTCGGAACTACTTCAATATCGCGAGCCAGCCCAAGAATCCCTTCACCAATAATCAGTTTGGCGGATCGCTCGGCGGTCCGATCGTCAAAGACAAGCTCTTCTTCTTCATGAATTACGAAGGCCAGCGCGAAAGTGGAGCCCAGGCGGGCTTGAGTTGCGTCCCCGACGCCAATGCCATCGCCTCAGCGAAAGCACAGGCCGCCACTAATGGCATTCCCTTGAGTCAGACCATGCTGAATCTGCTCGCAATGAATCCCTGGCCTACGCCGAATATTCCGGGCGCTACCGCCAGCCTGAGCGGTTGCGATACCCCTAATCTGGCGACTTCGACCCGCTTTTCCAACAACGTGAATAGCGGCATCTTCAAAATGGATTACAACCCGAACTCATCTAACAACATTACCGGTCGCTATTACTACGGAGGCAGCGATCAGAGCTTCCCGTTTGCCCAGTTGGCTGGCGGTCTTCTCCCCGGATTTAACACAGTGACTCCCACCACGGTGCAACTGGTTTCGCTGTCGTGGGTGAAGGTGGTGAACTCAGCGCAAGTTAACGAAGCGCGTTTCGGCTGGAACCAGTTCGAAGAAGGCTTCTTCCCTGAGGACCGCAACTTCAATCCCGCGTCGATTGGCATGGATACCGGAGTTACTCCCTACAACTATGGTTTGCCCAAGATCTCTGTCGGCGGATTTTCGGTGATCGGTGCAACGTCGTCCGTTCCGCGCAACCGCGTAGATACCAACTGGCACTTCATTGACAACTACTCGTGGCAGGCCGGTCGTCACGATTGGAAGTTCGGATACGAGTTCCGCCGCACTTCCATCAATCTGATCCAGAACAACACTTTTCGCGGCAAACTTACCTTCGCCGGCGACAATCTGAACGCCCCCCTCACTGAATTTGTGGCAGGTCTTCCAACCGGCGGCAGCCAGACCCAGGGTTACACGAACCGCCACACCTCGCAAAACAGCCAGGGACTGTATGTGCAAGACAGCTTCCGCTGGAGCAAGCGCCTCACTGTGAACTACGGATTGCGTTGGGATTACTTCGGCGTGCCCGGCGAAAAAGACAACCTGTTCTATCAGCTAACGCCCGCCAATGGCGGTACGTTAGTACAGGTAGGGACGAAGGGTGGGCCTTCCAGCCTCTACAACAAGGACTACAACAATTTTGCCCCTCGCGTGGCGCTGGCGTATGACCTGTTCGGCGACGGTAGCACGGTCATTCGCGCCGGATGGGGTATGTTCTACGACGCATTCTCGCAAGACATCTTCCTCGCCCATATTCCCTACAACTGCAGCTTCTGTCCAGGGCCTGCGTACGTAGGTGTCGGCATAGCGGCGATCAGCTTCTCCGGTCTGAGCGGCAATCCGATTGTGCCGGGTTCTCCCGTGTTCGCCGGACCATCACCATTGAGCAGCTATTTCGGCGTCGATCCCAACATTCGCACCCCGTATGTGCAAAACTGGAACCTGAACCTGCAGCGCCAGATCACCAACAAGATCATGATGCAGTTGGGATATGTTGGCGCGAAGGGCACGAAACTGTTTCGCTTCCGCGACATCAATCAGCCCACCCAGGCGCAGATTACCGCCTACGACCTCTCGCCCGCCCAGTGCGTGCCCGGCGTTTACGTAGCGCCGAATTGTCCTATCGCAGGCTTCGACGGTCCCGATGGAGTGAACTTCAATGTACCTCGCACCAACTTCCCCAACTTCTTCTACGTGAACCAGCAAGAAGCGACTGCGAATTCTATCTATAACGCGCTGCAGGCGAGTCTGCAGATGAATGGCTGGCATGGGCTGTCGCTGCAGGCCAACTACGCCTGGTCCCACTCCATCGACAACGCCAGCGACCTCGAGGACTTCATTCCCAATGCCTCGCAGCCGAATGACAGCTGGAACGTTCAACTGGAGCGCGGCAATTCGAATTTCGATATCCGTCAGCGATTCAGTTTGAACTTCACCTATCAGTTCCCGACCTTCTCTGGTGGGATGAGCAAACTGAAGAACGGTTGGGGCTTCGACGGAGTCGTGAATCTGCAGACCGGACAACCGTTTAACTTCAACTACAACTTCCAAGGCGACTATTCGGGATCGGGCGAAGGCTTTGATCGTCCCGAGGTCGTTGGCCCTATTGTGTACGGAAGCGTTCCTGCTAGCTTCCTCAACCTGAGTTCGTTTGCCGTGCCTTGCACATTCGGCAACACGACAGCAACGACCCCTTCCGGAGACAGCAACTGCCTGGCCGGATCCCGGCATTTCGGCAATCTGGGCCGCAACCAACTGCAGGGGCCGTCATTTAAAGAAGTCAATTTCTCGGTCTTCAAGAACACTCAGCTTACCGAGCGTGTGCAACTGAGCCTTCGCGCTGAGTTCTTCAACATCTTCAACCATCCGAACTTTGCCAATCCGGTATTACCGAACTTCATTGCCGATCCGGGAGTGAACGGTATCGACAGTACAGGTCGGGGCATCGGATATTACGCTCTAACTGCAACGGGCGACGTTGGCATTGGCAACCCCTTCCTTGGCGGAGGCGGTCCGCGCGGCTTGCAGGTGGCTGCGAAGATCACCTTCTAGCAAAACCTCTTAATATGGGTGCCCCATCCTTTCCATTTTTTGGGAAAGGGTGGGATTTTACCCTTTCACAGCCCTGTAGATTGCATATTGCGTAGTTCGCAGCACCGGCTGCAGCCACATCCGATCCGCGAACAGACGCTCATGAATCAGGTTGTGATACACGACGATCACATCTCGAGGTTCCATCCGTAATGACTCGTGCAGATTTGCCAAAACGCGCCCAAGCACGTGTTCCGGAAAAGGATTGAACAAATACAAGACGATTGGCTCAGCAGGGAAGTCAAACTCACGCGCATCTCCCGAACTCGATTGGAGAGCGAAGCATCTCTGGTT
>Ga0126369_10001253_pt1 | contig 17425 bp, 12 predicted proteins | sample PanSoiMetaPlot_1_FD_109646 | JGI IMG/M metagenome (GOLD analysis project Ga0126369, IMG submission 109646) | Tropical forest soil microbial communities from Panama - MetaG Plot_1 | ecosystem: Environmental > Terrestrial > Soil > Tropical forest > Bulk soil | place: Panama | collected 2016-02-17 | reverse complement strand
GAGGAGCTGGAGCCCAAGAAGGAGTCCGCCTGACTCCTGTGCGCTCGTGCGAGTGCCGAGCGGCAGGTGCGACATGGACTCCGCAGGGAACTTTCGTTTTCCCTTGCGCTGCGACCGTCCTCTTGGCGGAACATGCTATAAACTTTGAGCTCTGGCGCGCGGCGAAGTCGGGGTACGAACCTTTTAGAGTTCGGGGTGGATGCTGATGTTTTTTGGACGCGACGAGAAGAAGGATCCCCAAAAGCGAGCCGAACCGGTTCCCCTGCTTCCGCTGCGAGACATCATCGTTTTTCCGCACATGGTGGTACCTCTGTTCGTCGGCAGGGAACGCTCGATAGCGGCGCTCAACTACGCGATGGCCCACAAGGGCGCCGACGACAAGGCGGTCATACTCCTGGCCGCTCAGAAGAAAGCCAAGACCAACGACCCGACGCCGGAGGACATTTTTCACTTCGGCACCTTGGGGAATCTGATCCAGTTGCTTCCGCTTCCGGACGGAACCGTCAAGGTGTTGGTGGAAGGAATGCGGCGGGCGAAGGTGAGGGAGTTTTTGCCGCACGACTCCTTCTTCATGGTGCAAGTCGAGGAAGTCGCGGAAGCGACTGAAAAGTCGGTGGAGATGGAAGCGCTGGTGCGCTCCGTCCACTCGGTGTTCGAGGCTTTCGTCAAACTGAACAAGCGAATTCCTCCCGAGATGTTGATGCAGGTATCGGCGATCGAGGATCCGGCGCGTCTGGCGGACACCATCGTCGCGCACCTCTCGCTCAAGCTGAACGACAAGCAGGCCCTGCTCGAGACCGACTCACCGGTAAAGCGGCTGGAAAAGCTCTACGAGCTGATGCAGGGCGAAATCGAAATCCTGCAGGTGGAAAAGAAGATCCGCACCCGGGTCAAGAAGCAAATGGAGAAGACCCAGAAGGAGTACTACCTGAATGAGCAGATGCAGGCCATTCAGAAGGAGCTCGGGGAGCGCGACGAGTTCAAAAACGAGATCCAGGAGATCGAGGAGAAACTCAAGACCAAGCGGATGAGCAAGGAGGCCACGCTCAAGGTCAAGAAGGAGCTCAAAAAGCTGCGGATGATGAGTCCGATGAGCGCCGAGGCCACCGTGGTCCGCAACTACATCGATTGGATCCTCTCGCTCCCCTGGTACGACGAAACCAAGGACCGGCTGGACGTCAACGAGGCCGAGCGGGTGCTGAACGAAGATCACTACGGCCTCAAGAAGGCGAAGGAACGCATCCTCGAGTACCTCGCCGTTCAGGCCCTGGTTCAGAAGCTCAAAGGACCGATTCTGTGCTTCGTCGGGCCACCCGGCGTCGGCAAGACGTCCCTCGCTCGGTCTATCGCACGGGCGACCGGGCGGAAGTTCGTCCGGCTGTCACTCGGTGGAGTGCGGGATGAAGCCGAGATCCGCGGACACCGGCGCACCTACATCGGTGCAATGCCGGGCAAGCTGATCCAATCGCTCAAGAAGGCCGGATCCAACAACCCCGTCTTTCTGTTGGACGAAGTCGACAAGATGTCCACCGACTTTCGGGGCGACCCCTCTTCGGCCCTGCTCGAAGTCCTCGACCCCGAGCAAAACCACTCTTTCAACGACCACTATTTGGACCTGGACTACGATCTCTCGAAGGTGTTGTTCATCTGCACCGCCAACACGATGCACAACATCCCAAGCCCGCTGCAGGACCGGATGGAGATCATCCGGATCGCCGGGTACACGGAGCTGGAGAAGCTTTCGATCGCTCGCCGATATTTGCTTCCCAAGCAGAAGGAGGCGAACGGCCTCGCGGACATGAATGTGCATTTCGCCGATTCGGCGGTCCGGACCATCATCCATCGGTACACGCGAGAATCCGGGGTTCGCTCGCTGGAGCGCGAAATTGCAAGCGTTTTCCGCAAGGTAGCGCGCGACGTGCTCAAAAACGGCAAGCGCGACATCAAGGTAGACCAGAAGCTGGTTCGCAAGTACCTGGGGGTTCAGCGCTTTCGATTCGGGATGCCCGAACGAGAGGACCAGGTGGGCATCGTCACCGGTTTGGCGTGGACCGAGATGGGCGGCGAGCTGCTCACCACCGAGGCTACGGTGATGCCCGGCAAGGGCAAGCTCATCATCACCGGCAAGCTGGGCGAGGTGATGCAGGAGTCGGCCCAGGCGGCCTTGTCCTATGTGCGCGCCCGCGCCGAGCGGTTCGGCATCGACCGAAAGTTCTCGGAAACCTGCGACATCCACGTCCACTTGCCGGAGGGAGCCATTCCCAAAGATGGTCCGTCGGCCGGCGTGACCATGGCGACGGCTCTGGTTTCCGCGCTGGCGAAGATTCCGGTGCGGCGAGACGTGGCGATGACCGGTGAAATCACCCTACGGGGCCGGGTGCTGCCCATCGGCGGGCTCAAGGAAAAAGCCCTCGCCGCCCATCGGGCCGGCATCAAAACGGTACTGATCCCCAAGGAGAATCGGAAGGATCTGCGGGAAATCCCAAAGAAAATCCGCGCCGCGATTCGGATCGTGCCGGTAGAGTTCGTGGATGAGGTTCTGCGCGAGGCCTTGGTCCTTGAAAAGCCAGACGAGTTCCTCAAAAAGCCCGCCGCCATCGAGCCGAAAGCGCCGGTGGAAGCGGTCTCTCTTCCGCAACCGGCAGCCCCTCAGGCGACGCAGTAGCGCGCTCACTCTGCTGGCGCGTCGAATCGGCGCTTCGGTTCTCGGTTTAGCGCTGGTGTCACTCCCCGGGTGCTCTGGTTGCGGCCTTCAGCCCAATGCGGGGGTCAAAATCGTTGTCCCGGCGATGCCGACGACGCTGGATTGGCAAACGTCGGATCCCACCAGCTGGTCCAACTATCCGGTGCTGTTGGCAACGATGCGCGGGCTGACGTCGCTGGACGCCGACAACCGAATCGGACCCGGCTTGGCGACCCACTGGGAACGCGACCGGCCGTTGGATGGGCACGAGGTCTACACGTTTCATCTGCGAACCGACGTGAAGTGGTCGGACGGGGTGAGCCCGTTGTGCGCTCAGGATTTCGTGGTGGGGTGGCGACGGGCAACGGTCGGACGGGAACGCGGCGAGATGACCGATCTGCTCGGCGCGCGCGAGGTGCTGGAGAGCCTAGAAGCCGGCGCGTCTGCTACCGAGGTCGAGCACGCGCTCGGACGGCTCGGAGTGGAGGCTGTGGACGCACATACGCTTCGCGTCACCTTGGTGAGCCCCAAGAGTTACTTCTTGGCGCGGGTGGCCAACGTCTACCTCTTTTTTCCAGCGCCCTCCGCGGATCTGGTCGGGCGATCCACCGAAGAAATCGAGGATTACTTCGACCGGCCGCGGGATGGAAAACCTCGTGCGCTCGGACCCTTTCGGATCGAGAGCTGGGATCGAGCTGGCGAGCGCGTTCGCTTGGTCGAAAATCCGTTCTCCAGTTTCGTTCCGCCACTGCTTCCCGACGAGGAGCGACCCGCCGTGGTCACCCTGATGAAGTCGGAGGTCGGGCGCGCCCTCTACCAGCGGGGCCGCGTGGACTTCACGTTTGTCGACAGCCCCGAAGCTCTGATGGAAAAGCCTTCGCCCGACTTGAAACGGGAAATGTTGCTATCGACGTACTTCCTGGCCTTTAACACTCAGCGGCCGCCTTTGAACCACGCAGAGGTTCGCCAGGCTCTGAATTGGGCGCTGGATCGCAGTGCGCTGGTTGCCGGAATTCTCCCCGCCGCGCGCCCCGCCTCCTCGCTCCTACCACCGGACTTGCCGGGTGCCAGCCACGAAGCGCTGTCGGGCAATTTGTACCGACCCAATGTCGCCGCGCAATTGCTCAAAAAAGTAGGCGTGCCCTCGCGGCCGCTGCGCCTCGTGTATCGGGCGGGCGAATCGTTCATCCCGGAAGTGGCCATCGCGGAGCGAATTCGCTCGCAACTGGCGAAGGTGGGCATTTCCGTGGAACTGGACGCGCGCTACGACTTTTCGGTCGAGATTTCGCGAACGGCGGCGGACGGTTTTCTCGCACCCGACATGTATCTGAGGAGGATCGGCGCCGACTACGCGCACCCCAAGACTTTTTTCACTCTGTTCGAGCTCGGCGGAAACCACGCTACCGGATGGGAAAAAATCGAAGGCGGGGATGCGCTGCGTCGATTCGAAACGCTGCTCACAAGGGCGGACGCAGTTCCGGAACCTTCGGCGGCAGCGGATCTGTATCATCAGGCGGAATCGATTCTCGTCGATGAACAAGCGGTGATCGCGCCGATCTACCATCCCGACCGCTACTACCTGGTGCGGCCGCGGCTCATTGGCTTGACCGTCGATCGGTTCAATTTCCTGTCACTGAGCGAAATGCGCAGCACGCGGCACTAGAATCGAAACCTGAGGCCTAGCGCCACGGTACCTGAATAGGTGGAAACGCTCTGGACGTCGATGTCCTTTTGACCGCTTCCGAGGATGTACGCGGCAACTAGCTTGCTGAACTTGTACTGTGCCTTGAGGCCAATCACCTGCATGGTTCCCTGATCATCCACGTAGTCTCCGAACTGGTACCATGCGTCCAGGCTGAACCGACCGAAGCGGCGCAAGTACTCGGGCTTAACGGTGAAGCGCAGCGGTGCCAGCGGAACACCCGAGCCCATCGAGATACGCCCCGCGGCGAGCATGCTGAAGTAGCCGACCTGAGTGGGATCCTTGTCGTAAACGTAGTAGCTGCCGTTGAGCGTGAAGTCGTTCTCTTCCGCTACCGTCTCCGTGATCGACAGCGCAAGCCGTAGCTGGTTAACGTCTGCCTCTTGCTGGCGCGCGGCCGCCTGAAACTCCCGGCATCCGCGAAGCTTCGGGTACGCCGCGCAGGCATTGAGGATCTGCTGCACGCTCACCGAGCCGGTCGAGGTCGCCAGCGAAGTGACTTGCTGAAAGCTGGTGTAGTGGGTCCATGCGAGGGTCGGGTCCACCACGGTTTCCCAGTCGCTTTCGCCGGCGGTCTGGTAGCCGAATTGAAGGGTTGCCCCGTAGAGCGAGGTGCGAGAGCGAATCCGAGCGTCGGCCTGGGTGGTATCGAAGGTGATTGGCGCGTCGGCCAGCTGAGTACTGCTGGGCGAATAGTTGGCTTCGACGCCCAGCAGAACATGCTCGCTGGCTTCGTAGTCGAGGCCGATTGCCGTAGAGAAGATAGTCCCCCCGGAGTTGCCAAACCGGGTGCCTGGGGATGCTGGCGAGGATAAGTCGTGCGTCAACGTGACGTCCAAGTGAAGATCCACCGTTCGCGAAACGCCCACGGTTCCATTGATCAGGTCGTACCAATAGCCGGATCGCGGATTGGTGGGTGAAGTCTGGGTGCTCCCAGCGCCCGTTTCATTCAGAATCGAGCTCGCCTGTCCGAGAGTAGGAACGAAGAGGAAGGCGTAGAGCGCAAGGGTTTTGGATCTCATGAGAGGGAAGGGCGAAGCCGCCCCCGATTCTACTGCCAGTCGTGTTGCCCAAATCGGTGCGCCTTGCCGGCACGGGTGTTCCACGTGGGGCCAGCCTACCCACACCACTGCCCGGTATGCTTCGACCCGTGTCCTTTCCGACTGTGCCACTGCTGGCGATCGCTTTTCTGTTGGGAGCTGCGCACGCATCAGCACAGGAGGCTGGTGGCTATGAGGTGGGTCCGGGGAAAGAGGCGACCTATGAAACTGTGGTGGTCGAGGGCTATCGACAATCCCCCGAGCCGACCCAACAGCGGCTCTTCGCTGGAACTCGGTTTTGGCGCTTGGATCCCGGTCGCTTCGAAGTGGAGCAGTGGTGGCGAGTGCGGCAGCACCGAGATGGATCGGGCTCGGAGCATCTACTTCAGACGGAAGTCGAGATTGGACTGACGCCCCATATCCAAATCGACATCTACGAAAACCTTCAGGTGCAGCCGGGCCAGACGATCGATCAAGAGGGGAACCAGATCGAGATGCGCTACTCCATCGCGGGCTCATACGGGCAGATCTGGAGTAACCCGACGCTCTATTTGGAATGGCATCCGCGGCACAACGCGCCGGATCGCGCCGAGGGGCGCGTACTCCTCGGTGGAATGCTTTTCATTCCCCAGCTGGTTGGCGCCGCGAATTTCTTCTACGAGCAGAACATCGAGACCAATACCTCGGAGGGTCGCGACGGCGAGCTTGGCGTGCAAGCCGCGGCGAGTTACGGAATCTTCGAAGGCCACTTGCGCTTCGGCGCGGAAGTGAAGGTCGGCCTAGACCAGCACGGCGGCCCCACTTTCCAGCCAGCGCTCTTGGCCGGGCCCAACGCCCTGGTTCGATTTGGACCATTCAAGCTCACGGGAACGTTCTTCGTGGGCTTTCTGGAAAACGACCCGCGCATCGAGCCCTACCTGATTGCCGGCCTCGGGTTTTAGCTACGCGGGGGCGAGTCGATACGCGGGGTGCATGAACGTTCGACCCAAGAAATCGCAATGTGAAGCCGTGTTTTTCGCACTCTGTGGATAGTTTGTATCCCGCCAGGGCCAAAACTCGGCACAGAATGTTGCAGTGGGAAGTGCGCAATCGACTGCTGCTCGGGCTCCGGAATGCTTCGAGAACTACTCCGAGATCATCCGGTCACGTAGGCACGTCTACCGGCCGTAAGCAGCGGCTGCAAGGACTTCCACGCGGCGGCAGAATCCAGGTCCAACATGCATCGAAAGTGGCCGCGCGGACACCGCGGACGCCCAAAGAATGAACACGGCGAGCACGGAACCCCGGCAAAAGCGAACGCGTGCCCCGCGAAGTCGAACATCGCCGGATCCGTCGAACCGAAGAACGCCAGGGTTGGAACGCCGAGCCCACGCGCCATGTGCATCGGGCCACTGTCGTTCGCCACGAACGCGTTGCAGCGCGCGATGAACCCGCCCAATCCCTTGATGTCCAGCTTTCCGCACAAGTCCACCGCCTTGGGTGCGTGCCGAAGAACCTCGCGTCCCAGCGGAACCTCTTTGGAGCTGCCCACCACCACTACCTGAAGCCCACTGGCCAACGCGCGGGAGGCCAGGTCTCCAAATCGCTCCGCTGGCCAGCGCTTCGTCTCCCAGTTCGCGCCCGGGGAGATGCCGAGGATCGGCTGATTGAGGTTCACTCCAGCATTGGTCAGAGCTTCATCGGCGATGCGCTGATCCTCGGGGCCCAGGTAGTAGCGCAGCTTCCCCGGCGGAAGGCGCTCGCCGACGAGAACCTCCACCGCCGCATGAAACTTCTGCGAAAGTTGCGTCGTCGCGTGGTAGGGCCTGAGCGCCAGCTTGACGGCGAGCGTTTCCGACAAGTCTCGCTTGTGCCAGATGGACGTGCGGGTGCGGGGGAGCATTGCCCGGAGCAGGCGACTTCGAATCTTGGCGTGCAAGTCGAGCAGTGCGTCGTAATTGAGCGCCTGGAGTCGGTTCCGGAAGCTGAGAATTCCCTCGGTCGGTGCCAGGCCGATAACGCGGTGGACGTTTGGATTGTGTTCTACCAAGTGAGCGAGCCGGGACTTGACCGCGTAGTAAATTTTCGTTTTCGGCCACGCGTTATGCAGCGCATCGATAGCGGGCGAGGTGAGGATGACGTCTCCGAGCGCGCTGAACCGCAGCACCAGCACGCTTTCCGGTGCCGTCATTGTGAAGCGGCCTGCTCTCGCAGCGCGGCTCGTTTCAGCAGCTCGTACGGAGCTTCCTCGCGCAATCGACAGTTCGCCAAAGGCACGATGAAGGTGTCGGCGAAGGCGTACTGACCCGAGATGCACGCGTGGCTGACGACATCGGTGAGAACCATCCAGGACGAAAACGGCTTGAAGGCGAACTGCTGATGGCCGGTAGGGTCTTGCTGAAATGCGGGTGTGTCCTTCATGAAGTTGTGGAATTTCCGCATCAGCCGGTCGTACGGCGACGAGTCGATCACCTTGAGCATCGTGAGACCGCGAGCAGCGATGCCCACTGCCCGCGTGTAGGCCCTGTCCCACGTAGAGTCCTCGACGTCTGAAGGACGCCTCGGCTCGACGCCCGCGACTTTGCCATAGCGTTGATAAAGCTCTGCGAAGTTGCCCTTGGAAACCCAGACGCGGTGCTTATCAGGATGAACGTTGGTGAAAAATCGAAGCACGCGATCCCCGTGGGTGGCACCGTACGCGCCCGCATCGACGTGCACCAACTCGTTGCTCGCGTGCGGCTTCAGCGCTCGGCCCTCCTCCTCGAACGGCCGAAAGCTGGTCGTGCCCGTCCGACATCCCCGAAAAAAGTTCGGCATCGTGCGGGTCAGAAGCTCCTGGACGTTCGCTCCGTAGGCGCGAAGGATGCTTCGGACCCGCTGCGAAATCTCCAGTTTGACCTCTAGGCCCGCGAGCCTGTCGTCGTCACGGTAATAGCTGACGTTTTTTCGGACTACGTGGCGGGCCAGCTCTTCCCTGAGGAATCTCAGCTCTTCGCTGCTCGGCAGAGGCACCGGGGATTCAGGAAAATAGACGATCCGCGCCCCCTCGAGCTGGTCCGACAGCTCATCAGGGCCGAGGCGATTCAGCTTTTCCAAAGGAACGGTATAAAGCATGGGCCCGGCGAGGGCTCTTAGCGCAAGCGGTATGTGTCCGCTAGCGGCGAACCCGCACCCGACGGCGTCCGAGCGCCAGCGCGATCAGCAGTACCGAACCCAACAATGATGATCCGAGCGCCCCGGAAGAATCACAGCCGCCCCCGCTGCTGCCGCCGAGTGTGCTGTTCGCCGTCGCGGAATTGTTGGTGGTGTCGGGATCTGGCACGGCTGCCGCCGCGTTGAAGGTGCTCGTGATGGAGTTGCTCGTATAAGTCGCGGCCACGTTGAACTTGGATGTGAACGACTTACTGCCTCCCGCGGGAATGTCGCCCAGCTCGCAGGGAAAATTGGTCGAGCAGTCGCCGCTATTGCTGGAAAAAGCAATGCCCGCGGGGGCAGTGTTTATGACTTCCACAGCGGATGCGGTACTGGGACCTTTGTTGTTCACTTGAATTACGTAGCTCAGGGTGCCTCCGGCGCGGAAACTCCCGGGTGTGACCGTGATGGCAACGTCTGCCGACAAGTTCGTGGAGGGATTTGGCGAGGGCACGACCCAACCGATGTCCTTGAGGAAGTATCCGGTGAGGTCCAGGTTGTGGCCCAAGGTGGTGCTGTAGTCGGGCTCCATCAGGAGGTGAGGTCTGGTGATTGTGTCATTGTGCGGAATCGAGGAGCCAGCCTTGTATGGGTTGGGCGTGTAGAGCAGTGGGTGGTTGTTGGCGTCCGCTCCCGCGTAAATGTTGAGAGCTCGCAACGTGACGGTGTTCCCCTGATGCAGGTTGTTTCCATCCGCCTGGGTGATGTGAACCGAAGGGATGGTGATGCTCGAATCGCTCCCTCCCATCTCAGGGGGTGGGCTCCCGGGCACGTTGTTAACCACAACGACCGCTACCGCTCCCGCGTTCTGCGCGTTTTTTACTTTTTGCACAAAGGTGCAGGCGGCGCCTGCTGGACCGCGATCGACGAGAGCCACGTTGCCTGAGAGAGAGCCAAGTGGGCCGCATGCGAAGTTGTCGGACGGAACCTGTAGGACACCGGTGATATTCGTGGTGGTGGTAATCGGAGGTCCGAAGGAGGCAGTTCCGACGAGAAGTTCGCCCAATGGAGGATTGTTCACAGTCAATGTGGCCGTGCCGAGCTGCAGAGGAACGTTAGGAACCTGCGCGGTGGCGTACTGTCCGTCCCAAACTAACTTCCTGGTGTTGATTGCCGAAGCCATGCGCTGTGCGTTAGTCATCTGGTCCCAGTGGTTTGCGGTCAGGGGGGCAGTGAGGTCGAGCAAGTAATGGTCGAATACGCTTGGCCTACTCTGTAACTCGGTGCCGGTTGATCCATCCGTGGTTGTAAAAAACCCAAGGCCGTGCGCGAACTCGTGCAGGACGATGGCCACCAAGTCCAGCTGAGTGGATTGAACATTGCCGTCCAGTCCGTAGTACCAGCTTGCTCCATTGAGGCAGTTTGCTCCCCCGATGCTTGAGTTGAAGTGCGTGTTGATCGCCGGCTGGCCTGCCTGCTGATCCATATTGGAGAGCGCGTTGCCAAGCGCCGCCGGATACCAACTGTTGGGAAGCTGGAATCCCCCAGCTACGACGTAGGCGGGTGCGGCGGACCCGAGAACTGCGCTGGTCGCGTCGCAGGTCAGCGGCTCGAACTTCGAGCTGATTCGGGTTGTGATCGAGCTGTTGAGCGCAGAGCCCCAGATCAGCGCCGCGTATTTGAAAGCGATCAGCCTTTGCTGTCCGATCGTCGTACCGGCATTGCCCCCAACAGGTTGCGCGGCCGTTGGATCGTTAAAACCCGTGCCGGCAGCGTCGTCATTCTGGATGATCAAGGTGGCTGTCGCGTGCGCCTGAATAGGAATTATCAGCGCCCAAGCTGCCACACACGAAAGTGCAGTTCGTTGGAGGTTCACTAGCGATCCTCCACCGCGGGCGCGGGCTCCGAAGTCAGAAAGCGGACCGCATCGTCCGTCGAGTTGGTGCAGATGCCTGAAAAGGTACCATCAGAATTTCGCCGCACCATGGTGACGCTTTGAAATCCGCCGCGCAGGTCGACGACCTGTGTCGTTCCGTCCCTGGCCACCTGAGGCTCGGCAGCTGATCGGTGCGTCAAGCGCTCGATTGGCTCGCGAATCTCGGCGTTCAGCTGCTGGGTCGAAAGGTTGGTTGCCGGCGCGGACTCGCCGGGGTTAGCGCAGCCGGCAGCGCAGAAGGCGAAGAGTAATGAGGTGCCCACCTTCCATTTACTCACTGGTGTGCGTCTTCTGAGTTTGGGGCAGTCCATTGTGGGAAGCCTCCTATTCGATGCAACCCCGGCCCAGTCTCTCGCAAATGTGCGGTCGATGCGAGAGACCCACCACATGTTTAAACGTTAGAGCCCGGGTCAGATTAATCGAGCAGGCGAGCGGATCGATTCGGGGGTAGCGTCTGACCCATAGGAGATCCTCTGTGTGGCAAAGTGCAACGTTCCTGCTCGGTTTCGGGCTTGGGCTGCTTTGGCTCGAACGCCGGGTCCCTTTGCGCTCTTACCGCGAGGCCAAGGGGAGGAGGCTTGGCCGAAATCTGGTGATGTCCGGGTTGAACGCTCTGACAGTGAACACCGTGGAAATGCCAATCATCGGCTCGCTAAGCAAGCAGGTGGAGCTTCGTCGTTGGGGATTGGTGCAACGGCTTTCGCTGCCGCGGTGGGCGAAGGATTTTTTGTCCGTAACGCTCCTGGATTACACGCTTTTCGTTTGGCATGTGATGACGCATCGCAATCACTGGTTGTGGCGGCTGCATCAGGTGCACCACGCCGACCTTGATTTGGACGCTTCGACGGCGCTTCGCTTTCACTGCGTCGAAATGGTGGTTTCGGTGCCCTGGCGCGCGGCCCAGGTGCTCGTGATTGGCGTCAGTCCTCGGGCGCTGTCGATATGGCAGCGGCTGCTCATGGCGTCGATCCTGTTCCACCATTCGAATGTGCGGCTGCCTTTGCGGTTCGAGAGAGCGCTGAGCTGGTTGGTGATGACCCCGCGGCTCCACGGCATTCATCACTCCAGCGAGCCGGCCCTCAGGGATACCAATTGGTCCAGCGGGCTAGCGCTTTGGGACATTCTGCACGGAACCCGAAAGACTGACGTTCCTCAAGAGAGCATCCGTATCGGCATCGAGGGCTTCACCCAGCCCCAGCAGGTTCGGCTCGGTCACATGCTTTCGCTTCCCTTTGCCCGAGACTGGAGACCAACGCGATAGCCGGCGGTAACCGCCAGCGAGACTTCGTATCCATGAGTGTATCCACTAGTCCATTCACGAATTGTGAGAGTGACCGCGAACGATGGGCCTGAATGAGCGCCCAAGTGAAGCCCCACATGGCCTGAATACGACAGCTGGTTGTGAATAGCGCCCAGCTCCGTGCCAAACCCTAAGAACACTGAACCGCCCTCGGGTTTGCTCTCAGCCGGTGGCGTTTCGGCGCGTGCAGTTGTCAACGCGTAGAATGCGATGGCGACTAGCGATGCTCTGGTCACGACCTTTGGCACTGCACCCGTATGCCACTCGCAGCGGCACCGACTCGACGGCGACTTACTGGACGGCTTTGCCGGTGCGCTTGCGCGGGGCGCGCTCCCCTTTGACCGATGCTTGAGGCTTGCTGGCCGCCGTATCGGGCAGGGTCATCACGAAGTCGCGCAGCGCGCGAATCTGCTTCAGCTGGGAGCCTCCGAAGTAGTTCGGATACATCACGGTTTCGAAGTTGTCGGGCGTAAAGAAGTTCGGCATCCGGGTGCCATCCTGCAGCACCTGCGGATTCTTGAGCCACGCTTCCACCCAGTCCGGACGCAATCGGTGCTTGGCAAGCTCCAGGTTCGGAGCCAACGAAGCCGGATCCTGTTCGCCGGTGGCCGCGCCGGCGGTGTGACACTTGAAGCACTTAAGCTGTTCGTCCACCATCGCCTTGGCCTCCGACACCTCTTTTGCCGGCGGACTGAGGCGGACTGAAACGTACGGATAGGGCACGTTGGCGCTGGCTGAGAAGAAGCGAACCAAAGTCGTCGCCTTCTCATCGGTGAATGGGAAGGTCGGCATTCTAACGTCGAGCCAGGGACGCAGCTTGTTGCTCGGATCTTCGACGAAGCTGAATAGCCAATCGGGCTGCACGCGCCAGCCTTCCTGCTGCAGAAGAGGAGGCGCCTTGTAGATGTCGTCTTCAGCGAAAATGTCGCGAATCGCTCCACCTTGCCCGTCGACGATGTGGCAGCCTTTGCAATTGTAGTACTCGATGGTCTGGTCCCCAGTCGCGATTGCGGCGCGCCGCTCGTCCCGTCCGGCCAGGTACGCGTACGGAATCTTCTCGGTGTATCTCGACTTGAGGAACGTCATCAGCGCGTCGACCTCATCGTCGTCGAAGTCGAACTGCGGCATCCGCGTGTCCACCCGCTCGTAGCGATAGGAGCGAGGCGCGCGCAATTTGAGATCAATCCAATTGTACCAGGTCTGGTGCCGATGATTGGGAATGGCATTTCCGAAGTCGAGCAGGTCGGTCGTCTTGCGCCCGAACTCGTTGAGGTCGGCGCCGACCTTGGCGTCGTTTTCATGCCCCTTCACATCGTGGCAACCCGGGCAACCGTACTTGGTGATTAGCTTGCTGCCCGCTTCGGCGGCGACGGCGAACTCCGGCCGGTTCTCGTCGGCGAAGAAGGTCTGTTTCGGCGGCGGCTCTCCATTATTGAGCGTTAGCAAGTAAGCGGTGATGTCCGCCGCCTCCTGGTCCGAGAGCCGCAGGTTGGGCATGCGGGTCAGCGCCCACATCGAGGTCGGATTCTTTAACCAGGCGAAGAGCCAACGCTGAGAGGCTTTGTGGCCGATGTTCGAAAGGTTCGGGGCAAAGTCCCGGGCGTTCGAGCTGCTCAAGCTTCGAGGCGCTTCGCACTCACCGGGCTCGGTGGGCGTCCCGCGAGTCTTTCCCGCGGCGATCTGCTCGGCGGTGCATAGCTTGTCGAATGGCGTGAAGGTGTGACAGCCGCGGCAGCCGACTTTTTGCACCAGCACCTTCCCGCGTTCCGAGTTGCCCGAAACCGGAATCGCCGGAAGGCTCGACGGCTCGGAGTTTTTCCACAGGTAAGCGACGATTTGCCGCACCTCGGTTTCCCGCTGTGCCGCCTCCGGGCTGCCGGCACGGAGTTGGTAATGAACGTCCAGCGCTTCGGGCCAGAAGTTCGGCATCTTCGTCCGGGGGCGGAAGGACTTCGGATAGGAGATCCACTTCACCAGAAAGTCGGGATTGGTTTTCTTCTTGAGGTCCGTCAGCGTGGGCCCCAGCTTGGGAAAGTCCCTGAAGATGTCGATCGGGTGGCAGGCGTGGCAGCCGATCTCGGCCGCGAGCCGACGTCCCTTGGAGTAGGTGTCCGCGAACTTGAGGTGAACCTGATCGGTGTGGCACTTCGCGCAGCTGCTTTGGATGAACTCGTTCTCGTGTAATACCCATTCGCCGGGAACGCCTTCCTTGGCGTCGGGTGCGGTAAAGCTCGCCGGCCGATATTGCTTGTGGGCCACCAGATCGAGCATCGGTTTTTCCCAGTAGTAGTCGTCATAGCCGTGATGGAATTCGCGGCCCGCGATTCCCTTGGTCTGCGCCCCTTCGCCTTCGTGGCAACTGGTACATCCGAACCGATCGGGTGGATGGTTCGAGCCCAGCAGTTCCGTGCGATAGGGATGGCTCTGGGTCCAGACCGGATAGTCGTAGAGTACCGGGCGAACAGCGGCCAGCTTCTTGCCGTCTTCTCCCGAGGCGCAGGCCTTGGAATTCTTTTCCAGGCCTTTAAGGGTCGATGACACCTCTGGACACTGGTCCCTAACGAACTCAAGCGCTTCGTCGCGCTTGGCGCCCTCGAGGCAGACTTCTCCCTGCGCCTCTACCTTGAGCGAGCACGCGCCGCGTTTTGCGAGATCGGTTACGTAGTTCCCCAAGACTCCCGCCCCGGGATTGGCGATGCAGGCAGCCTTGAGCTTCCGATCCGTCAAAATCTTCGTGGGCGGAGCCTCGGGGCCGCAGTAATTGCTGACGAATTCCCCGACGCGCTTTCGTTCCTCGCCGCTGTAGCAAAGGCCGTTGGCCAATTGACCCTTGGCAGAGGCGTCGGCGTCGAACTCCAAGGCGCAGACCTCGGCGGCGGCGGCTTGGTAGTTGGCCACGGTGTCGGGATTGAGGCAGAACTTGGCTGGAATTTCTTCGGCCTTGGCGCCGGGAGCGTTGAGCGCTTCGAGTACCTCGTGCGGGCGGCTGTAGCCGCACTTGTCGATCAACGCGTGGCAATTCTGGCAGCGGTCGACGGAGTTGTCGTAGCTCGTCAGCCAGTACTGAGTCAGCTCCGGGCTCTTCTTGAGCGCGGCCTTCAGCTGGGTCTTCGCGGTAATTACCGGATCCTCCGCCGCGTCGATCGCCGCCTTGAGCTTGTCGCGTTCGCCGACCTTGGACTTCAGCTGATCTTGAACCTTTGCCAGCGCCGCAGCGGCCGCCTCGGCGGCGACCTCAGCCTTGTGAATCTCATCCGCTTTCAGCTTGCGCTCGTGCTCGAGGTCCGCAACTTCCTTGTGGTAGCCCTGAGCTCGGCCCCGGGCAGCATCAGCCTTCGCCTTGTCTCCCTGCGCCTCCAATTTCGCGGCGGTGGCGTCTTCCAAAGCCTCTTCGTGTTGGGCGTTCTGGAATCGGTAAAAAAGACCGTCGTCTTCCGACTTCAGGAGCTTGACCTTGATGTCCGCATCGGACGCGGCGATCTCGGCTTCCTTGAGCTCGGAGTGGATTTTGTCGATCTCATTTCTTTCCTTGCCCAATCCCTGATCAATCTCCTTCAACCGTTTCTGAGCTTCGGCCACGGTGATCTTCTCGTCCGGCTTCGAAGGATCCACCGTCACCTTGATCTGGCCAGATTCGAGTTGCCGGGTGTAATAGGCGAGATCGCCGGCCGCCTTCGATTGCTCGTACTTGAAGGTCCGTTTCTGAAAATCCTTCCACGGCCTGCGTCCGAGAAACTCCTCGTAAAAGGACCAGGCAGTGCAGATTGCGATCAGGGAGGCGAGGATAAAAAAGGAAAATGAATGATTTTGGCGCTCGACCGGCTTGCCCATGAATTCTCTCGAACAGCGCTTTGAAAATGAACTCGGTTAGATGTTCAGCACGTTGGGCCAGACCCAGATGTACTTTACCGAGAAGAGGTGCCGCAGAAGGATCTTCACCACTGTCCCGCCCATGCACAGGTAGAGGAAGGCGACGACGAAGTATCGCACCCCTCCCAGCTTTCGCATCTGCGGGTTGTTTCGCTTCCACAGGTAGAACAGCGGGGCGAGGCTGAACCAGCCGACCACCGCAGCCGCGCCCGTGAGGAAGGTCAGGGTTTCGTCGCGCACACCGAGCAAGTAGGGCAGGTCGCGATTGGTCATCGGGACCACCTTGTGTGGATCCCAGAAGTGCCACGGGGCGTACAGATTCCATCCCGGGCCACGGAAGAACACGCCGATGATGATGAAGCCGACCCAGAGACCGACAAAGCCGATCAGAAACGTGGACACCGCCATCGGGCGTTCTCTGAAGGTGTAGTAGCCGTTGCCGTTCGGGTTGATGTCGACGTACGGAATGACCATCAGGCCGATGATGATCAGGGTGGGAAGAATCACTCCCGCAATCCAGGGATCGAAATACACCAGCATTTCCTGCAACCCGAGGAAGTACCAGGGCGCCTTCGACGGATTGGGAGTCTTGGAGGGGTTGCTCGGCTCCTCCAGAGGCGCATCGATTACGATCGACCAGATCAGCAACGCCAGAATCATCACGCAGCCGGAGATGAACTCCGCGCGCACCAGGTAGGGCCAAGTATGCACCTTGTCCGGCAATTGCACGTCGACGGCGGCCCGCCGCGTTGCCGAGTCGACCTTGACCTGCTCCTGGTCCTTGGGAATCGGCTTGAGAGTTTGTGCTTCCGCCATGGAGATCAGCTCCCTTAGCAGTTAGAGCGGTCCGGAAATGCCGCCATCCTTACGGATGCGCCAAAAGTGAAGAATCATCAAGATGCTGGCGATGATCGGAATGAAGATGCAGTGGAGGACATAGAACCGCATCAAGGCGGGTGGACCGACGATCGTTCCGCCCAAAAGCAACGCGCGCATATCGTAGCGCGGAGTGGCGCCGATCTCCGGACCAAAGGGTCCTTGATGGCCAATCAGCGGCGTGGCGCGCGCCATGTTGGTTCCGACCGTCACCGCCCAGATCGCGAGTTGATCCCAGGGCAGAAGGTAGCCGGTGAAGGACAGCAACAGCGTGAGGACCAGCAGATTGACCCCGACTACCCAGTTGAACTCGCGCGGCGGCTTGTAGCTGCCGGTCATGAAAACCCGGAACATGTGCAGCCAGATGAACACCACCATTCCGTGCGCCGCCCAGCGGTGCATGTTGCGCATCAGCATCCCGAAGGGAACGTCGAAATCGAGGTACTTGATGTCGAAGTAGGCGTACTCCTGAGTCGGCCGGTAGTAGAACATCAGAATCACGCCGGTGACGACGGTGACCAGGTAGAGCAGGAAGGTAAGTCCACCCGCGCACCAAGTGTGTCGATAGCGGATCCCATGGCGCCGGATTTTGGATGGGTGCAGGTGAAGCCAGACGTTCGCGGAGACCTGGAGCACGCGGTTTCTCGGCGTGTCGTCGTAGCCGTGCCGGAAGGCCGATCGCCACACCGTGCTGGTAAAGATCTTCTCCAGGGGGCTCTGCTTGGTGGGGCGCTGCGGGTCGGGCATGGTTTAACGTTTCCTTCGCACTTTAGGCAGCGCCGGATGCGCTGAACTTCAAATAGGCTCCGGGCTTCTGCCACTCGCCCAGTTCTTTCCGAAAAACGACCGATTTGTCGATCAACAGCTGCCCATCATCGGCCCGGGCAATTTTGATCCGCTCCAGCGG
>Ga0126369_10001252_pt1 | contig 17441 bp, 15 predicted proteins | sample PanSoiMetaPlot_1_FD_109646 | JGI IMG/M metagenome (GOLD analysis project Ga0126369, IMG submission 109646) | Tropical forest soil microbial communities from Panama - MetaG Plot_1 | ecosystem: Environmental > Terrestrial > Soil > Tropical forest > Bulk soil | place: Panama | collected 2016-02-17 | reverse complement strand
GGCGATGACCGACCCAGCACAGCTCGGACCGCTTACGAAGTCATGGAGCCTGTAATGCCCGAATCGAGCGCAGAGTCTTTGAGTGCGGCCCAACGATCCCAAGCCGCCGTTTTCAGCGGCTTAGCCGGCGGGCCATCGGGGGAGCGGTACATATGCCAGCCGAATCTCGAGGCAACGAGCATTCGGATCGGAGCGTCTTATGCATCTCTTGACCTGTGGTACGTCGACCTGGACGTAACCGCCGACGCCCTCAGCTGGTTCAGGCATTGGCTCTCGGACGATGAACTCGCAAAAGCGGAGCGCTTCTGCTGGCATCGGGACCGGGCCCGCTACATTGTTGGACGAGGCGCCCTCCGATGCGTGCTTGCGGACCAGCTCGGTTGCTCCCCAGCCGAAATCCGGTTCTCTTACGGGGGAAACGGCAAGCCAACGCTCGAAGGCAGTCGTAGACATATTGAGTTCAACGTGGCGCACAGCGAGGGCGACGCGGTCATCGCACTTGCCGATGAGGCAGCCATCGGAGTGGACATCGAACACCTCCGGCCTCTCGCCGACCTCGAATCACTCGCACGCCTCGTGTTCTCGGATGCCGAGCGTCGCGAACTCGAACTCGCTCCCGAACCTGTGTTGGCGTTTCTGAATGGCTGGACGAGGAAGGAAGCGTACGTGAAGGCCCTCGGCCGGGGGCTGACCGCGCCGCTGAGGGAGATCACTGTTTCGCTGTCGAGCAGGCCGGAACTGTTCTCAACGGGGCTTCGGGACCAGTCGGCCTCCCATTGGCGCTTATTAAATGTCCCGCATCCACGCGCCATCGCGGCCCTGGCGCTCGGTCCTCGGCTCGACAGCGCCACGACGATGTGATGGTTCGCACCGAAGGGGAATTGTCCGGTCTAAATCCAGCCGTGATCTGGCAGCAGATGAAACTCAGTTCCGCAATGATGAGGGCGCTTTTACATCGGGGAAACCTCGGGTGATACCAGCTGCGTTTCAGTTGCCGAGCGCAAACCGGGAGTGAGCCTTATGGCCTCCGCGGCCCGCACTTTGGATTCGGCCCAGTCGATGACTCCTATGTCCTCGGGAGAGCGCATCGACGTGGTCGACATCCTACGCGGCTGGGCAATTCTCGGCATGCTGATCGTCAACTTTTCTCACGACCTGGATTGGACGTGGTGGTTTACAAAGTTCTGGCCGGGAACTGCGGACCGGGCCGCCTATTCTCTGTTGCACTTCTTTGCTGCTGGGAAATTTCATGCCCTTTTCTCTTTCCTCTTCGGCTGGGGTTTCGCCCTTCAGATGGATCGCGCCGAAGCTCGTGGCGTGCGGTTTTTCCCACTTTACGCTCGGCGACTTTTCGTTTTGCTTCTGTTCGGCCTGGCAAACTTGGTCTTATTTAATTGGGATGCGACGCTCGTTGAGTATGCCCTGAGCGGATATCTCTTATTCCTGTTCCGCGCTCGATCGCTAAAAGTAGTCCTAGCCGCCGCCTTCCTTTGCGCTTGCTACTGGCCCGCTCACGACGCGGCCGTAATTTACAACCATGCCCGGCGCTTGGCAGATCCGCGTACGGCTGAGGCGACAAGACAGGCAGACGCTAAGGCGGAAATGGAAGAGATCGCAAATAAGGAAGACGAACTCCAGCTTCGCGCGCGCGGCAGCTTCAAAGAATTCGTCGTGCAAAATGCGGGGCAGGTCGCCGAGGACTTCGCCTCCGGTGGTTTTTACATCGGTCTTTTGGGCTACCCGTTTCCGCTGTTGCTACTGGGATTCTATGTGGGTCGGCGACGGATTCTTCAAGACGTCTCCGAACACGTTGGATTTATGCGCAAGGTGTTTTGGTGGGGCCTGAGCTTGGGTCTTATGGGCAATGGAGTGGGCGTCCTAGTGTCTCGCTATCCCGGAACCTATCAGGCTCCGTGGGCCAAGCCGTGGATAGGCGAAGCCGCGTTCAACCAGATCGGTGTACCGGCACTCTGCTTCTGCTACGCTTCCGGTATCGTTCTGCTGGTACAAAGCCCGGCGTGGAAAGCCCGGTTCGCGCCGCTTGTTCCGGTAGGACGAATGGCCCTGAGCAACTACATTCTGCAAATCCTTCTCTTCGACTTCCTTGCCTACGGACTGGGGTTTTTCGGTAAGGTCGGGCCGCTTCTCGGCGTTCCCGTGGGCCTAGTCGTGTTTTTGTTTGAGGTTCTGTTGAGCGCATGGTGGATGAGGCGCTTCCGGTTTGGCCCGGCGGAGTGGCTGTGGAGAACGCTTACCTATGGCAAGCTTCAGCCGATGCGCATGCCACTGCACGTGGCTGCCGGTCGTCAGAGCCTTATCAAAACGGTTTGACTGGGCATGCCTCTAACAGGAGGAAGCCATCGTGCCGGTTCGAAACACGCATGCATTGCGCACTTCGCTCCTTCGAGCCGTCGCGTGGTTCTTTTGTTTTTTACTGTTTTTTGTGCCTTGCGTATTCGCTCAAGCAAAAAAGTCTCAGGAATCAACCGCGATAGCTCAGGCCGTTGCCGTTGAGCATCCTCCAAAACTTGATGGCACTCTTGATGACCCGCTGTGGCAAGCCGCCACTCCGATTACTGACTTTCGCCAACGAGAGCCGCACGAAGGACAGCCACCCACGGAGCACACTGAGGTTCGCATCGTGTATACAAAAGGCGAAATCTACTTCGGAATCTTTTGCTTTGATTCGGAGCCGGGGAGAATCATCGCCACGCAACTCCGTCGCGATATCAGTCAGGAGCTCGACGACTACTTTGAGATTGTGATCGATTCGTCGCACAATCGGCGCAATGGTTACGTGTTTCAATTCAATCCCATAGGCACGCAGCGCGATGCGTTAGTTATCGACGAACAGGATCCTCAAGGGGACGGCAGCGAAGGCGACTCAGCTTGGGATGGTGTGTGGGTCTCCAAGGCCCGCATCACCTCGCAGGGTTGGACCGCCACCGTCGCCATTCCTTTTTCAACACTAAACTTCATCGAGACGCGCGAAGTCGTGTGGGGCATCAATTTCAAGCGTTTCATTCGTCGCAAGAACGAACAAGACCTGTGGTCCGCCTGGCGTAGGTCATTTGGGGCAAACAAGATCAGCCAGGCTGGCGAGTTGCGTGGAATCTCTGAAATTGGCAGTGGCCGTCTGTTCATCGTGAAGCCCTACGGCTTGACTGGGTTCAACCATTTGCCGCCAGCCGCGACTTCGGCAGCGCTCACGCCCGGTACGCAAGCCCTTTACACCGGAGGCCTGGACGTTAAACTCGGCCTGCGCTCGAATTTAGTGGCCAATTTGACTGGAAACACAGATTTTGCGGACGCCGATGTTGACACCCAACAGTTCAACTTGACTCCCTACAAGCTCTTCTATCCCGAGAAGAGGCAGTTTTTTCTTGAAAACGCTAGCATCTTCAACTTCGCAATGGGCGACTACGGCGATTTGTTGTTCTTCAGCCGCCAGATTGGGATTGATCCAGTTACCGAGCAGCAAGTTCCGATGAATGGAGGAGGAGAGATCACTGGTTCTGTCGCCGGATTTGATGTGGGCGTCATGGACGCGAATACCCGCTCGAGTGGTCCAAACCCTTACGCGAATTACGCCGTGTTCCGTTTGAAGCGCTCCTTGCCGGGAGGCTCCTATGTGGGATTCATGGGCATCGACAAGCGCGCGGGCACGACAGCCCCTGCTTTCAACCAGAGTGGAGGAGTCGACACGCGGATCGTGCTGATGAAAAACCTGGTTTTGACGGGTTATGCCGCTCAGACGCGCTCGCCCCTTGTTACTGGAGGTCAGACCAATCTAGGAGCTGGACTAAGCTACAAGAACAAGTGGCTCGAATTCCTTGCCGAGCGCCGCAAGGTCGGTCCGAATTTCAACCCCGAGGTTGGGTTTCTCGAACGTACAGATTGCCTCTGCGACTACGTTGACCTTGTTCTAAAACCACGACCAAAGATTCACGGCATCCGCGAGCTTAATTTCGAAGGTATGATGTTCCATGCCCCCGACACGCACGGCATCCTGCAAACCCAGGAATGGCTAAACTCGGTCGTCGCTAAATCCCACCGGGGGGCTTACACGGATGACGACATTGTGGATGTGTTCGCGCAGCGAATCGTAACGCCGTTTAAAATCTACAAAAGCGTTGTTATTTCTCCTGGCTTGTATCGCTGGACGCGACATCAACTGACCTATGGGACCGCGCAGGATCGCCGCTGGGTCCTTCACTTCTTTGAACGCTTTGGTACGTACTACAACGGCCATTTGAACGAAGCCCGGATTCGAGCCTCCTACCGGCCAAGTGAGCGTCTGTCCTTCGATTTCTCACAGCAGTGGGATCGGTTTCGCTTGCCGGTGACTGGAGGAGATTTTTCGGTCGCGTTTGGTAGTTTTCAGACGAACTATGCCTTCTCTCGCTTCCTCACGCTATCGACGATTCTGCAGATGAACACGTCGAACACGCAAGCCGCAAGCGCCAACATCCGTCTCCGCTGGAACTACCGCCCAGACAGCGATTTGTTTGTGATTTACACGGTCGGGCAGCAATTCGCCACCCTAGTTGCTGCGAACCCCGCGCAGTTCACTCAGAACCGTTTCGCCATCAAATACACGTACTCCTGGCGACCCTAGATTCCGTGGAATTTTTTGCACGAGTATGATGAACCGATTCTGTCAGGCTGTGATTTCTGACAGTTCGCAACATGCTTAGGTCTAATTACTTTTAGGGCGATGCCTGCGTAGCTGGAATGGGCTCAGATGCGAATACTTTTGGCGTGTATATTTCCTGCAGTCATTCTCGTATCAGGGCTTTTCTTGACTCCGCGACAGAGGTGAAAGATGAGGCTTCGATTCGCTGGACTTGGCGTCACATTCCTTTGTGCCTCCCTGTGCATTGCAGCACAGAAACCGGTGACAGCGACCATCATTTCCATGCAGTCGGTCGAGTGCGGCACGAAGAAAGAGGGGAAGAACAATTCCACGGCACTCGTTTGCCAGCAATACCTGGTACGCACGTCAACTACCGAATACCAGATTCGTCAGCCAAAACCCTCTGAACAAGCCATTCTTCCAGCCAATACCCCGATTGAATTCACGCTAGATAATGACAAGATGAAATTCAAATTGAACGGCAAGAAATATGAATTCCTTGTTGTGGGAACATCGGCGATTCAGGCTCGGTAACTGCGTGTGGTCTAAACCGGCGCCCTTGGGAAATGCTTTTTCGCCCCGGGAAACGCCGAAACTGGTGAAGTGGTAGGACACGGCATGATTTCACCTGCCTCCGTTCAGCTGTTTTCGGACCTTGACGCGAACCACGTTAAGGCGATCAAAGACGCCGCGACAAGACGAGGATTCGATGCGTCCCAAATCATAGTAATGGCTAACGAACCGGCCAACCGATTGTTCCTCATAGAAACGGGCTACGTGGACTACTACGTGACCAGTGACGCCGGACAAGACATCCTCTTGCGGCGCCTCGCGCCGGGAGATGTGTTCGGGCAGGCCTCTCTACTTTCTAGGCCGATCGGATACCTCGGGACCGCTAAAGCGGTTCAGCACATCCGCGTTCTGGAATGGAAGGACCGAGTGATTCAACAGCTCGCGAAGACTTATCCTCAAATCATCGAGAATGCCCTTCGGACCGCCTTGCGATACCTTGCCTTATACGCCAAGCGGCACATCGGACTGGTTGCCAACAGTGCGCAGGAAAGGCTTGCATGTGCGTTAAGCAGTTTGGGTTCTCGCACCGGTCACGCGGTTCCGAGTGGAGTCGAAGTCGATGTCAAGAACGAGGATCTAGCCTCTCTTGCGGATCTGAGCCCCTTCTGTGCATCCCGCATTTTGCAAAGTTGGGATCGCAGTGGGGTAGTAGAAAAAAGCCGCGGCAAAGTTATCATTCGGTCCCCAGAAAAACTGCTTGCAGCCTAATCGCTTCCTCGCATCCCACATCGTACAACTGAGCGGTAACCTTCACCGACTGGAAACCGAGCTTCATGATTCGCACGATGCCGCCCCAAACGGCGGTCCAGACGTTCCCCCTCGTCGTTTTCCAACTGGCGGTCAGGATGGAAACATCGCCAGATACCACCTCCTTTGAACGTCTGTAACTTCTAACAGTTTTCACACCGGGACCCTCGGCCCACACTGAGCCAACGTCGAGGAAGTTCAATTCACAACTGAGATACCAATCTCAGAGTTTGGAGACGAAATGAAACTCAGAAGTCTAATTATTTTCGGAGTTGTTTTGCTGTTGGGAAGTGCTGCGTTTGCACAGGATTACGCTAAGGTTGAAGTCCCCATGTACTACTCCTACATGCGGTTCAATCCTGAGAACAGCGGCATCGTTAGCGGTTTTTCCCTGAACGGTGGGGGAGGTGGGGTCAACGTTTACATCAACCACTGGTTGGGGATCACTGGTGAATTTAGTGGCTATCAGAGCCTCACCAGAACCTTCGTTTTTCCGGCGAGTGCGACTAGCCCCTGCCCGGCAGGTTGCACCGTCAAGGCGAGCGGGGACATGTTCACCTACAACGTGGGCCCAGTTCTCAAATATCGCGCCGAGCATTGGGAACCCTTCATCGAAACGCTCTTTGGCGGCGCGCACACCAATGCCTACAATAGCCTGTTCCACAACCTTTGTGTGAACCCTGGCACTTGCAACTTTACGAACAACCCCAGTAACAATGCCTGGGATTTCGTCATTGGTGGTGGGCTCGATATCCCCTTGACCAAAAACATTGCCATCCGGCCGGCTCAGTTTGATTTTGTGCTGACCCGCTTCGGCAACGGTTTTACCCACGGCAACAATAACCAAAGCAACTTCCGCTACAACGGCGGCGTTGTGATCCGGTTCTAACAGCAAAAGCATAGACGCTTCTCCCTCCATCCTGGTAAGGAGACTGCGATTGGGTGGCAACCCCTTCGCAGTCTCCTTTTGCTTGGTCTGCTTTCCTTGGTTGTGGGTGCCGCCACCGGACTTCACTTCTCTTCCTGGGTCGTCTGATGCCAGCCTTGTCGCCAACCGCATGGAGCTCAGTCTTCTGGTTCTTGCGTCACGATGTGAACGTCGACGGCGGGTGATTCGCGCAGGAAGCGGTGTACTGCAGAGAGGTACAGATATTTCCTCCAATCGCGGACCGGTGCCCGTCCAAAAATCACTTGCGTGATGTGTTTCGAGCGAACAAACTCAGCGACCGTGTCGGCGACGCTTCTTCCTTTCAAACGAATGACTTTGGCACCCAGACTCTCCGCGAAACGCAGGTTGGCAGCTAGAGTATTCTGATGCGATTCTTTCGGGCCAAATTCCCGATCCACATATACGACGTACAGTTCGGCGTCCATGCGCCGCGCCATTCTCGCGCCCCTCGCGATCAAATATTGCCCCGCGGGATTCGAGGAAACGCACACTGCCATGCGCTCTCGCACTCCCCAATTCTTGCGGATATCCTGCGCCTCCATGTACGACTCGAGGCTGCGGTCCACCTGTTCCGCAACTTGGCGCAACGCCAGTTCGCGCAACGCAATTAAGTTGCCGCGGCGGAAAAAATTCTTCAGCGAACGCTCAACCTTTTCCGTGCTGTAGACATCGCCACGCTTCATGCGGTTATGCAGCGCCTCTGGCGTCAGGTCCACCATCACTGTTTCGGACGCTGTCAGCGGCACCCAGTCCGGCACCGTTTCGCGCACGGTGATTCCCGTGATGGAACGCACCACGGGAGCCAGGCTCTCAATGTGCTGAATGTTCAAAGTCGAAATCACATCAATCTTGGCCGCCAGAATTTCCTTTACGTCTTCGTAGCGCTTGCGGTGCTTGCTCCCCGGAATGTTGGTATGCGCAAGCTCATCCACTAGTACGACTTCGGGACGCCGCGCCAGAATCGCGTCCAAGTCCATTTCTTCAAAAGGCGTGCCTTTGTACTCAATCGTCTTGCGTGGGACAGCTTCCAATTGCTGGGCCAGCTCTTCAATTCCTTGGCGCCCGTGTGTTTCCACCACGCCGATCACCACGTCTTCGCCTCGGCTGCGCCTTCGCAGGGCTTCGCTCAGCATGCTGAACGTTTTTCCCACCCCCGGAGCGTAGCCCAAAAAGAGCTTGAAACTCCCGCGCGCCTTCTGCGGCGGCGAAGCTACCTCCAGCCATTCTTCCGGCTTTTTCGTCACCCCGGTCTCCACATGGAAACTCCCGCCTGGGCTAGAATGTACTCATGCAGAGATTCCTCGGCGGCCGCATCCTGGGAGCTGCAGTATCCCTCGTGGCTGTGGCCCTGATTACTTTCTTCTATGCACGCGTACTGCACGTAAACCAGACAACCGTCGCATTGTCTTTTCTTCTGGCCATTCTAGCAGTATCGGCAGTGTGGGGAATGGTTGTTTCCGCCTTCATGTCTGTGGTGGCGACGGTAGCCTTTAATTATTTCTTTTTGCCGCCTATCGGGACGCTCACCATTGCCGATCCTCAAAACTGGGTGGCCTTGTTTGCATTTCTCGTTACTTCAATTACGGGAAGCCAGTTTTCGACGCGTATTCGCAAAGAGGCGCTTGCGGCAAACCAGCGCAGAAGGGAAGTGGAGCGCCTCTATCGCTTCAGCCGGCAGCTATTGGGCGAGGGCAACGTCATCCAGTTGATGAACGCCATCCCCGATTACATTGTCGAGAGCTTTGAAGCCGGCGCCACGGAACTATTCCTCCCTCAGAAGGACAAGTTTTATCGCTCTGGATTCGGGGCCTCGCACCTTGATGAAGAAAAGATGAAGTCGGCATTTTTGCGCGATGAAATGACTCTCGACACCGAGCATGCCGAGTATTTCATTCCTGTGCGTATGGGCGTGCGTCCCATCGCCAGCCTGGGAATTTCCGGCGCGCCGCTTTCGAAGCAGTCCATTGAAGCCATCGGGAGCATGGTTGCTATCGCCATCGAACGCGCGCGCGCCGTCGAACAACTCGGCCAGACCGAAGCGGAAAGGCAGAGCGAGCGCTTGAAATCCGCGTTGCTCGATTCCATCACCCACGACTTTCGCACACCGTTGACATCGATGAAGGCCGCCGTCACGGGTCTGTTGGCTTCAGGCAACTCGAATTCTTCGCAATCCCGCGAACTCCTGACCATCATCAACGAGGAATGCGATCGGCTGAATCACCTGGTTGAAGAAGCCGGCGAAATGGCCAAGCTGGAAGCCGGAGAAGTCGCGCTCGATTTGGCTCCAACGCCGATCGAGGAAATCATTGATGCGGCCCTGGCGCACTGCAAAAGCGCCCTGGGCGGACGCCACGTCAGTGTTCGTGTAAGCGATGGGCTTCCTCCTGTCCGCGCCGATCTCGAACGTGCCAAAGAAGCGCTCATACAACTTATTGACAACGCCAACATCTATTCGCCGAAGGATAAGGCCATCACCATTACCGCTGAGCTTACCGGCGACTGCGTGACGACTAGCGTTGCCGATCGCGGCCCGGGCATCGACGATTTTGAGCAGACCATGATCTTCGACAAATTCTATCGGGGAAAAGATCAGAGATACCTCGTCCGCGGCACAGGCATGGGCCTGCCCATCGCCAAAGCGATCATTGCTGCGCAGCAGGGAAGTATTAGCGTCACGAGCCAGTTGGGACACGGCTCAGTGTTTTCCTTCACTCTTCCCGTGGATCATTCACAGCCTGTCAGCTACGCCGCGAAGGACGTCCAGTGAACGCCGCCAACATTCTTGTCGTTGACGACGAGCCGCAGATTCGCCGTGTCCTGCGCTCTACGCTTTCCACGCAAGGCTATGTCATTACCGAAGCCAAGACGGGCGAAGAAGCCCTCGAATCTCTGCGCAAAGAGCGGCCCGATCTGGTCCTTCTTGACATGAACATGCCCGGAATGGGTGGCGTGGAAACTTGCCGCGAGATTCGCCGTGCTTCTGATGCGCCAATCATTATGCTCACGGTGCGCAACGCCGAGCGCGACAAGGTTGCCGCGCTCGACGCCGGCGCCGACGATTATGTCGTCAAGCCCTTCAGCATCGAAGAGCTTCTCGCGCGGATTCGCGCCGCGTTACGCCGCTATGCGCCGGGGGACGCTCTTCCTCCGTTCGTATCCAAAGACCTGAAGATTGACTTTGAGGCGCGCCAGGTGGCCGCTGGCGGTCGCGACGTCCACCTCACTCCCAAAGAGTACGACGTCCTCAAACACTTGGTCGCCAATCAAGGCAAGCCGTTGACCCATCGCCGCCTCTTGCAGGCAGTTTGGGGGCCGGACTATGGCGAGGAAACCGAGAGCTTGCGGGTAGTCATCAATCAACTGCGAAAAAAACTGGAGGCGAACCCAGCGCATCCTAAGTACATTCTCACTGAGCCGTGGGTTGGCTACCGTTTTCAACCTTCTCGCGCAAACAATACCAAGTCGACTGCCCGAAAGGGATGATGGGGAGCCTATTTCTGGGGACGGCTGGCGTCCAAATCCAGATTCAATTCCAAAACCCGCACCCGCGGCTCTCCAAGAACGCCAAACTGCCTTCCCAAAGTGTGCTTCTCAACCAGTCCGCGAACTTCCGCCTCCCCCATTCCGCGTTCTTTGGCGACACGAGGCACCTGAAACGCCGCTGCCGCAGGCGAAATCTCGGGGTCGAGACCCGATCCGGACGCCGTAACCAAATCGACGGGCACCGGCTGCGATGGATTCTCGGTCTGATCTTTCTCCACGTCCGCTTTTACCCGCTCGACCAGCGCCTTGTTCGTTGGTCCGAGAAGAGATCCTCCGCTGGCGGTGGGATCGTATCCGGTTCCCGCAGCCGACGGCCGCGAATGAAAATAGCCAGGCCCGGTGAAATTCTGACCGATGATCCTCGATCCGACGAGTTTGCCGTTCCTCTCGATGAGTTGTCCGTTGGCTTTGTTCGGGAAGAGCAGTTGAGACAATCCCGTAATCACCAGGGGATAGACCACTCCGAGAAGAACTGTCGTTACCAGCGTGAAGCAAACCGCAATCATGAAATTTTTCTTCATCAACAGTTCCTCAAGCCAGCCCCAGGTAGGGAAGAAGCATGTCAATCACCTTGATTCCCAAAAATGGCGCAATAATCCCGCCGACGCCGTAAATCAGGAGATTGCGCTTCAGCAGGGCCGCCGCGCCTACCGGCCGGTAATGGACGCCGCGCAGCGCCAGCGGAATCAACGCGATAATGATAAGCGCGTTGAAAATCACCGCCGACAAAATTGCCGATTCCGGCGTCCGCAGCCTCATGACGTTGAGCACATTGAGCACGGGAAAAGCCCCCGCAAACATCGCTGGAATGATGGCGAAATATTTCGCCACATCGTTGGCCACCGAGAACGTCGTCAGCGCGCCGCGGGTTATCAGCAATTGCTTGCCGATCTCCACAATCTCAATCAGCTTCGTCGGATTGGAATCGAGGTCCACCATGTTCCCAGCTTCTTTTGCGGCTTGTGTGCCCGTGTTCATGGCGACTCCGACATCTGCCTGAGCCAGCGCCGGAGCATCGTTCGTGCCGTCACCCGTCATTGCCACGAGCTTTCCTTTAGCCTGCTCGCGCTTGATCAGCGCCATCTTGTCCTCGGGCTTGGCTTCCGCCAGAAAGTCGTCCACTCCGGCCTGACGGGCGATGGTCGCGGCAGTAAGCGGGTTGTCGCCGGTAATCATCATGGTCCGAATGCCCATGGCTCGGAGATGATCGAAGCGCTCGCGCATCCCGCCTTTTACGATGTCGGTTAGAGCGATAGCCCCGAGCACGCGGCGGTTCTCCGCAACCAGCAACGGCGTCCCTCCGGTGCTGCAGATCTCATCAACTTTGACCTTCAACTCTGCAGGCAATCCATTTCCGCTTGAGCTGATGAAACGGGTAATCGCCTCGGGAGCGCCCTTGCGGATTTCGCGTCCGCCAATATCCACGCCCGACATTCTTGTCTGCGCCGAGAAGGGTATAAAGTTTGTATCTTGCGTGGAAACCGCGCGCCCTCGCAGGTTGTAGCGTTCCTTGGCCAGCACCACGATCGAGCGGCCTTCGGGAGTTTCATCCGCCAGCGAAGAAAGCTGCGCGGCATTGGCCAGGTAGCTTTCCTCAATTCCCGGTGCCGTGTAGAACGCCGTTGCAGCGCGATTGCCCAGCGTGATCGTGCCAGTCTTGTCCAGCAACAGCACGTCAACATCGCCAGACGCCTCCACCGCGCGGCCCGACATCGCGATGACATTCCGCTGAATCAGCCGGTCCATTCCGGCGATCCCAATTGCCGAAAGCAATCCGCCAATCGTCGTCGGAATCAGGCAAACCAACAGCGATACCAGAACAAAAATGTTCTGCGGCGCTCCCGAATACACGGCAAACGGCTGCAGGGTCACAACCGCCAGCAAAAAGATAATCGTCAGTCCGGACAAAAGAATGTTCAGCGCAATTTCGTTAGGCGTCTTCTGCCGCGAAGCCCCTTCCACGAGCTTGATCATACGGTCGAGAAAGGTCTCTCCGGGGTTTGAAGTAATGCGCACTTTGATTTCGTCTGATAACACACGCGTTCCGCCGGTCACCGCCGAGCGGTCACCCCCGGATTCGCGAATCACCGGCGCCGATTCTCCGGTAATCGCCGACTCGTCCACCGACGCCACGCCCTCGATTACCTCACCGTCGCCCGGAATAAACTCTCCGGCCGCAACGACGACGATGTCGCCCGTGCGCAGCTTCGAACTGATCACCGTCTCAATACTGCCGTCGCTGCGCAACCGGCGGGCCTCGGTCTCCGCACGTGCCTTGCGCAGCGTGTCAGCCTGTGCTTTGCCTCGTCCTTCCGCCATCGCCTCTGCAAAGTTAGCAAACAGAACCGTGAACCACAGCCAAAGTGTGATTTGCAACCCGAAACCAAACTGCCCCGCGTGATGCGCCACGTTCCACGCCAATTGAATCGTCGTCAAGACCGCGCCCACTTCCACCACAAACATGACGGGGTTTTTCGCCATTGTCCGTGGCGTCAGCTTGCGAAAGGAATCCGCAACGGCACGCGACAAAATCGCGCTGTCGGCCAGTGATTTTTTCCGGATTTGCGTGATTCCTGAAATAGGTTCCGTGGCCATCTCAAAAGGCCTTTCCCGCTTGCATCAGCAAATGCTCCAGAATCGGCCCAAGGCTCAGTGCCGGAAAAAATGTCAGCGCCCCAACAATCAAAACTGTGGCGACCAGCAACCCGCTAAACAAACCGCCGGTCACCGGGAAAGTTCCCGCGGACGCGGGAACCGTCTTTTTCCTGGCGAGATTTCCCGCAATTGCCATGATCGGAATAATCATGAAAAACCGGCCCAGAAGCTGCGCCGCCGCGGTCGTCGTGTTGTACCAGAGCGTGTTTCCGTTCAACCCTCCGAACGCGGAGCCGTTATTCCCCGTCGAGGAAACATACGCGTACAAGATTTGCGACAGCCCATGCGGCCCGGGATTCGAAATCCCCGCCGTTCCGTAAGGCTTCACCACCGAAACCGCCGAGAAAGCTAAAATGGTAAAAGTCAGGACTAACACCGCCAGCATCGCCATCTTCACGTCGTACGATTCGATCTTCTTCCCCAAGTATTCCGGCGTGCGCCCGACCATCAGTCCCGCAATGAAAACTGCCAGCACCACAAAAACGAACATTCCATAAAGTCCCGCTCCCACGCCTCCAAAAACCACCTCCCCCAGCATAATGTTCACGAGCGGTACCATCCCGCCGAGCGGCGTGAACGAATCATGCTGGCCGTTGACCGCTCCGCAACTCGCGTCCGTCGTGACCGTGGCGAACAACGCGGAGTTTGCAATTCCGAAGCGCACTTCCTTGCCTTCCATATTTCCGCCGGAATTCACCGCGCTCACGCGCTGATCCGTTCCGGCCAAAAGGGGATTGCCTTTCGCTTCTGCCCAATAAGCGGTGCTCACGCCCGCCAGGAACAAAAACGCCATCGCTGCCCAAATCGCCCAGCCATGCCGCTGGCAACCGGTCATTCGCCCCAGCGTGTAGGTCAGCGCCGACGGAATCGCAAAAATCAACAGCACTTCAAAAAAATTGGTAAAGGGCGTCGGATTCTCAAATGGATGTGCGCTGTTCGCATTGAAAAATCCGCCGCCATTGGTCCCGAGTTCCTTGATGACCTCCTGCGAAGCCACCGGCCCCTGCGCAATCACTTGTTGCGTCACGGCTCGCATGGTGGTCTTGCCGTCCGCCCCGGTAACTTGCGCGGCGTACGGCTGAAGCAAATCGACAGTCGTATACGGTTTCAGGTTTTGCACCACGCCCTGCGAAACCAGCACGAGCGCGCCGACCACGCAGAAGGGCAACAGCAACCACAGAAGACACCGCGTCGTATCCACCCAGAAATTTCCAAGCTTCTCGGTCTCTCTCCGCGCAATCCCGCGAATCACGACGAGGGCCAGCACGATTCCCACCGCCGCCGAAACGAAGTTGTGATACGCCAGCCCGGCCATCTGCGTCAGGTAGCTCATCGTGCTTTCGCCGCTGTACGCCTGCCAGTTCGTGTTTGTCGTGAACGACGCCGCCGTCCCAAAAGCCAGCGCCGGATCCACATTCCCGAATTTCTGCGGATTCCATGGCAACCATCTCTGGGTCCGCTCGATCAGGTACAGCAGCGTCATCGAAATGCCGCTAAACAGCAGCATCGCAATGGTGTATTCCGTCCAGCGCATCTCGTGGTTTTCGTCCACGCCCGCCAAGCGGTAGATGAGCTTTTCGATGGGCCGAAGCGCCGCATCCAGAAACGTCTTTTCGCCGCTAAACACACGCGCAATAAAGATGCCCAGGGGCTTCGTCAGCAGAAAAACCGCCAGCAGAAAAAGCAAAATCTGAAACCATCCATTCGCCGTCACGCTAAAACGCCTCCGCCTTCAGCAGCGAATAAAACAAGTACCCGCACAAAACGATCGAAATAATCAGCAGAATTCCGTCACCTAGCGTCATGCGCGTCTCCTATTTCAACGACAGCCGTTCGCAGCCGCGAACATAGAGAATCCCCACGACGAAAAAAATCACCGTTGCCGCAATAAAGATCGCGTCCAACATAAGTTTCTGTCCTCTTGAGTGGTCTCCGGTAAGAACTGCTCCATGGTGCCGCAGGAGACGTAAGGAAGTCGTAAGGACGAGGTCAGAATTCCATCGAAGGACCGCCCGAGCCTCTGAGGATTACCCTACCAACTTGCCTCGTTCGCGCGCTGCTTTTCTATCCTTGAAATCAATGTATAATTCCCCGCATGGCCCCTCCAACCGAAGTGAAAGCTCCGGGGATGGTTCCGGACGAGTTGAAGCACGAGCCGCGCTCCAAAGGCATCGCCACCGCGCGCAAAAAGAAGCCTAAGGAACTCGCCGTAATCACTGAATGTTGCACCGGTTGCGCTGGCTCGCCCGCCTGCGTTGAATATTGCCCCGTTGAAGACTGCATGTTCTGGGTGCCCGACGAAGACCATCCGCCCTTCGGCCGCATTCAAATCGACCCGATTCTATGCATCGGTTGCAAGAAGTGCCTCAGCAAGGGTCCCGACGGCTGCTTCCTCGACGGCTGTCCCTGGGACGCCATCGTCATGGTGGATACCACCGAAGTGGAAAAAGAAGTCGGCCCAATGGCCTATTGATTGGTCTACTGAGCTTTCCTGCGTCCCCAAGTCGTAGTGCGGTTCAATCTGGCCCCAGATTCCCGAACAGGGCCCGGAAGGAATTCCCTCAGCATTGGTCATCCCCCTCAGCGTTTTGTCCGTTCTGTGGTCCCTGATCCCCAATCCCTGAACCTTGATCCCTGATCCCTTCGCTCACGGCTTGCGCGGTTCCGGCGCGGGCCGCCCGGGAAGGTCTTGCGTGATTTCCGGTTTCGGCGGAGCGTCCATCTGCGCCGCCGCTTCCACGCCCGGAGCGGGAGAGGCCGCGTTCATCAGCGGTGCTGGCGAATTGTCCGCCACGCGCGTCAGATAAAACATAAACGGCGTAATCTGGAAAGGCGTGTTTTCCGCTTCCGCCACGGTGCCCACCGGCTTCGATTTCAGCATGCGTAATTGGTCGTCCCACGGATCAATCTTGATGCGCCCGCCGAGGGGCAGCGCCGCAATCGCGTTCTTATCAACCTTCTCCTCGGCCGTAGCCGCCTTGTTGCTGTTTGCATCTTTAGCTTTGTCCGTGCCCGTCTGGTCGGCTAAAGCCGCCGTTGCCACCGCTTGGCTCGCGGAAACGCGGTCCCCCAAGTGCGGACTAATAAGGCTCGGAATCTCTTTGACGCGGCTCTGCACCGCTTGCAAAAACGCTTGCGCGCTTGCGGCCTTGTCCTTATAAGGCGAATTCTTCAGCAGCTCGATTCCTTTTTGCCGCGCCGCTTCTTCCTCTTCCGGCGTCCGCGCAAAATCAAAGTGCTTGAAGGTGTCTTTGTCGTCGAACCGCACCCGGCTGAAGAACGCAAACTGCGAGTCAATCCGGTGTCCCAGCACTACGTGGCCCAGTTCGTGCGCCATAACCGCGCCCAGGCTTGCTTCATCTGGCAGCACGTCAATCAGTCCGCGGCTCAGCACAATCGTGTGCCCGATCGTAAACGACTCAAGCGTCGAGGTCATCAGCACGCGGCAGCGCACATCTGGCTGGATGTCGAGGTTGTTGGTAACCTCCAGGTTGTTCACCACGGTCTCGAGGATCTTGTCCACTTCGCCGTACGGCGCCAGCAGTCCCATCCGCTCCAGCCGGTCCGTCACATTGTCTTCCGCCTGATGGCTCCAGGAACGTTCCGATTGCAGCGGCGAATAATCACTCGCGGTTTCCTCCTGGTCGCGGACCCCCGACCCCTCCACGAGCACTTTGCTCAGCTCCTGTTGCTGGCGCGCATGCCCCAGGTCGTATCCCCACAACCGCGTCTGCGCGCGAAACACTTTGAATCCAATGTTCAACGACCGCTTGTCGCGCAAGCTGCCTTCTTCGCTGTAGATAAATGACGGCAGCCACAAGTTTTTCCCCACGTTCGTGCGCCAGCTGTCAAAGTTGAAATAATTACTTACCAGCGACGACCCGCCATACGCCCCGTTGAACCGTACGATGTGGAAGTCCTGGTCTTCCACCCAGATACGCCCCACAAAACGTCCTCTGTCTTTCTTGTCTTTGGTGCTTAGGGGATCCACGTCAAACACCAGGCAGCGCACTTCGCCCAAAAACTCGCGGCGCACATACTCAATGCGGTAGTGCTGACGGTCGAAGCCGTTCATGTCGATGAAAATCATCTGCAGGAAGCCGCTCGGTAAGAACTGCGAAGTGAAAAACTCCGACCAGCTTCCGATGGCCCTGTGCTTTAGGCTCGCGTCTTTGTCCAGCGGCATCATCTCCACGCCGCGCGATAGCTCGGCCCGCCCCAAAAAGTATCTGTCGCCATCCGGAGCAGCCCCGGTCGTCTTGTCCGGCCGTATGTACTGGACGTAGGTCTCTACCAGCGGCGAGTATTGGCGCACCAGGCCCACTTCAGCCTGCTCCT
>Ga0126369_10001251_pt1 | contig 17442 bp, 19 predicted proteins | sample PanSoiMetaPlot_1_FD_109646 | JGI IMG/M metagenome (GOLD analysis project Ga0126369, IMG submission 109646) | Tropical forest soil microbial communities from Panama - MetaG Plot_1 | ecosystem: Environmental > Terrestrial > Soil > Tropical forest > Bulk soil | place: Panama | collected 2016-02-17 | reverse complement strand
GGTGAACAGCGTGGTGCCGCTGTAATAGAGGTCGGCCGCGAAGCCCTTCACACCCAAAGGGGTTTGAAGCCGCGTTCCCAACCCCCACTGCAAAAGTGCGAATCCGAGGACAAGTCCAGCAGCCCACAACGCAAGAAGCAGAAGCAGCGACAGCGGCCCGTACACCGAAAGGAAGTTTTCCCGGGAATTTCCCGGCTTCCACCGCCTCGCGATCGCGCGCCAAGGCATCCAGGTCAGCCGATAGAAGGCCCGGGTCAATCGAAAACGCCGTGACACGCGTCTCGGTAGGACAACCGTCTCGAAGGCATCCCAAAGGACGATAGACAACAGAAGCAAGCCACCGACGATCGCCAGCGGACGCATGCGGCCGCGAAGCTAGGAAAGTCACGGCTGATTTGCCAGCGGACAAGCAGGCGTTGGCCGTTCCTGCTCCGCCGGTTACGTCTATGCCGAGCCGTGGTACAATCCTCTGCAAGAGAGGCCGCGACCGGTCTTCAACGGGGTGTTGGGGGGCTTTCATGATCTTTCGGACGTTGGTCGTGCTCTGGCTGGCAACTTCGACCGCGCTGGCTCAAACCGCTAACGAGTCGGCAGCTCCTCCAATGCCTGGCACAAACACAGCTGAAGAGGAGCATCCGCCGGTGCGCATTGGGGCCCTCGTGGGGATCGGTGCGCCGCGGTCGGTCACCGCTGAAGTGTACTTCAAGTTTTTCGACGTCATCAGCATCGGTGGCGAATACACGTACTTGCCGAGTTTCGTCGGAGACTGGATTTTGAGTGCGTACAATCTGAACGATCCCACTCATTCGCTGTCGGTGACCTCGTATTCCTGGGAGCTGACTCTTCGCATTTACCCAGCTCGCGGCGCCTTTTTCCTCGGAGCGAATCTGGGCATCGGCAGCGTGGACGCGGAGTTGCACGGGTCCTCCCAGAACGCGACGGGCAAAGTCGACGCCCCGTTTGTTGCGCCGCGAATAGGTTGGTTGTGGATTTTTGGCTCGGGCATCACCCTGGGCCTGGACGGTGGGGCGCAGATCCCGATCGCCGACCCGGACATCGTCTTTGATCCACCCTCGTTTCGGGACTACAAGCCGCTCTACAACGTGGCCAGAACCGTCGGTAAGTCGGTGCTTCCAGTCCTGAACTTTCGCGTCGGATACACGCTTTAAGAACAGGAGCGAGCTGCCTTTGGCGGCGGCCGAGAGAACGGCCGCGGCGAAACCACTACTCCCCTCCGGTGTCGGTCCGAAGAATCGTTCCGCCCAGCCCGACCACGACGCCGCTGTTCGCATCCGCGAACGAAACGCCAGCGAGCCAGTTGTCGGTTCGGCTGTTCTGCAGCACCCAACGTGCGCCCGCATCCGTGGTCCGGAGAATCGTTCCCCCGCTGCCAACCGCGATGCCGGTGCTTCGGTCCACGAAAAAAACGTCGCGCAATGAGCTCGCGGTACCTCCGGCTTGCCGTTTCCACTGAACGCCGCCGTTCTCGGTGCGGAAAATGGCGCCATTCTCCCCGACCACGGTGCCAACATTCGCGCTGATGAAGAAAACCCCCTCCAAGGCCTCGTTCGTTCCCGTGTCCTGTTGCTCCCAGTGAGCGCCACCGTCCGCTGTGCGAAGAATGGTGCCCGCGATGCCCACCACGGTACCGTCATCGGCGTCCACAAACGAGACCGCAAGCAAGGCGTTGCTGGTTCCGCTCACTTGGACCGTCCACGTCTCGCCTCCGTCTTCGGTGCGCAGAATCGTCCCGCGATCGCCGACCGCCGTCGCGGTTGAAGCGTCCACAAATGAGACCGCCGTGAGAAAGACTGGGGGTCCGTGGTGGACCGTCCAGGTATCGCCGCCGTCGAGCGTCCGCAGAATGGTCCCGGATGAGCCCACCACCATCCCGGTATTGGCATCCAGAAACGAGACACCGTTGAGACTGCTGCTCACCCCGCTGGACTGCCGGGTCCAGCTTTGGCCATCGACGGTCCGCAAGATGATTCCCGAAGGACCGACCGCGAACCCGGTGTCGGAGTCCACCAGTGAGGCCTTGTTGAGGGAAAACAGAATTCCTCTCGCCTGCGGCAACCAAGAAAAGCCGGCGTCCTCGCTGCGGAAGATTTCCCCCGTGTAGCCCACCGCGGTCGCAGTGCCGAGATCCCCGAAGGCCAGTGCATAGAGTGGATTTTCCGTCCCCGTCCTTTGCACCGTCCAAGTGACGCCGCCGTCGCCGGTTCGCAGGAGCATGCCGGAGTCGCCGACCACCGCACCCACGTTGGCGTCCGCAAAGGAGACGCCGTTGAGAGTGGAACCGGTCGGATTGCCCTGAAACCTCCAACTGGCACCGGCATCCGTCGAGCGAAGAATGAATCCCATCTCGCCGACGGTGAGCGCCGTCTGAGAGTCGCTGAACGCAACGGCCACAAGCTGACCGTCGGTCTCGCTGGACTGCGCCATCCAAGTCGCACCGCCGTCCGCAGTGGTCAAGATGATCCCTGACAGGCCTTGCAGGCCCACGGCAATCCCCGTGTTCGCATCTACAAAAGAGACGGAATTCAACAAATAACGGACGTCGGTGGACTGGGGCGTCCAGGTCGCGCCGCCATCCTCGGTGCGAAGAATGGTACCCCGCTCGCCCACCGCGGCTCCAACGCTCGCATTGACGAAGGAAACGCCATTCAGCAGGTTGTCCGTTCCGCTGGTTTGGGCCGCCCACGTCTTGCCACCATCTTGGGTGCGCAGAATGGTTCCGGCGGCACCCACCGCAAAGCCCGTGTTGGCATCGCCGAAGGAGATTGCCCTCAGCGTACGGGTCGTCCCACTCGCTCGTAAGCCCCAGGTGACTCCTCCGTCTTCGCTACGCAGAATGGTTCCTCCACCCCCGACTGCGACTGCGGTCATGGAGCCGAGCTGAGCGACCCCATAGAGGCTGCTGCCCTGCGGCAATGGGTTCTGCCAAAACCAACCCGATTGTCCCGCAAACGCACTCGGCAACGTCGCTGAAAAGGCGAATACCGCCACCCAGCCGCCGCTCGATGACCATTTCACGGGATCCCTCCTCGTGCCCCTCTTGCAAACGGCCTAATCCCCAATAAGTAGACAGCACCGATGCGTCAGCGTTGCATTCTGTTTGAAACTCGCGCTGCACATTTGCAACCAGCTGTTGTCGCCAAGGCTACTGCGGCGGCGACAGCGCAGCTCGGGAGGCGCGTTTTTCGCCCAGATAAACACAGCGGACATCGAGCGGCGGCTGGCACATACGATGCTTTGCCGTCCGTCATGGTCAGCCCTGCAGAGGCTCGACGGTTCTCGACGGCTCGAATCTGCAGCGCGCTCATTCCCGCGACGCTGGTCGCCTTCGGGTTCAGTCCGATCGGAGCGCTCGCGCTGGCCTTGATATATGAAGTTCCTCTCTATGTTTCGACACTCGTCTTGGTTCTTCCGGCGACGATCGGAACCGTATTCTTCTGCCTCAAGTATCCCCGTTACCGGCGGGAGGTGACCGTCGGACTCGTCTCGGGGTTGCTGGCGACCTTGGTCTACGATTGCACGCGATTGCCCTGCTTGGCGCTGGGGCTTTGGCCCGATTTCATTCCGAAGATCGGCGGCCTGGCGCTGAATTCCGCACAGCCCAACTGGCTGGTTGGGTATCTATGGCGCTACCTCGGTGACGGTGGCGGAATGGGAATCGCGTTCGCGGTCTTCTTCGGCAACATCCGCAGGTTCAGAAGAATTCGCCGAATCGGCGTTGCTTACGGAATTGGAGTCTGGCTGGCTCTGATGACAACCTTGGCGGCCTGTCCCGATCCCAGCCATCTCATGTTCGTGCTGACGCCACTCACGTTTGCGATGAGCCTGCTCGGCCACGTGGTCTACGGCGGCGTCCTCGGATACTTCTCGGCCTCTCGCCTTTTCCGCCCTCTGCGTCAGGGTCTTGCCGGCTGAACCTTCAAATCCCTACGATTGCTTCGACTTTTCGCGGTCTCGGGCGAACCCGACGAACCAATCCAGCGACGCCGGATTCGCCATCGCGTCGCGGTTCGCACACCGCTCCACCGGATGCCCCAGCAGGATCTTCCTCACCGGCACTTCCATCTTCTTGCCGGACAGAGTCCGAGGCACCTCTGAAATGGCGAATATCTCGTCCGGCACGTGGCGGGCGGAGATCTTGGTGCGGATGGCGTGGAACAGCCGCTGACGCAGATCCGCCGGCACCGCTGCCCCGCCTTCGCGCAGGACCACGAACAGCGGAAGGAATGATTCGCGGCCGAGGTACTCGAGGTCCACCACCAGCGAGTCCGCGACTTCGACGAATTCCTCCACCACGCGGTAGATCTCGCTGGTTCCCATGCGGATCCCGTGTCGGTTGATGGTCGAATCGGAACGGCCGTAGATGATTCCGGTGACCGATTCGGGGCGCTGAATCAGCTGCAGCCAGTCGCCGTGCCGCCATAGGTTCGGCCAAGTCTCGAAGTAGCTCTCGCGATACCGCCGGTCGCCAACGTCTCCCCAAAAACGGAGCGGCATCGACGGCATCGGCTCAGCGATCACCAACTCGCCGACCTGGTCCATCACCTCGCGCCCGTTATCATCGAGCGATCGCACCGCAACACCCAACGCGCGGCACTGCATCTCACCGGCGTAAACCGGCAGGATGGGACAGGAGGTGAGGAAGGCGGCGCCCGCTTCCGTGCCCCCGGAAATCGAGGCCAGCAGCACGTCTGCGTGAACGTGTTCATACACCCAACGGCAAGCCTCGGGCGCAAGCGGCGAGCCCGTCGATCCAACGCTGCGCAGCCGGGAAAGGTCGTAGATCTTCCGCGGCGAGATTCCCGCTTTGATGCACCCGGAGAGGTACGCGGGGCTGGTTCCGAGGAAGGTAGCGCCGTTTCGGGCGGCAAAGCGGAACAACGCCCCCGGCTCCGGGTATCCGGGGTGCCCGTCGAGCTGAAGGATGGTGCACCCCGAAGCGAGCATGGCCACCCACAGGTTCCACATGATCCAGTTCGTCGAGGAGAACCAGAGGAATTGGTCGCCCTCCCTCACGTCGAGGTGCATTGTCGAAGCCTTGAGGTTCTCTAGGATGGCGCCGCCGTGGCCATGCACGATCGCCTTCGGCATCCCGGTCGTGCCGGATGAATAAACCACCCAGAGAGGGTGCGAGAATGGAACCGGCGTGAACACAAGCGGCGCGGGGTTCGCGAGCGCCTCGGCGAAGGGGATGCTCCGCAGCCTTTCGTCCAAATCGATCGAAGCCCCGAGATCGAGGTGGGGCACGACGATTACAGCCTCGAGCGATGGCAACCCCCGGACAATGTCGCGCACCGCCTCGCGGCGATCGAATGGCTTGCCGCCGTAGCGGTACCCATCCACCGCAAATAGGACCTTCGGCTCGATTTGCCGGAAGCGATCGAGTACCCCGAGAGGGCCCATGTCCGGCGCCGCGCTGGACCAGACCGCGCCCAGGCTGGTGCTCGCAAGCATCGCGACCACGGACTCGGGGACGTTTGGGAGGTAGGCGACGACCCGATCTCCCTCGCCTACGCCGAGCCGCCTCAGGGTTGCGGCCAGCGCACCGACCTGCGAGCCGAGTGCGCCCCAGGACAGCTCGAGCTGCGGACGCGACTCAGACTCGAAAACCAAAGCAGTGCGCGGCATCCACTCCGGACGCAGCGCTCGCCAGAGAGACTGTTCTGCGTAGCTGACCAGCGCGCCTTCGAACCAGCGTGCGCCGGGCATCACCCGTCGCTCGAGCACGCACTCGTAAGGACGGTGCGAGATGACGCCGCAGAAGTCCCAGATCGACGCCCAGAATGCGTCCAACTCCTCCACCGACCACCGCCAGAGCGCGTCGTAGTTGTCGAAACGCAGCCCTCGTTCCCGCTCGAGCCAGCTCCGGTATCGCGTGATTCCGGCGGACTCGACACGCCTGAGTGAAGGACCCCACAAGCGTGCAGGCGCGGCGTCGGTCAACTCAGCCACCTGAGCGATGTCAATAGCCGAATGGCCGCGCGGCGGAAAGGCCGCTTCTGGTCGTGGCGCGATCGTCGCTGCCGCAGCGTGGGCGAGCCTTTGGACAAAAGTTGCGTTTTTCGCCACTTTTCGCACCGTTCCGGTCGAAGGCTCCCCGGGGTTGATCTCCAGAGCTGTGTTTCTGGGCGTCGACGAGAGCCGATCGCGCTTGACCGCCGTTGTCACGGCTTTGTGCGAATAACGCTGCCACCGCGACCGGATCGTCGTAGCTTTGATGGGGGCCGTGGGATCCAAAAAAACGGCGGAAGGACTATGAAAGTATTGCCTGCATGCACTCGAGTGGCTGCCTTGAGTCTTGTTTGGCTTGCCGCGATGCCGGATGCCACGGCTCAAGCCACCGATCCTCCTCTCGAGGGAAAATGGGAAGGTGAGTGGAACCCGCAAACCCGTCCCTATTTCGTTCAAGTCGACCTAGATGCGCGCCGAGTCTGGATCGACGCGTTCGGGGTGAAGCCGATCACACCGAAGGGATGGACTTCGGAGGCAGGCACAATTCGCTTCTACTTCGATGTCGGCAGGCGCGTGGATGTCACCCTGCACGTCGAAGGAGACGAGCTCAAGGGCACGATTTCGTCAAAGGACAGATCGGCTCCCATCACCATGAAGCGCCTGCCGGTGTTGCAGAAGCCTCGCGATCGAATTGAGGCGTGGCAACAAGACCTTGATGTGCTGCTCGAGCGATTTCTGCCCCGCGACCGCAGCTTCTCGTCGCAAGGGCGTGCGGAGTTCCAGGCAGGCATCGCCAATCTGCGCGCGCAGATTGCCAACCTGCCGGACGACATCATTGCGGTGCGCGTTGCGCAGGCGGTGGCGCTGTCCAACAATGCGCACACGCGGCTATCGCTCGGTCGGCCGCGCGTGCGCATTCGCCCAGCCCGGTTTTCCGATGGCGTATTCATCGTCAAAGCGGATGCGAGAAATACCGACCTACTCGGCTGCCGACTCGAGTCCGTAGCCGGCCGCGAAGTCGACGAAGCAGGGACCGCAATCGGCACGACCATCAGCGGGCCAGCTCGTTGGAAGCGCTACGGTGCAACCTACGGTCTTACCCAGCCCGCCCTACTTGCGGCGCTCGGCATCGGCAAGGACGCAACCAGTGCCGAGTATGGCTTCAAATGTGGGAAGCGCCGCGTGGTACGACAGCTGACGGCGAGCGCCTCGAGCAAGCCGTCTGACTCGTGGTGGGATCTGATGCCGACGTGGCCCGATGTGGACGGCGCCGATCGTAGCGTGCTTCCGGCTGACGACGCTAAGCTTCCCGATTACCTCCGCCGCCCGCGCAGGGCATACATTTCCAAGTACTTCGCCGCCAATCGAGCCCTATATTTCCGGTACAACCGCTCCGGAGAAGATGAAGGCCATCCGTTCGCCGACTTTGCTGCGCGGCTTCTGGCCGAGATCGACGCGCGACACCCCGCTGCCGTGATCGTCGATTTGCGCTTCAATGGCGGGGGCAACTTCTTTGTTGCTTACGATCTGATGGAGAAGCTGCGCACTCGCCCGCGACTCTTCGTGATCACCAGCGTTGTCACCTATTCCGCCGGAATCACGCACGCGGCCCAACTTCGCGAGAATCGCGATGCTGTCTTCGTCGGCGCCGAACCTGGAGACGATCTCATCTTTTGGGCCGAGGGAGGCGACCTGGAGTTGCCCAACTCGCATCTCTCGGCGCACTATTCCAATGGCGTGCATTGCTACACGAAGGCCACCACTTGCCCCGAGGCCACCCCCTTCAAGGCGCTCGATTCCGGATCGCTCGCTCCACAGATCGCTCTCGAGCCCTCGTTCGCCGATTACGCCTCCGGCCGCGATACCGCGCTTACGGCAGTTTTCACGGCGCTCTCCGCTGGTGCGCAGCGTTAACCTCACCTGCGTTTTCTGACGGCACCACAGCCGCCGACGCAGTTGCCGTCTGAATCAAATTGCATCGTCCGACCGCTCAGCGGCGGGTACGCTGGCAAGCGCCCAAGCATTCCGATGAACCGAGCGGTCTTCGTTCCATCACGTACTCGCCCATTCTCGGTCGCAATCTCGTTGGCGTGTTCTGGGATCACCGCGTTTGGGCCGAGCAGCGCGGTGACCGCGAAGGCGGCTTCTTCCGGCCCAGTGGTGAAAATGTCTCCGATGTTAAACACCACGAGTTTCGGTGCGTAGTAGTCGCGAGTGATCGTCGCCATGTCCGAGGTCTGGCCGGTGTCTCCGGTCAGATACACCGTCAATCCGTTGCTGAATGTGAGTACGTAACCCAGCGCCGGGCCCATTGGCGCGAGCAGGCCGTTGGACAACAGATTCGTCCTCTCCGGCTCGATGAGAAAACTCGGATCCAATCCGTTGCCGTGGTCGGCGTGCACAACGGTAATTTGAACCCCGGGCGTGCCGCTCTGCATAGTCACGGTGCGCTTGGCTCCAAATCCAATGTTGGAACTGCATGGCTCGGAGCGAGGAACCACCACTTCATTGCCGGCCGAACAGGAGGGGGTGGGCACTCCGCGTAGGCTTGCGATCTTATTCATCATGAACGTGCTCACATCGGCCGAGACCAGAACCGCCGAGTTCTTCCCCGCAGCAATCTCCGCAACGTTCGAGTAAGGCACCGTCGGGCTTGTGATCAGGTCCCCTCCACAGCTCGCATTAGGATCGTTGGGATCCTGGGCCAGCTTGACGTCACCCAAGTGGTCGGTGTGCACGTGCGTTAGCAGCACCACGTGGACGTCGCCGAGCCGCGAATCCTCGCTGCCGGCAACGGTTCGACCCGCGTCGTATAGGATCCTGACCCCGGTCGGGTCCTCGAACAGCAGGGCGCGATCGACCTGACAAAAGTCCCCGGTTCGGGCACCCAAAGGGGTTATCGCGACGACAGAGGACTTCGCCCAAACCAATGAGGACACGAACAGAACAACCAGCACACGTTGTGAACGCTTCATGGCCATCCCCCTTGATGCAAGTGCTCCCTTTTTGCATCCCACCAATGCAGTGGCTCGGCAAGGGTTTCAATCGCGACTTCAAAACCATTTTCGATAAGCCAACAGATGGCCAGAAGTGGCATGTAGCTCGACGACTTGAGCGTCGCCTACAACGTGTGTGGACCGCGTCAGCTACAGCTGGAACCGTGCCGAACCTGAGCCGATTGCCAGGATGCTCGGGTTCGCCGTTAGATCCGGACGCGTGCCTGTGTAGCGGGTTACGGTAAACCTCGTCTCACAGAAGACATCGATCCAATCGCCCGCCTGCAAAGTGCTGGGGCGATCTCGGTCGACGTACATTCCAACACGAAAAACGTAGCACCCGTTCAGAAAAGGATTTCCCTGCGCGACGGTGGGTCCCCCATTCTCACTGAGCACCAATTCACTACCGGTGTTCGTCAGTTTGTATACAGAAACGGTCCCGGTCCCCGAAGCGGTTGGAGGAGCGGGCGGCGCTTGATCGGGCCCATCGTTTTGAACGCCAACCGAAACCGTCGCCGGGCCGCACTTCACATAGATGTCGCCATTGGCTCTCAGCGCCGTCTCAAAGGAGTCTCCAGGAATGACGTAGATCCATTGCTCAGGGAGGGTACCGTCTGGAAAAGTGCAGTCTGCTCCGTCCTTCTCGTCACCCTCGAAAGAAATTGCCTCCAGGCCCGCTTTGCCTACTCCCTGCCTGGCCGGTTCTGCGTTGGTGCAGCTTTGCGAAGCCAATACGGCGCCAAGCGCTACCGCTGCAATCGCTACCTTCCGGATGTCCTTGGTGTTCATCGAGATCTCCTATTGTCCTGGTTCACCCAGCAACCCACCAGAGCACCGAGACAGACTGAGACAACTCGATTCATGTGGTGCTCCCAGTTGTAAAACCGACAACGGCCCGCGTCTTTAGCATGGGCCAGTCGGGCTTTACAGCAGAAGCTTCTTGGATCTGCTGGGCCGATCTCATCGGCAAATGGTCTTGTGGGGCAGATCCACAGCACGCTTGGTTTGTGCCTGGGTCGCTCGGCAGTTACACCTCGCTCGATAGTCAGAAGCCAGCTTTTCGGAGGACGTATGAAACAACTGCTCAAGCGGGTCCAGACCACGCAATTGGACTTGGCCTACTCGGGCAAGACGTGATTGAGCTGACTGAGCGCCTTGGGTTGAAGCGGTTCGTTGTGATCGGACACGATTGGGGTGCACGGGCTGCATACATTCTCGCCGCGCTCCACCCGGAGCGTGTGCAAGGCCTGCTTACTTTGTCCGTCGGCTATGGGACCAATGATCCGCGTCAGAAGATCGCGTATGCGCAGGCGCGCAACTATTGGTATCACTGGTTCTTCGCCACCCTGCGAGGGAAAGCTGCCGTCGAGTCTGATCGGCGGGAGCTTTGCAGATTCCTCTGGAGAACCTGGTCCCCCAATTGGCACTTCACCGACCAGGAATTCGAGGAGACAGCAATCTCTTAGGAGAACCGGGATTGGGCCGAGGTCACTTTGCACTCGTATCAACACCGCTGGGGCCACACCGCGGGTGACGACAGGTACCGAGACCTCGAAGAAAAGATGGCCCAGTCGCCTAAGATTCATGTTCCCACGATTCTGATCCAGGGAACGGAGGATGGCGCCAACCTTCCGGAGACCAGCGCGGGAAAGGACCGCTTCTTCACCGCGGGCTATCGCTACCTGCTGGTCAAGGCCGGCCACTTCATCCAACGCGAAGAACCGCGGAGCGTGATCGCCGCGGCGCTCGAGCTACTCTCGAGCCCATAGAAAGAGCCGCTACCGGGCCAAGAGAGTCCCGAGCGTCTGTCGACTCAAGGCGAAGGTGAGAGCTTCATAGACTCGCTGGTAATTTTCCGGGTCCAGCACGTGCTCATAGGTGATCGCGGCAACCTGGATCTTCTCGCGGTCCATGGGAAAGAAGTCCATCAGGGTCACCACTTGATCCACAGTAAACAGGTGCCGCGCCGAAGAGCGCGCAATCATCGCGATTCGATCCTCGGTGAAATTGTGGCTGCTTCCGAGCTCCTTGATGAAAATTCCAAAGGTGATCGGATCCATGGGCGTGGGACTTTGGTAGGGGCTCGTGCGAAACGCGGCCACAGCTTGGAAGAACTGCAGGTGGGCTCGTCGGGCCACTTCGGCGAGCACCGGATCCGACGATTGCGCCGCAGCGATGGCCAGATTCTCGCTGGCCGCCAGGGCCTGGTTGAGCTCGTCGATCGGTTCAGCGGGCTGGGCGAAAGCGGCGAAAGCCACCAGGTTCGAGAACATCAAAGCGGCAGAGCGCATAGATGACCTCCTGTCCCTGGTACGGACGAGCTAGAGATTACTTGCGCGACATGCGGCCCCCATGCGGCTGACGCGATGAAAAGCTATGGAGGAGGGCTGGCATTCCCTCCATCGAGGATGAACTTCCAGTCGCCATCCGGCTGGCGCGCCCAGACGCTCAGGTATTTGCTGTAGAAGCGCTGCACGCCTCCGCCAGGCTGTGGGACGTCCAGCACGGCGGGCCCTGCGGTAAATCCGATGTCTCCGCTGCGTGGCACGTCGACGTACGTCGGGGTCCAGCTCAGCACCCGCTCGCGGGGAAAGTTGGCGTAGTAATCGGTAATGGCGTCCCTGCCGAAGACCATGTGATCCCCGCCGGGGAGCTCGACGCCGTTCTCGTCAACATAGGCTGGAAACGCTTCCGCGAGGCCGTGCTCCACTGAAAAATCCGAGAACTCCTGGTCCACCTCGAGCAGGTGCTGCCGCGCCTCCTCGACGTTGCCCGGGTGCGGCACGCCGCGCCCGCCGCCGAGCAGCGGAAAACCGTCCGGTGGATCTGGAGGGGGCCCAGGGCTCGGGTTTCGCATGTAGGCGACGGTTTTCCACAGTCCGTGCTCCAACCTCCAGAAAGCAATGTACTTGCCGTACTGCACCCCGCCCCCGTCCACCTGAAGCTCGGTCCATCCCCAGGTGTAACCAAGTTTTCCATTCTCTGAGACATCTCCGCTGGCGTGCCTCCAAGTCATAAACGTCGGGTTTGGGTAAGTGTTTTGCAGAAAGTCTCGAATCACTTCTCGCCCCTGAAGGATCGGCGCACCCACGTGCAGGTAAAGAGCGTTGTCGTCCAACTCGGCGCTGAATCCATCCACAATTCCGAGCGTGCCCGAAAGAAATGAGTAGAAGCGATCCGTGGCGAGCAAATAGCGGCGTTCCAGGTGATGTCTGCCTCGTGAGTCCGGCGTCTGCTCGCGGGGCGCGCTGCCGGAAATCAGGCTCACCGAGAGCGCCATGAGGAGATATCGTTTCATTTGTATTCCTCGCGTCGTTGATTGCGGAAAATTCCGCGGCGTCGAGGCTAAGAGGAGTGCGATCCAAGCTCGCCAGTTTTGTCGTGACTCGGCTCAGTCGAGCAGCGAAACAGCCGGATTGGTATGCCAACTCAGCGGACGCAGTGAGTCGGCCCTCCCCAGCAGCAAACTGGCGATCCGATGTCCGCCGTCATTCCGCTCGCAGCCGAGACTAGGGTACTGTGCGCGTCGATGACTCCTTCCAGCCCGATGAGGTGGCCACGTGGGCTCGCTCTGGCATTCGCCGCTTGGACGGCCGTGGGAGTGTTTTTAGTCGCGCAAAGATATCTGTTTGATGTCTCCCTAAGGGCTCGGTTCGATCTCTTCGCCTCACTCGTCCAAAATCTTCCCAGCGTTTGGCTTTGGGCCCTGATCACGCCGTTGATCATGAATTTAAGCCGCCAGTTTCCGCTTCAGCGCGGCGAGTGGCAGAAAAACCTGGTGTTTCATTTCCTCTTTAGCTTCGCGTTTCTCTCTGGGGACGTGCTGCTCGACATGCTGGTGGCAAAATGGATTCCCTCGGCCCGGCAGTTGTCCTTCGCATCCCGCCTCTCGAGCAAATCCTTCATCAATCTCTTCAGCTACGCGGCAGTGGTGGCCTTGGCTCACGCGCTTCAATACTCGCGCCAACTTTCCGAAAAAAAAGCGCGTACCGCGGAGCTGGAGAAAGAAGTCTTGGCGGCTCGGCTCACCGCACTTCAGATGCAGCTTCGGCCGCACTTTCTCTTCAATGCTCTGAACTCGGTGGCATGGCTGATCCGATCGCGCCAGGGTCCACAAGCGATTCGGGCCGTCACTGGTTTGGCGGACCTGCTGCGCCTGGTGCTGAAACGGGACGGCGCCCAGCTGGTGCCGCTGCGGCAAGAAATGGAGCTGGTGGATCGATACCTGCACATCGAGCAAATTCGGTTCGAGAATCGGCTCGAAGCCAAGGTTCACGTGGAACCTCAAGTGCTCGATGCACTCGTGCCCTGTCTAGTGCTCCAGCCGCTGGTTGAAAACGCGGTACACCACGGCATCGACTCGGCGCAGGGCGTCGGCCGGGTGCACGTGGAGGCAAGGCGCGATGCGGACATGCTCCACATCTCGGTGCGCAATTCCGGTCCGGTGCTCGATCTGAATGCCGCCGGGCAGGAGGCGGACGGAGTCGGGCTCGGCAATACCCGCGCGCGGCTCAAGCACCTCTACGGGCCGCGGCATCGGCTCGAACTGCACCCTGAGGCGGGCGGAGGCGCTCTCGCTGAGCTGGCCATTCCATTCCATACCGGAGTGGGCCCTCAGGAGGCAGTCCCTTGAATCGCAGTTCACCTTCCCTCCGCGCCCTGGTGGTCGAGGATGAGGCCCCCGCGAGACGAACCCTGGAGTTGTTGCTCGCGACCCATCGAGACGTCGATCTTGTAGGCGAGTGCACCACCGGTCCGGAAGCGGTCGAAGCGATCGAACGAATTCGGCCGGATCTCTTGTTCCTGGACGTGCACCTGCCCGGATACGGAGGATTCGAGGTGCTTCGACGCGTGAACCCCTGTCCGACCAGCGTGATCTTCGTGACCGCGTACGACGAGCATGCGCTGCGCGCCTTCGACACCCCGGCGGTCGACTATTTGCTCAAACCCTTTGACGATGAGCGATTCGATCGGGCGCTCGAACGAGCTCGGGCACGTGTCCGTCAAAAACAGCTCGAGGAGCTGGCGTCCGCCAAACCCTTTCTTGAGCGGATCGCGGTCCGAGATTCCGGCCGAATTCTTTTGGTGCGCACCTCGGAGATCGATTGGATCGAAGCGGACGACTATTACGTGCAACTCCACGTGCGCGGCCGCTCGCATCTGCTTCGGGAGCGAATGCACCTTCTCGAAGCCCGTCTGGATCCGCGCCGCTTCGTGCGCATTCACCGGTCCTCGATCGTCAACATCGACCGGGTGAAGGAGCTGCAACCTTTCTTCCATGGCGAATACCACGTGCTTCTAGAGGACGGCACCCGCCTTCGATTGAGCAGAACCCACCGAGATCGCCTCGAGCTCCTGCTGGGCAAGCACTAGTCGAACCCCTGCGTGACAGGTTTTTGCCGCGATTGGCGCGTATCAGTGCCTAGAAAGGATCTTTCATGGAAGGCTATCTGCTGTTCGAATCTCAAGACCCGCTTGAATCGGCGCAGGTGCCAAGCCACTACGAGCTGGCCACTGCACTCAAGAAGGCGGGGAATCGGGTCACGCTATTCCTGGTCCAAAACGGCGTGCTCGCCGCACGCCGCGCCCTGCGTTCGGACGGCGTGCCTGGGCTGGTCGCGGCGGGTGTTGAGGTACTTGCCGATGACTTTTCGCTCAGAGAACGCGGGATAAACGCTTCACGCCTGTCCCCCGGCGTCAAGGTAGCGACCATCGACGACGCCCTCGACCAATTCGCCGCCGGCAGAAAGACCCTTTGGCTATGACGCTCACACTTGTGATGATGGAGGCCCCCTTCGAGAACGCGCGCACCGTGACCGCACTCCGCCTGATTGACGCTGCCATCCGGCGCGGCCACAACGTGACAGTGTTCGCTTACGAAGGTGCTGTCGCTCTGACTTTCGCGCGACAGGCGCCGCATGCGAACGCGGTTCACGGCCGCACTGCCGAAGAAGAAGATCACCCGCTGCCAAAGGACTGGATCGCCGGACTGATGAGTGCGGCACAGCAGCGCGGTGTAAAGCTCGAGTGGATCAATTGCGGGCTGTGTGTCGACGAGCGCGGTGTCATCGAGGCGATTCCCGGCGCCAGACGCGGCAGCCCCGCCGACCTCTGGAAAGCATCGGAGGCCTCCGACAACACCCTCGTGATCGGAACCCGCTGAGGAGATAGAAAATGAAAAAGACGTTGCAAATAGTTACCTTGGCCTACCGCTGCAATTCCGAGGAACAAGACGATCCGGTTCTTTGGATTTGCCAAGCGATGAAAGGCGCCGGAGCTGATTTGGACGTGTTGTTGGAAGGAACCGCGGTCAACTACGCGGTCAAGGGGCAGGACGCTTCTGGATTGTCATTTGGGACCAAGGCCCAAACGCAGCCGCCGCGGATTGAAGAGGATCTCAAGCGCCTCTCAGCCAAGGGCATCAAGGTCTACGCCATCGAGGACGACGTCGCGGTTTGTGGTCTGGAGCGCAGCGATTTGGTCGATGGCTTCACGGGAATCGCGCGAGCGGAGTTGCCAAAGCTCCTCATTCACTACGACCAGGTTTGGCGCTGGTAGTTTGGAGCTCAATCCCGATCTTTTTGATGCTCCTCTCCACCAAGGCATTCTTGATCGCGGGCCACCGATCGTATGCTTTGCCGCCCTCCATCAACTCCGCCGCGGTGAACCCGGTCGGCGCCAGATCCTCACCGTAGATGATCATCAATTCCCTTCGCCTCTGTTCATCCAGCAGGTGTACCAGGCGCACGTACATCATCCCTGACGGCATTTTGTAATTTTTCAAGCGTAACAGCGCCTCCAGATGCTCTCTGTCCGAGTCCGGAGTCCGCTTCGCCTCCCTCGCCCGGACCCAAGTGTCTACGTAGAAATCCAGGCCACCAATTTTTGCGTGCTCGGGCGAATCGTATTGATGCTTGAGCTCAGGCCTGCTCGGCACGTAGCCCTCAAACTGCACCCAATAGAGCTGCTTTACGTAACCTTGGTTGTCGGACTCCACGAAACCGTGGAGCTCACAGTCCGCAACCCCATACAGTATCCATCGGTCGGCCCCAACGTACTGAACCGTTTTCGGCAGTCGGATCCGGACGCTCGGATCGCGCTCGGAAACAAGCTCATTGGCGATCACTCGCCGTTCGGGAGCGCTCATCTCCGCCCCGAGAATGGCGCCCGAGAGTGCCGCGATGAAAAGACTCACACCCTGCCCTTCGCAACGTAACTTTTCACGTACTCAGGGGCTTCGACGCTCCGATGAAGTCGCGGATCGCTCACCGGGGCCAGGGCAGTCAGACGTAGCGGAATCTCGCCAGCCCAGCACGGCCATTGGTAATCGAGCTCATCGTCCGCGGGCGGGCCCGATCGGATCTTCGCCGAGACTTCTTCCAGAGGGATCGACAGCACCATGGTGGCACCGAGCTCGGATTCCGTCGGCGACCGCGCCTCTTCGTTGCGGCCAGGTACGACATGCTCAACGATGGCCTTCAGCGCGGCGCGCTTCTCGGCGGGATCGGTGACCTCGGTGGCGACTCCGAGCACCACCACGGACCGATAGTTCATGGAATGCTTGAACGCGGAACGAGCCAAGACCAGTCCGTCGAGCAGCGTGACGGTAACGCACATTGGCACTCCTTCCCGAAGCGTTCGCAACATTCGACCGGCGCTGGACCCGTGTAGATAAAGGCGGTCGCCGCGACGCGCATGGATTGCGGGAATCACATAGGGCTGCCCTTCGACCACGAACCCGATGTGGCAAATCAACGCCTTGTCGAGGATTTGTTCGACCACATCCTTTTGGTAGCGCGCCCGCTCCGGATGCCTGACGACCGTGGTCCGTTCCGTAGGTGCGTATTCTTTCATCGTGCGTTCCATCCAACCCTCCCAGGCTCCCTTACGAGTATTTCCTCTCCGAGAACACAGGCGCCGGTCAACTCGATCTTTCCGGGGCCGCAGCTTACGGGAGATTTGTCGAGCGAAGTGACCCACCCGGGGTGTTGATAGGCCTGCAAAAGCACCCACCAGAGGGCCGCCCAGATCAGCGCCAAGCTGGCAGCACCCAGGATGCCTCGCTGCAAGCCGTCGTGTCTTTGCGGTTCGGGCCGCTTCGGCAAAGACACGGTCTTGCCAAAACCGGGATAGCTGCTGAAAACGCATCGTTCCGATGAAATTGAGGTTTGCATGGGCTATAGAATGCAAGGCAACTGGTATGTTAGAAAGAGCCAGTTCGTAAATTATTGCTAGACCAGTTTGATGCGCGCTTGGGATCTCAATCTGACGCTCGACGACTCCGACGGTCTTCCCGTGTTCCTTCAAATTGCCCGCGGCATTTCCAATGAGGTCCGACGCCGGCGGCTGAAGCCCGGAGAGCCACTCCCTGGCAGCCGCACCTTGGCGAAGGCGCTTCAGGTGCATCGAAACACCGTGGTGGCCGCCTACGTGGAGCTGCTGCGCGAGGGCTGGATCGAAACCCGTCGCGCCGGAG
>Ga0126369_10001250_pt1 | contig 17449 bp, 16 predicted proteins | sample PanSoiMetaPlot_1_FD_109646 | JGI IMG/M metagenome (GOLD analysis project Ga0126369, IMG submission 109646) | Tropical forest soil microbial communities from Panama - MetaG Plot_1 | ecosystem: Environmental > Terrestrial > Soil > Tropical forest > Bulk soil | place: Panama | collected 2016-02-17 | reverse complement strand
GCTCGAGGTGCCGGCCGGCGCGTTGGTCAAGCCAAAGGACCCTCTCGAATATTATCGCAAGCTGCGGTTCCATCAGGCCAATGTGAGCGCACGGGATTACGGCATTGACTGACGGGCGGGGAAGCGGCCGACTGGTCATTCACACCGACGGAGCCTGCTCGGGCAATCCGGGGCCGGGCGGCTGGGGAGTCATTTTGCAATGGGGCGGCCATATGCGGGAACTCAAAGGTGGCGAGGCCCACACCACTAACAACCGCATGGAATTGACGGCCGCGATCATGGCGCTTGAGGCGCTCAAGCGCCCGTGCGATGTCGATCTGCATACCGACAGCGAATATTTGCGCCAGGGAATAACCGGCTGGATCCACGGGTGGAAACGCAACGGCTGGCGCACTGCCGACAAGAAGCCGGTCAAGAATGCGGACTTGTGGCAACGGCTCGAGGCCGCAGTCGGTCGCCACACCGTGCACTGGCATTGGGTGCGCGGCCATTCCGGTCATGATCTCAACGAACGTGCCGATGAACTTGCCCGCGAGGCGATTGCCGAGATCAGAGCCGCGGCGGACCGCCCCGGTAAATCGCAGGCGTGAGAAGCAATAACGCCCGCGCGCCTGTCACAATTGCTTAAGCAACGTCTCGGCACTTGACGTTTCCGCCTTTCCAGGCGCGTCCTCGATGTTGAGCTGCTTCACCACCCCGTCTTCGACCAGCATGGCATAGCGCCTCGAGCGCAGTCCCAAGCCGCCCGCCGAGCCGTCCATGGTGAGGTCGAGCGCCTTGGCAAATTCGCCGTTGCCGTCGGCAAGAAACTCGATCTTGCCTTCAGCCCCGGACGCTTTTTTCCATTCGGTCATGACGAAGACGTCGTTGACGCCCGTCACCGCGATGGTGTCCACGCCTTTGGCCTTGATGGCATCGCTGTTCTGCAAAAATCCCGGCAGATGATTCTTGTGGCAAGTCGGCGTGAAAGCTCCCGGCACAGCGAACAGCACGACTTTCTTGCCCTTGAACACTTCGTCGGTGGACTTCCAGCCGGGGCCTTCGGCCGTCATCACGCGAAACTTGCCTTCGGGAATATGATCGCCCACCTTGATGGTCATGGTTTGATCCTCGTTTCTTTCGGGGGTTGGAAGATGACGCCGCCCGCGGACGCTGGCGGCTATCGATGCCCGTCGACGGACGTTCGGCGGGCGCAAAAGAGAGTATAGCACCTTCCGACAAAGCGGATTCCGGATTACCCGGAAAAATATGCGCTTGCCCGGTCAATCCTATTCTGGAACGGTCGTTACCTCGATGGCGTTTTCGCCTGATACGAGGGTGAAACGCAAGCGCGCGCCCATCGTATTGGCGCCGGGTGGCACGCCGTCAAGGTCAAATGCAAACCGACGCCGACCGGGTGGTGCGCCCGGAACCGGCTCGGGCAATGGCAGCGCCCAATCGGCAGTCGGCCCCTCTACAAACAGGTCAAGCGGGGCTGCCGCGGCCGCTGCGATCTCGACGACGACTCGCGGGTAGGGGCTTCCAGGCTCGCGCCGCACCGCGACAATGCCAAATGGCGACGTCTCGCCGACGCGGGCCTGCTTCGGTGTTTGCGCTTCCGCCGCCGCCAGCCGCGAATTATAGGCGGAGGGTGTCCGGGTAAGTGCGAGCGTCGCCTCACCTCTGGCAGGAATGCAGAGCTTTTCGCAAACCGCATAGTCGACGGCCGCGCGCAATGTGGCAGGTCGGTTCGGATTCTCGGGGACGATACGAAGCGGAAGCATCACCCCGTCTTTGTATCCGATCGAAGTGCCGCCTTCGTCGGTCAAACGATGCGGTGCCGGCCACAGCATAGCGACAGATTTGATGTTTTCGGACTTGGAAAAATCGAATTTCGGCGGCACGCCGCTGTCACCGGGGTACCGCCAGTATGTCTTCCATCCGGTTGCGAGCCGGACCTCGACGCCGGCGCGCAGCAAGCCGCCGCCGACTGGGCTTCCAGCGACCAACCGCACTGCAGAACGCGCGTCACCGTCCCACGGCGAGGCGTCCGCGGCTCCTGCGGTGGAGTTCGCGGCGGAGACAAGCAGTACACCAAGCACAGCCGTCGAGACACATTGCCGCAATATCGGTCCAATCATGAACGATCGTTTAGTCGACATGAGCAGCGACGACCATTGAATTCCTCGTGACCGGACAGCGTTCTTGCGTTGCCGTTCTGGCGAGATGGGGTTACGCTTTCAGCCATGAAGGCAGCAAGGAAAAGCATAGCTGGCAGTTCCCTTAAAGGTCCCCCACGGCGGGGCTACCTGGACGGCCAGATGCTGATCGCAATGCCAAGCATGCGAGACGAGCGTTTTGCCCGCACGCTGATCTATATTTGCGCGCATTCGTCGGAAGGCGCCATGGGCATTGTCGTCAACCAGTTGGCCAGCAATATCAGGTTTCCGGATTTGCTGGTGCAGCTCGATGTCATCTCCGACACCGACGTGATCCAACTGCCGCCGAGCGCCGGCTCCGTGCAGGTGCTCAAGGGCGGGCCGGTGGAGCCAGGCCGCGGCTTCGTGTTGCATTCAAGCGATTACTTTATCGAGAATTCGACCTTGCCTATCGATGACGGCATCTGCCTCACAGCGACGCTTGACGTGCTCAAGGCGATCGCAAAGGGCAATGGTCCGGGAAACGCCCTGCTGGCGCTCGGCTATGCGGGCTGGGCGCCGGGGCAACTGGAGACGGAAATTCAGGACAATGGTTGGCTGCATTGCAGCGCTGATGCCGACCTGATCTTCGGCGCCGACGTCGGCAACAAATATGACCGGGCGCTCAAGAAGCTCGGTATTCATGCCGGTATGCTTTCGAGCCAAGCTGGCCATGCGTAAATCCCGCGTGGGCCCCGTCAGGCCGCGGCCTTCCGCGCGAGCCTGATAAGGTGAACTCCGCCGCGGTCCGTGCCGAAGCAAAGCGCTCGGCGCATATCGACGATTAGGTCGCCAGCCCAATCCGAGTGAACGATCCGGGACTCGCGGTCGCTCCTCATCGCCGAGCTAAAAGCCACCTTTCGCGCATACGCGCTACCGCACCGTCTCCAGACGCTTGCCCAGGACCAATTGGTGCGCTTGATCGGCCGACATCGGATGCCCGAATGCGAAACCTTGGCCAAACTCGCAGCCGAGATGATAGAGATCCGTGGCGTCGGAATCGTTTTCCGCCCCTTCGGCAATAACGTCCATGCCGAGATCATGCGCAAGCCCCAGGATCGAGCGCAGGATGACCGGCCGTGTGCCCTTGGCGTTGGCGCGCACAAATGATTGGTCGATCCTGATGGTGTCGAACGGAAAGCGCTGCAGATACCCCAGCGAGGAATGACCGGTGCCGAAATCGTCGAGCGCGAGGCCGGCGCCGAGATCGCGCAGCCGCTTGAGGATTTGAGTCGCCCGCTCGGGACTTTCCATAACGGCGGACTCGGTAAGCTGGAGCTTGAGCGTGCCGCGTGGCAGGCCCAGGCGCTGAAGCACGGCGCGCAGATTGTCAACCAGTTCATTCTTGAGCAGTTGCCGCGACGACACATTGACGCTCGCAAACAATGGCACGCGGTTGCGCACGGCGCGTTGCCAGATGCCCAGTTGGCGGGCGGTGCGTTCGATCGCGAACAGCCCAAGATCCGCGATGAGACCGATTTCCTCCGCAATTGTAACGAATTCGGACGGCGACAAGCGGCCCAACCTCGGATGATCCCAACGCGCCAGCGCCTCGAAGCCCGCAATCGTGCGATTCTCAAGCCGCACGATTGGCTGGTACAGCAGCGTGATCTCCTGACGTTCGAGCGCGCGGCGCAATTCGGATTCGAGGGTCAACCTATCCGTCTTACGCGCTCGCATGGTGGGCTTGAATACTTCGAAGCGGTCGCCACGTTGACGTTTGGCCGCATACATGGCGAGTTCGGCGTTCTTGAGGAGTTCCTCGGCCTGATTGGATTGCGGGTCCGCCACTGCGATACCAAGGGAGACGGTGAGCAAAATTTCACGTTCGTTGAATGTGATCGGAGCTTTGATCGCTTTACAGATGCCTTCGGCCAAAGCGACGATGCGGTTCGGGTCCTTCTCCGCTACGAGGATAAGACCAAACTGGTCGCCCGACAGGCGGGCCAGCGTGTCTTGCGGCTTGAGCAGGCGACCGAGCCGACGCGCAAGCGTCAGCAGGATTGAATCACCGACCGTCATGCCGACGGAGTCGTTGACTTGCTTGAAGCGATCGAGGTCCATCACCATGATGGTCGGCCGGAGGTCCGGATTGCCGTTGGCAAGGGCCAGCACCGCATCAAGCCGATCGACGAAAAGTTGCCGGTTAGGCAGGCCAGTCAGATTGTCGTGAACGGCGTCGTGGAGCAGCCGCTCCTCGGCGATCTTGGCCTCGCTGACATCCGTCAGGGTACCAACCAGCCTGGTCACTTGGCCGTCGGAACCCACCACCGGCCTTGCCTTCAGCGTGAACCATAACGAATGCCCGTCGGAGGTGCGCAGGCGGAAATCCTGCGCTACGCGGCCACGTCCCTGTTCGATGGCGCTATCGAGCACAGCACGGAATCGGTCGCGGTCATTCGGGTGCACGACATCGATCCATTGTGCTGCAGGGCCATCCAATGTGCCAGGCCTGAGGCCGAGCAAGGATTCGGTTTCCGGGCTCGTGAATACCTTGTCGGTCGAAACGTCCCAATCCCAGATCAGGTCGCCCGCGCCCGTAAGCGCTAATGCACGACGCTCGACGTCCGTGACGATACTCTGCGTAACGCCGCCGGCGAAGGCGTGCTGCATGACGGTGAATCCGATCAGCATGACGATCAAAACCAGACCACCGAGCAGGGCCGGCGCCACGATGTCGTTGGTCACCCATCCGCCGACCGCAAATCCAGCCGCCATGACCCAGGCCACCAGCAGGAACCAGGTCGGGATCAACAAGACAGCGCGATCGAACCCCTGGGCTGCAAGGTACATAATCAGGCCGAACCCCCCGATGGCCACAAACAGCAGCGACAACCTTGCAATGCCGGACGCGATTGACGGATCGACCAATGCGACCGCGACGAGCGCGCCCAGGAAGGCGAGCCACGCAAGAGCGATATGAGCGTAGCGCACATGCCAGCGATTGAGATTGAGGTAGGCGAACAGGAACACCAGAAGCGTAGCCGCAAGGATCGCCTCGCCGGATGCACGCCATACCCGCTCGGCTCCGGCCGACATGTCAAACACCTTGCCCCAGAATCCGAAATCGATCCCGATGTAGACCAGCACCGCCCAACCGAGTGCGGCGGCTGCTGGGAACATGAAGCTGCCTTTGACGACGAAAAGGATGGTCAGGAACAGCGCCAGCAAGCCTGCAATGCCGATCACGATGCCATGATAGAGCGTGAAGCTGTTGACCTTGTCCTTGTAAGTGTCCGGCTCCCAAAGATAGATCTGCGGCAACTTGTCGGTGCGAAGTTCCGCGATGTAGGTGACCACGGTGCCCGGATCGAGGGTGATGCGGAAGATGTCCGCGGTGGCACTGTCCTGGCGGTCAGGCCGGTCGCCGGAACTCGGCGTAATGTTGACGACGCGGGATAGCCCGAGATCCGGCCACAGAATTTTCGATCCGACCATCTGATAGTGCGGAACCACGATGAGGCGATCGATCTGCTCATCGCTCGAATTGGCGAGCGCAATCACGGCCCAGTTGGTGCCAGCCTCGCGGGCCGGCACTTCCATGCGGCGCACGATGCCGTCGCTGCCCGGCGCGGTTGAGACCTGGATGCGACCGCCTTCGCTCTTTAAGAGTTCCGCCACGTCGGTAAGATCGATAGCCGCAAGGTCGACGCGCACACTGACAGCCTCGACGGCGCGGACCGGAGACGCAGTCAACGACGCGATCAAGACGACCGCCGCCAACGCGACGTGCAGAACCTTCAAGCGGCAATCCTCCGTGCCTATTGCCCCATACTTCTGCCCAGCCCGAATCCATTCTGAGTATCGGACTAGGCGGATAAGCGCAAGAATCTTGCCTCCTCCAGGGGGCGGAGGTGCGTTCCTGCACGCGTCGGCACGGCATCATGCCAACGTGACAGCGAAACGGCACTCCGGTGTCACTCACGTTTCGAGCACGATCTTGCCAATATGAATGCTCGATTCCATCCGCGTATGCGCCTTGGTGGCTTCCTGGAACGGAAAAATGCGGTCCATTACGGGGCGCACCTTGCCGGCGACGATCAGCGGCCAGACAGCGCGTTCGACCGCCTGGGCGATGGCTGCCTTGTCGGGCACCGAGCGTGAGCGCAGCGTTGAGCCGGTGTGATGCAATCGCTTGAGCATGATGCGGCGAAAATCGACGTTGGCACGCGGTGAACCTTGAAATGCGATCTGTACGATACGGCCCTCGACGGCGGCGGCCTCATAGTTGCGTTCGATATAGTCGCCGCCCACCATGTCGAGGATTACTTCTGCACCGGCGCCGCCGGTTGCGTTTTTCGTCAGCGCGACGAAATCCTCGGTCTTGTAGTTGATGGCGACATCGGCGCCGAGACGACGGCAGGCATCGCATTTTTCGGTACTTCCGGCGGTCGTGATGACGCGCGCACCGAACGCCTTGGCGAGCTGAATCGCCACTGTCCCGATGCCCGAGCTGCCGCCGTGCACCAGCAGCGTCTCGCCGGTCTTGAGGCCTCCGCGCTCGAATACGTTGTGCCAGACCGTGAAGAATGTTTCCGGAATCGCGGCGGCTTCAGTGGCGCTCAGGCCGCCTGGAATCGGCAGCGCATGGGTTTCGTGGGCGATACAATACTGTGCGTAGCCGCCGCCGCTGACCAAAGCGGTAAGCTGATCGCCAAGCTTCCAGCGCCGGCTGCCGGGACCGCACGCCGCAACGACGCCGGCGATTTCAAGCCCCGGTATATCGGTAACCCCGGGGGGAGGCGGGTACAGACCCTTGCGCTGGGCGACGTCGGGACGGTTAACGCCAGCGGCGACGACCTTGACGAGAATTTCGCCCTCGCTGGGCTGCGGCACCGGGCGCTCTTGCGGTGCCAGCATCTCTGGCCCGCCCGGCGATGTGATGCCGATGGCGGTCATAGTGGCGGGGATCGATGTCATGGCATCCTTATCGGTTTGGGAAAGGGCGAGGGTGCCTGTTTAATGGTCCCTACCGGGTGTGACAACCGCGCGTGAATTGGTGTCGCAAATGTAGGTTGGACAAAGCGAAGGTTGCCCACGCCGGGCCTTTCCCCGTGGGTATGGCGCGATCCTTCGGGGAAGCCCTCAGGACATGTCTCTGCCGCATTGCGATGCTTCCACGTAATCGAAATCCGCTCTAATTGTTTTCAATATTAAGGCCTTGTTTACCGGTCACTCTCTGTTTCCGATTCGTCTAAGTTCATAGAACGTTCGGGTTATTCTCAGAGGACAGATGAACTCACACAATCACTTGGGCCAGCTTCGCTCAACCTCGCTAAAGCTGGTAAGAAGCGCGTTTTTTTTGTTCTCGACGCTGCTCTTTGCGAGCACGAATCACGCCTTTGCCGCCGATGCCGCGTTCGCGCAATGGCTCGCCTCGCTGTGGCCGGAGGCGCAGGCGCTGGGTGTGTCGCGAGCGACGTTTGAAACCGCAACGCGAGGACTGGAGCCGGATTTTTCGCTGCCCGATCTCGCCGTTTCGGGCCGTCCCGAGGCGCCGCAGCGCGGCCAGGCCGAATTCGTGCAAACGCCCGCCGACTATCTCAAGGAAACAACCATTTCGCGTCTCGCCGCCCAGGGTGCGAACCTGCGAGAGCAGTATCGTGTCGCGCTTGATGGAATCGAGCGGCGGTTCGGTGTGCCGGCCAACGTAGTGCTGGCGATCTGGGGCCGGGAAACCGATTTTGGCAACTACAAACTGCCGCACAGCGCCATACGGGTGCTGGCGACGCAAGCCTATACGGGCAAACGCAAGGAGATGTTCCGCCAGGAGTTCCTGCTGGCGCTGAAAATGCTGGAGGAAGGCCAGGTGCAGCCCGCCGATATGCGCGGCTCCTGGGGTGGCGCCATGGGGCTTACCCAGTTCCTGCCGTCGGAATTCTACAAATACGCGGTCGACTTCGACGGCGACGGTCGCCGCGATATCTGGCATTCGGTGCCCGATGCCCTTGCATCGGCCGCCAAGCAGCTCGTCGATAAGGGCTGGCAACCAGGCCGGCGCTGGGCTTATGAGGTTCACGCTCCGCAGGGCTTCGATTGCACCCAGGGTGTGCCCGAGGTGACACGGCCGATCGGAGAGTGGCTGAAGCTCGGCTTCGTTCCGGCATATGGCAAGCGGCTACGCGCTGACGAGCTTGCCGAAGCGGCCTCGGTGCTACAGCCGGAGGGCGTTTATGGTCCGGCGTTCCTAACCCCGAAAAACTACTTCGTCATCAAGGAGTACAACTTCTCCGATCTTTACGTGCTGTTTGTCGGTCATCTGAGCGATCGCATCGGGGATCCCCGTCATTTCGAGACGCCATGGAGCCAGGGCGCGTTGATGCGTACCGCCGACGTGGAGGCGATGCAGAAAGGCCTGACCGCACGCGGTCTCTACCAGGATAGGATCGACGGCAAGGCCGGCATGAAGACCCGCGCGGCACTTGGCGCCTACCAGAGGGCCAACGGCCTCAAGCTCGATTGCTGGCCGACTTCAGCGGTGCTCGACCATATGCGCAGTCATCCGGCCGCGGTGCCGGCACGATAAGGACAGACTACCAAAGACGGACTACGAACTGTTGCGCTCATTGGCACGATGATAGCATGGCAATAACCGAAGGAGGAAACGATGGTGCGTCTCATTCATACGCTCAGGCGCTCGGCAAGCAGTGCTGCAATCGCAGGTCTCATATGTTGTGCCGCGCAGGCGGAGGAGCGCTTTTCCGAGCTTCGCCTCGACCAACTGACGGCAGAGCAACAGAAGATGGCGACGGTGCTCAAGACGCCTCCGCGCAATAGCGCGCTCAACAGCGGACCGTTCAACGCCTATGCGCGCAGCCCTGGTCTCGGCCTTTTGCTGCTGCAGGTAAGCGATTATGTGCGCTTCAACAGCTCGTTGCCGCCCCGGCTGAGCGAATTTGCCATCATGATCGCGGCCCGGCAATGGTCGCAGCCCTACGAGTGGCGGGCGCATTACCCGCTGGCGATCAAAGGCGGCCTCGACCGTCAGATCCTCGTCGACCTCGGCGCCGGTGCAAGGCCGCAGAGCATGAAGGAGGACGAAACGGCCCTTTATGATTTCTGCACTGAGCTTTATCGCAACAAAAGCGTCAGCGACGCCGCGTTCAAGGCGGCACTCGCCAAATTCGGCGAGCGCGGCATCATGGACCTGATCGGCATCATCGGCTACTACGACATCGCGTCGATGGCCCTGATCGTCCAGAACACGACCGCAAAGCCCGTCGACGAAGCTCCGCTGTTGCCGCTGACGCGGTGATGGAGGACTGTAGGGCGGGTCTGCTTTGACCCGCCGCCACTTTGACCCGCCGTTGCTTGCGAGATGGCGGGTTAAAGCAAATCCATTCTACGCGAACCTGACGCGGTGATGCTGGCTTTCAGGTAGGTAACGGTAACGTTCAATGCCGCTCATCCGCTTCGAATTCGGAAAACTCACGCTCGATGCCGAACTCCTTGACACGTCGACCGCAAAGGCAATCGTTGCCGCGTTGCCGCTGACGTCGTCGGCCTTGACCTGGGGCGAGGAGGTCTATTTCGAGATTCAGGTGCAGGTCGCGCGCGAAAGAACCGCGCGAGCCATCATCACGCCGGGCGAGATCGCCTATTGGCCTGACGGTCCCGCCATTGCCATCGGCTTCGGCCGCACGCCGATCAGCCAAGGTGACGAAACGCGGCTCGCAAGCCCCTGCAACGTGTTCGCCCGCGCGCTCGGCGACGTGAAGACGCTTGCGGCCGTGAAGGCGGGCACGAAGGTGAAGGTGAGCGCGGCGGAGTGAGAGCCCGCCCGCACTGACCCATTGATCTGTTTATCAAGCCATTCACGCGCGGCGGCATGCTGCGCGAAGTTCGCACTATGCGCCTATATAAGGAGATTGGCGTCGACCAAAATCACTTGTACGCCTCGCCCTCGATGATAGCGACAACGTCGGCGATATTGTCGATATTGGGGAGCAAGGGCGTACCAAGATCGACTGATCGGGTTCGAAACGGCTCTCCCCGCTTCGGCGGTCCGCTCATCTCACCCAAGCCACGTCGAAGCGCTTCATTGATTAAGTCCTTGAGACGTGCATCCCGGCTGCGGCGCAAGCGCTCCAATATTGCGGCCACGTCGTCATCGATCGTCAGCGTCATCCTCATGCATCATAACATAAGGCAATTGAAGCCGTGATGTCGAATGCTTCCTCACCCCCTGCCCACGAACGGCATCTGGTTCGCCATCACGGTCATGAACAACACGTTCGTCGAAAGCGGCAGGTTCGCCATGTAGACGATGGCGTCGCCGACGTGCTCGGCGTCCATGCGGGCTTCCTGCATCATGCGGCCGTCGGCCTGCATCACGCCAGCGCCCTGCACCATGCGTTCGGTGAGCGGGGTTGCGGCGTTGCCGATGTCGATCTGGCCGCAGCAGATATCGAACGGACGGCCGTCGAGCGCGGTCTGCCTGGTGAGCCCGGTGATGGCGTGCTTGGTCGAGGTGTAGGCTGCCGACATCGGGCGCGGCGTGTGGGCCGAGATCGAGCCGTTGTTGATGATGCGGCCGCCGCGCGGGGTCTGCGCCTTCATGATGCGGAAGGCTTCCTGGGTGCAGATGAACGGCCCCGTCAGGTTGGTGTCGACCACGGCGCGCCATTTGTCGAGCGGCAGCTCTTCGATCGGCACGGCCGCCGCCCCAATGCCGGCATTGTTGAACAGCAGGTCGAGCCGGCCATGGGCGGCCTTCACTCCGGCGAACAGCGCCTTGACGGCGGCGGGATCGGCGACATCGGTCGGGACCACCATGCTGCGCCCCTGCACGGCCGCGCCTTCCGCCGCGACCTCGTCGAGCTTATCCTTGCGACGGCCCGCGAGGCCGACCACATAGCCGGCCTTCATGAGAGCGAGCGCTGCGGCGCGGCCGACGCCGGTACCGGCGCCCGTGACGATTGCGATTTTCGGTGGGGTCATGCTGTCTTTAAGCCTTCGCTTTGAGTTGCGTCAGGGCCATCGCTCGGCCTCGCGACGGCCGCATGGGAGAGGCGTAAAGCAAATCCCCTCTCGGATGAGGAGGGAGGGTCATGCCGGGTTGGGCGAACCATATCGGGCCCACTGGGCGCACCCGACGGCACCTCAACGTCTATGCGGTCTCCCGCGCCGAATCAATGCTCTTTGTGGTAGGGGCTGGGATCGAGATCTTGGTTGAAATGCGCCTCCCAGTAAGCCGGCGCTTTGCTTATGAACGGGTTTTTGACGGGTTCCACAAAGCAGAGCATGTGGCGTGCAGGCATCGCCATGTGCGATGCGGGTTGGAACGGCAGAACGCCCGGGGGATTGCGTTCACGCGTTGATCCGGTTCCCTCCGCGCGCTCCGTTTCAGTTTCAACGTTGATCGTTTTGTGGCCGGAGCGCGCGGACAGGTATTGGGCGGTGAAGAGATCGCGTGCCTCGAAGGCGGTGAGTACGGCGGCGTTGCCGAGGAACGTTTGCCAATAGTCGTGATAAAGTGCCTTGAGCTGGTTGAGGTCGTGCAGAAACGGCCAGAGTTGAATGCCGATACCGTCAGTGATCCCCATGGTGCTTTCGATTGACGGCAGGTAACCGAGGTGAGCAAATTCATCAAGCACGAACAGCACGGGTGGCAGCGCCTTGCCTGGCGGCGAGCGCAGCAGCGTGCGCAAGGCCGAGTTGACGACGAGACGCAGATAGCCCGCGTGCGTATCGAGCCGATCGGCGGGCAGGATCACATAGACGGTCGTGACCTCACGTTTCAACGCGTCCCAATCGATGCCAACGCCCTGCAAGTCCCGTTGTATTTGCGGGCTATCGAGAAATCGCGTTTCGGCAATCGCGAGCGAAATGAAATCTTTGTTGGAATTGCGATCTCGCAGGAATCGACCGGTTTTCGCTCGCAGCGGCGCCCATTTGCTTGTCGTCATCTTGATGACGGTTTTCAAGAGACCGATCGGGCCGCTCTCGCCTGTGCTGGTGAACGGCTCCGTGAGCATGGCGCGCACGTTCGCAAGGTTTGCATGTTCCCGGTGCTCGAATTTTTCGTGCATGATAAGGGCCGTGACCAAATCCTGCGCGGAGCCGATCGTACCGTTGCCGCGTTCTCGGTCCCTAACGAGCGCTTGTCCGATTTCGGCACAGTCGTCACCAAAATCGTCATGCTCGGGATCAAGGGCGGTAAGCGGGTTGAATCCGTTGCTCTTGAGGTGTGGCAACTCGCTTGCGAATACACCGAACGGATTGATGACAATCACCGGGCCAAATTGCGCGCGCTTGCGCGCGGTGATTGCCGCCGCCTCGCCTTTCGGATCGATGACGAGGATGGAACGACGCAGGGTCGAAAGATTGGGAACGATGAGTCCGGTGCGTTTGCCACAGCCGGCCGGACCGATTGTGACCAGATGCGCGTTGCCAGGATAACCGACGCTGTCGTGTTCGTGTTTATTATCCAGTAATCGACCAAGATAGACTGCTTCGGGGGAGCGCGGCATCAGGCCCGCTTGGCGCAGATTGGTTGCCGTTGCGGTGTGCTCCCCACCATCGGTGTCGATGCGCAGTTGCGACAGGCTCAGCACGCCCGCAACTGGGCCGAGCCCGCGAGCAAACAGCAAGTACGAGCCGACGCCCGAACCAAAAAAAAGGAGCGCAGTACGTCCGGCGTCTGAGGCGTAACTCTCAAATGGGTTATTCCATGTGAACCGCAGTATCAGGCCGCCGAGGATCGCCCACCAACTGCCGACGACGATCGTCTTGCCGCGCACCGCCATCTCGGCGAGAAACCGGGCAAGCTTGCCGCCACGCGCCGATCCCCGCCACAGGTTCACTCCTCCACAGATAGCGGCGCAGATGCTTATCCACGCAAGCCAGTTGCTTTCGTTATTTGGACGGATACTTAACGCAAGCCACGAAGCAATCGCTCCGAAAATCACGCCAGCCGCAAGGTCGTAGATTGCAGACAACAACGGAGAGTCACGCCTGCGCCCTGCAGTAGCAATCACCAATGTGAGCGCGCCGGAAAGTGCTATCGTTATAGCTAAAACCTCGATTGCAAACAGGCGCGGCAACGACTGCGTCAACTCGGCCTCGATGCCGACGGCCAGCAGCCCAAGGCCGAAAATCACGCCAATGACCGCTTGCCGTTGGTAGGGACCCCAAAACCCGTTGGCGCCTGCTGAGGTCTCTTTTGCCTCGAGATCGACGCTGAAACGCTCTACCACCGCAAAAATTGCTGCCACCGGCAGTGCCCAGTCCCACCATCCCGATGAGGGGGATGTCGATATTTGTCCGTGAGACCACAGCAATGCCCAGCCGCCATACCAGAACACAAAGAACCAAAATGCGGTCGTTAAGGTCTGACCGACATATTGCACGGAATTCCCTCGCCGCTGTCAGTTAATCTCCCGCCAAATGCCGAGCGACTCCTGGGCGGGCCGGTCTGAGATCGAGAACAGCACCGACTCCCGGGCGGCTATGTGCGCATAGCGCTGCCACGGCGGCGCGACGAAGACGTCGCCCGGGCTCCAGGCGAATTCTTTATCGCCGATCCTGGTGGCGCCTTCGCCTTCCACGCATACGAAGATGGTGCCGTCGGTGGCGCGGTAGCTGTCGCCCGCAAAGCCGGCGGGCAGCAACGCAAGCTGTGCCCCCATGGTGGGCATCACCCATCTGCCGGTCACCGGATTGGTGTAGCGCACCCGCACGCCGTGGCGCTTGTCGACCGCGCCGGCCCTATGCAGGCGCTCCAGGATCGGCCGGGTACGCGCATAGGTGTAGTTGACGACCGGGCTGCGCTTCGCCGGTTCAGCGGCGCCCACTGGGGTGCCGTCGGGCAGCACCCCGGAAGCAAAGAACGCAACCGAATCGCCGTCCTGGTGCCGCACCGCCTGACTGTCGTCGTCGAGATGTTCAGCAAACATCGACTCGAAGAAGTTGACGGTAGGCAGGTCGAGCACGTCGAGCCAGATCATCGGCTTGTCGGTCATATTTCCGTGGTCGTGCGTCGCCCAATTGGCGGTCAACACAAAGTCGCCCGGCAACATATAGGTGCGCTCGCCTTCAACCGATGTATAGGCGCCCGCGCCGTCGACGATGAAGCGTATCGCGGACGCAGTGTGCCGATGAGCAGGAGCAACCTCGCCCGGCATGATGAGCTGCAACCCGGCATAGAGCGTTTGGGTGATCCGCGATTGACCGCGCAGCGCCGGATTTTCCAGCACCAGCACCCGCCGCTCCGCCTCCTTGGCCGAGATCAGTTCGGCCGATTCCATCACCATCGCCTTGACGTCGCGGAACCGCCAGATCGCCGGCACACATTGGGTCCTGGGCTCGTTGGCGACCAATTCCCGCAGCTTCTCCCACAGCGGCGCCATGTCGTATTTGGAAATCCGGTCGTAATAGGCCTGCCGCGCCGCCTGCACATTATGCTTGGGGTCGGCCGTATTTTCGGCTGGCGCCATGTGGTCCTCCGGGCTGGGACTGTCATTTGTGCCCTATATAGCGCTCGCACGGGCATGCGGGAATAGTGCCGCCGGCCACTCAAGGCGGGGCGGGCGCAGTTGTGCGACTTGCCAGCGGGGCCTCCGCCTCGCTAGATCGGTATGCGCCATCGCTATGACCGGGCTGCGAGGACAAGCATGTGGAATACCGGCGAAGTCGAAGACCAGCGTGCCATCCGCAACCTGATTGAGAACTGGGCAGTGTGGCGCGATGCCCTTATGTGGGACCGCTTCCGCACCGTGTGGCATGACGACGGACGTATGATGGCGACCTGGTTCCAGGGCACTGCGGACGAATTCATCAAGGTGAGCCAGGAGGGTTACGAACGCGGCGTCCGCATCCTGCATTTTCTCGGCGGTTCGTCGATCGACATTGCGGGCTCGCGCGCCGTCGCGCAGACCAAGATGACGATCTCGCAGCGTGCCAGCATCGACAACGTCATCTGCGACGTGGTCTGCACCGGCCGCTTCTATGACTTCTTGGAAAAGCGCAAAGAACGTTGGGGCTTGGTGCTGCGCCAGCCTATCTACGAGAAAGACCGCCTCGATCCGTTGGATCCATCCGCACGGCTCGAACTGGACAAAACTCTGCTGGCGCAGTTTCCTGAGGGCTACCGCCATCTCGCCTATCTGCAGACCCGGATCGGCTACAAGGTGAAGGCCGACATGCCGGGCCTGGACGGGCCAGAGGTGGCGGCGCTCTATCGCCGCGGCAAAGGCTGGCTCAAGCGAGAGCCGCTCGGGTGATTCGCAGCAGCCGGAGTGCGCCGTCAGTACCAACATGGTGCGGCTCTACGGCAGCGGACCGCGCGGCGAGAGGGTGATCGATGATGTGCCGCAGGGGACCTGGAAGACGATCACCTTCGTCGCCGCGCTTTGGCACGACAAGATGGTGGCACTGATGGTGTTCGATGGACCGGTGACCGGAAATGTTGCTTGCCTATGTCGAACAGTGCCTCGTGCCAACACTCAAGCGGAACGACATCGTGGTGATCGATGAACTTGCCGAGGATGGGCGGCCGTCCGGATGGTCTGCGGCGAAAGCGGGGATGGCTGCCTACTTCGCCGTGTCTGTTGTCATCCTCGGTCTTCCGAGAACCAAAGCGACCGGGGTACGCCTCTCAGATAAGGGCCTTTATTTGCTCGCACGCTCCCCAGATAAAATTGTGTTTTTCACAGGGCTCTGCTCTGCCGAATCTGGTACAGTTGAACCCTTGCAGGGGAGGCTGGCGGAATGAAAACGTCGGTGTGGGGGGCAGCGCTGCTTGCCGCCATGGTGGTGACATGTGCGGCGTCGGAACAACGGGCCGAGTGGCGCCAGCCGGGAGCTATCGAGCAATTCACCTATAGTTGGGTTAACATGCCGCTGCTGCCGCGCCGGTATCAGAACCATTGCGGCGAGCGCGACGGCCATTTCATTTGTGCCGACCACTGTGGCGTCGATTACCAGATTTATTATTGCTCCAGGACCGCAACCGGCTGCTGCCACGTCGGGCGCGGATATTGCGACAGCACCGGAAAGCTGCGCTGCAGCCCTGCGCTGTTCTGATGACAGACCATCAGAACGCAGGATCGTTGCTCAGCTTCTCCCGAGCCCAAGCCCAGTGGCGATGACTCGAAACACCCGCGTATTGTCGATGCGGCCGTGGAACATGTCCGCTCCCGGACCGGATGCAGTCAATACGACGTCATCGGCCGCATGAACGCCGCTGTCGACGTTGAAGGGCAGGTTGCCGGAACGGCGAGCGGCTCCCGGCACGTTGCAGTATTTCTCGTTCGCCATGAAGTCCCGGTTTGGCCCCAAAACCGCCGGAACGTTTTCTCCGTCAAGATGGGGATGACCAGTGTCGCAGTGATCCGGAAACGCCCCAAAGACGAAAGCAAGGCGTCGTGACACGTCGATCTTCTCGGGATAGCCGGCGGCGTTGGGGGCAGGATAGTTCGGCACCGTGGAACTGTCGTATACACCGAGCTTGTCGCGGAGTTGCTGACCAGGACGTTCGTCATCGTAAGTGCCCACGATCGCCGTCGGATGCGCGTGATCAGCGACCACGATGATCATCGTATCGTCGCGCCTAGCTGCAAACTCCTTTGCAATCTTCACCGCGTTGTCGAGCATGATGGTATCGTAGACGGAGCGCTCCCAGTCGAGCGAATGACTGTATTTGTCGATGCGCCCTGACTCGACCATCAGCACGAAGCCCTTGTCGTTTTTCGACAGGATATCGAGGGAGGCGCGGACCTGGTCCGTCAAATCCGGCTGATCGGGAAAGTCAGGCACTGTTCCCTTCTTCAGGAAAAAGCGGTCGAGTGCCCCATCGATATTCCCGGTGTTAAACAGTCCGAGCAGCCTGCTCGAACCTCCCGCCCCGGCAAGTTCCGTCTTTGTGGACACGAATTTATAACCGGCATCCGCGAACTTCTTGATATAGTCGATGTCGTCGTTGCGTTTCCCGGCGGCTGATTTGGGAAGAAAATTGGACGAACCGCCGCCCATGATGACATCGGGCTGAACGGCGAAAAACATTTTCACAATATCGTCGTAGTCGGCGCGCCGACGGGTGTGGGCTACCATACCGGCCGGAGTGGCGTCCTCGATTTCCGTGTTGGTTATCACACCGACCGACATTCCGCGCACGCGTTTTACGATTTCTGCGATTGTTTCTACGCGCGGGTGTTGCAAGGTATTCTTGTTCCGGGCGCAATAGACGCCTAGCGCATTGACGCAGGATTTATGCCCGGTCGTGTAGGCGCTCATGCTGTTGGCGCTGTCGGTCACGATCGAATCCGTGCCGG
>Ga0126369_10001249_pt1 | contig 17450 bp, 20 predicted proteins | sample PanSoiMetaPlot_1_FD_109646 | JGI IMG/M metagenome (GOLD analysis project Ga0126369, IMG submission 109646) | Tropical forest soil microbial communities from Panama - MetaG Plot_1 | ecosystem: Environmental > Terrestrial > Soil > Tropical forest > Bulk soil | place: Panama | collected 2016-02-17 | reverse complement strand
CAGCGCCGCCATCACGGTCTCGGGCTTTGCCGACCCCAACATGATGATCCAAATCCTGGGCGGCGCGGTCCCCGGATAACCGAGGTGCGGTGCGCTGACCCGCAGGGTGGACGAAGACGATCGCTATTTTGCCGGCGTCCGATCTGCCGTGCCCACGCCGGGTGGACGGCATCCTCGGCTGGCGGTACAACCGCCAATACAAGCCGCGAAGCCCAAAGCTTGCGGTCGTCAAGAGGGAGGACCCCATGAAAGCGCTCATGATTGCGTGTTTCGCACTGCTGGCGGTGCCGGCGCTTGCTCAACAGAGCGCGCCTGAAATCGCATTCGATTCGGTGCCGGATTTTCCGAAGCTTCCGCAGGGCATGAATTTCGGCGAAGTGCCCGGCGTGGCGGTGAACTCCAAGGGCCACATGTTCGTGTTCACGCGCTCGAACAGTGCCACCGGGTCCGCCTATGCGCCGGCGGCCGCGCAGCTGCTTGAGTTCGATGCCAACGGCGAATTCGTGCGTGAGATCGGCAAAGGCCTCTATGCCTGGGCCTTCGCGCACAGCGTGCGCGTCGACAAGGACGACAACATCTGGGCGATCGACAAGGGCTCGGACATGATCGTCAAATTCAACCCCGCCGGCCGCGTCTTGTGGGTGTTCGGCCGCCGCAAGGAATCCGCGGATGAGAACACCAAACCATGGGAGCACGTCAATCCGCCGCGTCCCCCGGTCGACGGCCTGTTCCGCCAGCCGACCGACGTCGCCTGGGATTCCCAAGGCAACATCTACATCAGCGACGGATACATCAACTCGCGGGTGGCCAAATACAGCAAGGACGGCGATTGGGTGAAGTCGTGGGGTGAGCCAGGCACCGGCCCCGGACAGTTCCGCACGGTTCATGCGATTGCGATCGACCGCAATGACAACGTTTATGTGGGCGACCGCTCCAACCACCGCGTCCAGGTGTTCGATACGGACGGCAAGTTCCTGCGCATGTTCTCGGTCGATGTGCCGCCCGTTCCGGGCACACGCGCCGTCTACGGCAATACACCGACCGGTGATCGTCTCACGCAGGTGATCGGGGCGCCCAATTCGCTCTGCATCACGCCGGGGCCTAATCAGGTGATGCTCCTGGGCGAATCCACGTTTCCGGGACGCATCTTCAAGCTTACGCTGGAGGGCAAAGTGCTTGGCGTGATCGGGCGCTCAGGCCGTAACCTCAAGCAATTCTCCGGTGCCCATGCAATCGCATGCCCGTCGGAGAACGAAATCTACGCTGCCGAAACCGCCAATTGGCGCGTCCAGAAGCTGCTGCTGCATCCCCGGACGCAGTAAGCGGATGGTCAGGCAAATCGGTATCGAGCCTCGACTTGATCAGCGGGAGCAAACCGGCAACGGTTTCTCCCGTCTGTTTACCGCGTTGTAGAGCCCGCGTCGGTGAGATCGAATCGCATTTGCTTCGTCATGCCCGCGCCCGTCGCGGGCATCCGCGTCTTTCATTCGCACCTTCAGAAAGAAGGACGTGGATGGCCGGGACGAGCCCGGCCATGACTCCCGAGGTCCGACTCAATATGATCGGAACGCGCTCTAGCAATCGCAGGCTCTAACGCTTGCGCATCGATCCCAGGACATAACCAATTCCGAGTGCCACGACGATCGTGGTGATCGGATGTGCATGAAAGGATTCCTCTATACTTCGCGTCATATCGTCGGTCATTTCGGTCACGGCGTCGGCGGCTTCGCGTCCGCGCTCGCTCAATTGCGACAGCGATGTATCGATATTTGTTTTGATTCGGTCTACGCGTTCCCGCGCAGCCTGAACGGAATCGTCGCGGACGTCGCTCAGCATTGACGGGATTTCCTGCGCGAGCTTTGCGACGTCATTCCGCAACGCCTGCAAATCGTGCCGGACCGTATCCATACCGCCATTGGCGCCTTGCCAAGTACGCATGTCTCACTCCGAGGCTGACCGGAATTCGTGAGCTGAATTCACAACGCGACGCAGCCACAAAGGTTCCATAATCGGCTTGGCGAAGTCTTCCGGCACGTGGGCGAGTTGGTGCGTGAAACTCAACGGCAACATTTGACGCCGCGACGATTCATCGTCGGAACTGCGTGACTTCGCTGGCGTTGTCAGCATTGCCTGAGCGACGTGCCGCCGAAGCTGAACACCTGCCTCTGACGGTCGGGCGAGCGAATGCCAAAATAAAACCTGCTGCTCAACGCATGCCCAACCTGGAAAGAGCGCTACCATGGATCAGCGGGGGAATTGGAGACAAGCAAATATTCTGAGGCGCTTTCCCGATTTCAGTGGGTACTTGTGCGGAAACTGATGGCTGGTATTGCGCAGGGTTCAGTTACCGAACGAGGCATCCGAGGGAGGCTACTCTGGATCGTTCCGCGCGATTAGACGCTTCTAACCCCTTCGAATCCAAAAGGGTGGAGCCGCCTTCTCTAATAATGAACGAACTACTTTGGACGGGAGCAGCACGATTTTCGACGATCGGCATGTTCATTTTGCTGCTCGGCGCATTCCTGGAGCTGGCGCGCACGCTTCTCCTTCCAATCGTATCCGCAGCCGTCATATCCCTCATGCTAGGGCCGCTGGCTTCCTACGCGACGGCACGTCGGATACCTGCGTGGGTCTTTGCTACGGCCGTTCTGCTTTTGCTAATTGGAGCACTCAACATTACCATCGTCCTGATGTCTGCGCCGATCGTTGAGTGGGTTGGAAAAACGCCCGACATAGCAGCGTCCTTCGGGGAAAAGCTACACTTTCTGGACCGCTTTCTTGGCGCGCTTCGCGATTTGCAGGATGCCGTATCGGGGCAAGGTGGCGGCAATGACCTGCGAATTGAACTCAGCAGTTTCGTTCAGACCTTGATTTCTCTTCTCACGCCTGCAATCGGCGAACTGGTCGTCTTTAGCGCGGCGCTGTTCTTCTTTCTACTCGGTCGCAACGACATTCGCCGCCACCTTGTATTGTTCTTTGAAAGCCGTCAGGCCCGGATCGCTGCACTGCGAACCCTTAACGAAGCTGAACGCGAGCTGACCGACTACGTAGTCACGGTAAGCACAATCAATATTGCAATCGGGTTGTTGACGGCTTTAGGCGCGTATCTGATTGGACTGCCCAGTCCCGTTACGTGGGGAGCGCTCGCTTTTGGCTTGAACTATATACCTTATATCGGACCTGCAATTATGATCGTGATCCTTTTCATGGTTGGCCTTGTCGTATTTCCTTCGCTGGGCCACGCGACAATTGCCCCGATCCTGTTCGTTGCCATGACGACTGGGGAAGGTCACTTCGTGACGCCTAGTTTGATCGGCAAAAGGCTGACGCTCAGTCCGCTGCTGGTGTTTTTGGCCTTGGCGTTCTGGACCTGGCTTTGGGGACCGATCGGCGCGTTTCTCGCCACGCCGCTTCTCATAGTGGGCACCGTTGTTGTGAAGCACACCTTGCCTGCAGACGAAATCGACCTGCCGTCCTGACTCCGTGTCGATGTTTTAGGCGCAAGCAATTGCTGTCACAGCGCTCTTTGCCGCTCGCTGCGGCGATGCGGGTGGCGGGACAGCCGCGCCGGAACCTCCAGATAACTCAGACCTTTTTTTGGGTACATCCGCCGGATCGCGCCCAGCTGCGCGCGGCAAGGCGGAACGTCCGTGCATGCCGGATTAACGAGCAGGCTCAACGGCGATATTTCTCAGGAGTACGACAAATGCTTTCGACCATTTTGATCATCGTGCTGATATTGCTGCTCACAGGCGCGTTGCCGCATTGGCCTTACAGTGCCGGTTGGGGCTACGGTCCCGGCGGATTGCTGGGCACGATCCTGATCATCGTGGTGATCCTGGCATTACTCGGGAGAATTTAACGCTATTGAAGCGCGGTTATTCGGCGGCGCTGTCCGGCTCGTGCCGCCGAGATCAACCAATTAACGCGATCAAAAATCCGGCTTATCTGCCTGCGGGATCGGAAACAGATTCTTGCCGAAGTGGTCGCCGTTATTCTCCGCACACACGGTTTCCAGCAACGGGTTCCTCACTTTGCGCCAACGCTGCACCATGTGCAGCGTCTCGTTGAAGGTGTCGGGGTCCTCCACCGTCACGAGGGCTTCAAGCCCGTTGCCGTCATTGATCATCCGAAAGCGCTCGATGACATGCTCTTTTTCCGTGTGCGGCGTGCGGTACCAGTCAAGGTAGCTGTTCTGGGCAGCGAGCCCGATCGTGTCGACAACCAAAGTGCCAACGCCCTCATAGTGCCCAATCGATTCGCCGAACCACGACGGTTTCACGGTTTCCGAATGCTTGTCGGTCAGGTAGATGCGGCGCACCATATGGTCCCGCTGCCAGATCATCCAGATCTGGTCCGGCTTCTGGATGAAATAGAACGGCTCGGCCGGGGTCAGTAATTGTCCAGGAACGCCGCCCGGATAGCAGACCGATTGCGCCGCGAAAGGAAGCCCTCGTTTGCCGGTTAGCACCTCCTCGTTCGATTCCTGCATCTGCTTTGCCGCCCACGGCTTGAGAACCGGGTCTTTGACGTTGCCGATATCCGGCGTCACCTGTCCAGGGCCATCGAGGTTTCCGTGGAATGGGTAGGCGGGATCCTGACGGATCGGGCCGTGGCCCATTCCCGGCGGCGGGTCGAACCAGTGGACACCGGCAGCAAGCCACGCAAAGTTGATTGACGCCAGATTGGGAATCTTCTCGCCCGCTGGAGTTTGGGCGCTCGCGATGGACGCCGGCGCCCACAGCCCGGCGCCCAACGCCGCTGCGCCTGAGATCAGAGTCTTGAACGCAATCTTGTGACGGATGGTGGATGCGAGCTTCAACATCAGCGTGTTCCTTCCAGCGATGATGAACCGACCCCTTGCCACCTTCCCGCTGTGGGGAAGGTAGGGAGGGGAATCACCAGATGTGGACGCGGTCCTCCGGTTTGAGAAAGAGCCTGGCGCCCGGCTTTACGCCGAAGGCTTCGTACCATGCGTCCACGTTGCGCAGCGGCCCGTCGACCCGGAAGCGTGCCGGCGAATGACTGTCTCTCGCGGCCTGCTGCTTGAGTGCGTCAGGGCGGGACTTGGCGCGCCAAACCTGCGCCCAGCCGAGAAAGACGCGCTGATCGCCGGTATAGCCATCGAGAACCGGGGCGAGGGCGCCATGAAGAGAGGCCCGATATGCATCGAGCGCCAGCAGGATGCCGCCGAGATCGGCGATGTTCTCCCCCATGGTCTGCGCGCCCTTCACATTCACGCCGGGCACGACTTGATAGGCGTCGTATTGGACTCCATATCTGGCGGCCTCGGCCTGGAATCTTGCGGAATCGACCGGCTGCCACCAGTCAGTAAGCACACCGTGACCATCGGACTTGCGGCCCTGATCATCAAAACCGTGGATCAGCTCGTGACCGATCACGCCACCGATGCCGCCATAGTTGATCGCCGTGTCGGCATTCGGATCGAAGAACGGGGGCTGCAGGATGCCGGCCGGAAACACGATTTCATTGCGGGTCGGCATATAATAGGCATTCACGACCTGCGGCGTCGTATTCCACTCCTGCCGATCCACCGGCTTGTCGAGCTTTGCGACCGCATAGGCCCATCGGAACGCCGTGGCGCGGCGAACATTGCCGACGAGATCCGCAGGATCTATTTTTAGCGCGGTGTAGTCGCGCCATTTATCCGGGTAGCCGATCTTGACCCCGAACAGGTCGAGTTTTTCGAGTGCCTTGGCCTTGGTCTCCGGCGTCATCCAGGAAAGAGGTTCGATCCGGCCGCGTAGCGCGCGCTTTAACTGCTCGACCAGTTCTTCCATCCTTGCCTTGGATTCCGGTGGGAAGTAGCGCGCAACATATTCCCTGCCCACCACCTCACCGAGGGAGCTGTCGATGAACTGCGTGGCGCGCCGCCACCGCGGCCGCTCTTCGGTCTGACCGACAAGCTCCGTACCGCGGAATTCGAACCGTGCCGTGACAAATCTCGCGGACAGGAATGGGGCCGCCTGATCGACGACGCGGAATGCCTGCCACGCCCGCAGCATCTCGAGCGAAGCGTCGGCGAAAATCTTCGCCAGTTTGGGAAAAGCGCTCTTCTGTCGGATGACGATGCTGCGTGCCGCGGCTATATCTGCGGCTGCGAGCCAGTCGGACCACGGAAACTCGGGTGCAAGAGCATCGAGCTCCGCCAGAGTCAACGGATTATAGGTCTTATCGACATCGCGGCTCTCAGCGCGACTCCAGCTCGCTTCCGCGATCCTGGTTTCCAGCGCGACGACTTCATCGGCGCGCTGCTGCGCATCGACCCAGCCGACCATGCTGAGTAAGCGCGCGACGTAATCGTGGTACTTGGCCTTCTTGTCCCGGAAGGCGTCCCGCAAATAGTAGTCGCGATCCGGAAGGCCTAATCCTCCCTGCGAGACGTGCAGCACATTGTGGTCCGGGTCCTTTTCGTCTTCGTTCACCGCGATGTTGAACAGGCTGCTGCCGAAGCCGTTCTTTGAGCGTCCCATCGAGACTGCGAGATCCGTCTTGGTCTTCGCATCGCGGATTGCCGCGAGATCATCGGCGATAGGGGCGAGGTCGAGGTGCTCGATCCGTTCCTCGTCCATGAAAGCATTGTAGAGGGCGGCGATCTTGCCGGCATCGGTGTCGGCAGATGCACCTGATTTGGCTGCCTCCTCGATGATGGTGCGAACCTGTTTCTGCGTCTCGTCGGTGAGTGCATCGAACATGCCGAAGCGCGACTTGTCGGCCGGGATCACGGCGCGGGAGGCCCACGCTCCATTGGCGAAATCGAAGAAGCTGTCGCCTGGATTGATCGTGGGATCGATGCCGGACTCATCGAAGCCCCAGCGGCCGTAGACTGCTTCATGACCCAACACGGGCGCGGGAATTTCCGCCGCCGCCCCCGCGGCGATCAGCACCAGGCCAAGGGCACCTCCCGCGAGCAGTTTGCTTTTCAACGACATGAAGCCGCGGCCCTATTCTGGAGCGGAGTCCCGTCGATCAGAGCATCTGTCATTTCTTCTCGGTCGTGGCCGGACTTGTCCCGGCCACCCCGACTATTATGCTCTGTGCCTTGACATTCGGGGTCGCCGGGACGAGCCCGGCGACGACGCCAATACGTGATTTCAAAGCGGGCCAAATCCGATCTAAATCCGATCCGGATAGGGCAGAATGAAATTGTCCCGGTTCGGCATCTTCACTTGCGGCAAAGTCTTGGCGTCCATCACGTCGTTCTCGCCGATCAGCTTGTTGAGCGCGAGGATATAGGCGGTGAGCGCGTAGACTTCGTTGTCAGCGAGTGAGCGCGGCGCGTTGTACGGCATCGCCCTGCGAATGTAGTCGAACAGAGTCGTGGCGTACGCATAGTAGTTGGCGATGGTCTTCGGCGTCTCGATGCCGTTGGTCAGCGGCGCGCCGCCGATGAGCGGCCCGGCGCCCGGCGCACCGCCGCCCTTGCCGCCTTCGGCGTGGCAGGCCACGCATTTCTCCGCGTAGATTTTTGCGCCTTGCGCGGACGTGCCGCTGCCGGCCGGCAGGTTGGTGCCGTCCGGCAACACAGCGATATCCCACGCCTTGATATCCGCTTCTGAGATGGGCTTGCCGAGTTTCGGCGATTGTGCGCCGGGAGTTTGCGCGAACACGGCGCCGCCGAACCCGAGCGCCGTGGCGAGGGCGAACAGCGGTTTACGCATAGACATGCTTGATCTCCCCTTTGCTGTCGACGCCCCAGCTGGTGATGCTGTTGTAGTGTTGGTTCGGGAACGCCAGGGGAGTAGCCAGGGGCTGCTTGGTCTCGCCCCGCGCCGCCACGAACTCGGCGCGCAGCGGCTGCACGTTGCCGGCCTCGTCCCAGGCGCGGCTTTGCAGGATCGCCGGCTGGCCCTCCCAGCGCCACGGCATCTGGAAGCGGGTGAATGCCTTATCGAGGATTGGCTCCTGCAACGCAGCCTCGGCCCAACTCTTGCCGCCGTCCGCCGACACCAGCACCTTGGCAATGCGCCCGGCGCCCGAATAGGCGACGCCCGAGATCGTGTAGGAGCCCGGCTCCTTGAGCGTGTGGCCGAACGACGGATGAGTGATGAAGCTCTTCACCTCCATCAGGAAGTGGAACCGCCATGTCTTGCCGCCCGGCAGAATCTGCGAGTAGTTCTTGGTCTCGAAGTAGGTGTAGGCCGGCTGTTCGATCGCCTTGATGCGGCGCAAAAACTTGACGTTCATATTGCCCTGATAACCGGGCACCAGGAGGCGCATCGGATAACCGTTGCCAGGCATCAGGTGTTCGCCGTTCTGGTAGATTGCCACCATAGCATCGTCATAGGCCTTTTTGACCGGGATGCTGCGATCCAGGAATTGCGCGTCGGCGCCTTCTGCGATGAGCCACTTGGCGCGGGGATCAATGCCGGCTTCGTCGAGCAGGGTCGACAGCTTTACGCCGGCCCATTCGGCGTTGGACACCAGCCCATGGATGGCCCCGGCGGTGACCTGCAGCGGCTGGTTCGAGAACATCGGCGCCGAATTGCCGGCGCATTCCACGAACGCCATGCGGGTGACCAGCGGATAGCGCGACAGCGACTCCAGCGTGAATTCCAGCGGCTGGCGCACCATGCCGTGAATGACGAGCTTGTGCTTGACTGGATCGATGTCGGGCACGCCGGCATGGTTGATCGAAAAATGCAGGCCATTCGGGGTGACGGTGCCGCTCAGCAGCTGGTGCGGTGTGCGCGCATGGGAGTTACGGAATTCGCCCTGCGGATTGCTGAGCGACCGGACGACGTCCTTTTCATATTTCGACGCCGTCTGGACCGGCGGCATGATCGAGCCGAATTCCAGGCTCCACTGCTCGTCCTTGAGCGGCTCGGCGGCTGCCCCCGTGATGGTTCCGGCGGCGCCCATGGTGCCGGCGACCGCAATGCCTTTTCCGAGCAGGACACGGCGATTGATCAGGCCGTTGCCGGCCACCAAATCGGGCGAGGGGGTACGCCCTCGACGATGAGATGTGCTCATGAGTTCCTCCCTGATGGAAAGGCGCCATATGCGCCCCTCTCATCTCGATACGCTATATGCTGCGCCTTGGCACCGTTGTTGTCCAGGTGTGATAAGCCGTCGAGACGATCAGCCGGTAGTTTCGCGTTCGGCGAGCATCGGCAGGGATTTCCGATTCACTATTTCGTCAGACATGGCAGAGGTGCCAGTATTCTCATGAGTAACAGACAGCCATCGCTCGCAGTCGACTGCGTCGTGTTCGATCCAGTCGGCCGACTGCTTTTGATTCATCGGAAAAACCCACCGTTCCAGGGACTGCATGCGCTTCCAGGCGGATATGTCGAATATGGCGAGACGACCGAGCACGCCGCCGCACGCGAGCTGCTGGAGGAGACTGGCCTGACAGCGGTCAACCTCTCGCTGATCGGCGTCTATTCCGATCCGCATCGCGACCCGCGCGGGCACGTGGTGAGCATCGCCTATCGTGCTGAGGTTGCGGGCTATGACCTCCGCGCCGGAGACGACGCGGCTGCAGCGACGCTCGTGCCAAATTGGAAGGACCTCGAGTTGGCATTCGACCACCGCAGGATCGTCGAAGATGCTATGAGCGAGAGCTCGGGGTGATGTGCTTGAGCCGATACCTGGCGCGTAGCGCGTAGGATGGGTTGAGCGTCAGCGAAACCCATCAGCGGCCTTCGGGGTTGGCACACTCGAGGATGGGTTTCGCTTCGCGAAACCCATCCTACACCGTACTTTCCGTACAACGACAACGAGGTATGAACCGTCGGCGCTGCAACATTAGTGTTTCGCATATTTGCGCTCTATTTCCGTGAAGAAACCCTCCTTTTTCAAGTCATCGAGAATGCTGCCATCGATGTAATCGTCGACGTTGCGGCTTTTCAGCACCGGGAACTGCTCGATGATATTTTGCGCGCCTGCCCGTGACGGCTCAAGATTAGCGGGCGACTGCTGCCTGAAATCGTTGTAGCTCGTGTCGATGATTTTTGGATCGACCACCCGGGTCTCTCGGGCCAGCACCTCCTTGGCGCGTGTTTCGTCAGCGAGCGCCAGATAGTTTCCCTCGATCGAGGCTTTCAGGAACCGTGCCAGCACATCGCGATGACCCGCGAGATAGCTCGCCTTGACCACGATGCTGCTGAACAGCCAGGGTATCTTTTCCGCGGCAAGATCAACCATTGCGGTGAGGCCCGCCTCGCGGGCGAGGCTTGCCACCGGTTCATTGATGGCGGTCCCCTTGATCTCGCCCGATTTGAGCGCCTCCAGGCGCCGCATGCCCCCGCCATACTCCTTAAGAACGACGTCGTCCCGCCGCATACCGAGCCGAGCGAGTGCCAGCGTGACGGTAGAATCGCTCTCCGAGCCGAACGCGCTGACGCCGACCACACCGCCTTTGAGATCGGCGGCGGTCCGCGCGCCGGGTCCGGCGAAGAAGGTGAAGCGGATCACATTGCTCAGTGAAGCAATTGTGCGCAGATCGCCGCCATCGAGGTTGAGTTTGACGACGGATGACAATCCCACGTGCATAGCGTCGATGCGGCCAGATTGGAGTTCCTGGGCGCCGCGACTGCCTCCGCTCATGTTGATGATCTCGACGTTGAGGCCTCGTGCTGCATAAAACCCGCCGGCCTGCGCCATCCACAAAGCCAGCACCGTATTGACGGGCTCGGAGATGCCGACCTTGAAGTGGGTTACTTCGGCAGCGGCCATTGGGCGCACCCATCCGGCCAGCGCGATCGCCAACACGGCAAGCTGGCTGAGTGATCCGCGTGGATATGCATTGCGACCATCCCTTTGCACGTTCGCCTCCCGCTCCTGCCATCCCCGTGAAGCTCGTCTCCGCGAAGCGGGGAGCCGGATTCGGCAACCCAAAAGATGCTGCCGAGTAACGGATTCACGCTTTCGCGGGAATGGCACTGAGGAATTGGCAAGCATATGCTTCGCGTGGTCAGCTTGTCGATGATCGGCGTCCGCCTTATGCTTGAATGCGTTTTACATAGGGGGCGTTCGCCACTTCGAAAAAACGCAACAATGAGCGCAGCACTACGAAAATCGGGAGGTCAGGATGAAAAAGACGACGTTGGCATTGACAGCCGCCGTTTGCCTGGTGACGCCGCTTGGTGCACAAAGCAACGATCCACAGCCGACCTGCAAGATGTGCCCCGGAACCTATATTCCGGTTGACGAGCTGCAGGCCTATACCAAGAAGGCGATCGCCGAGAAACGGGTAGATCAACAGGTGCGCGACGTCGACATCGGCAAGGCTCACGTCGGCATCGGCATGGTGCATCGCGGCAAGCTGGACGCGCCCGCTCCGGAATCGGTTGCCGAGCACGACCTCGTCAGCGAGGTCTATCACATCATCGACGGATCAGGCACGCTGGTGCTTGGGCCCGACATCGTCGGTATGAAGCGCCGCCCAGCGACAGCGGAAACTGTGCGCCTCTTCAACGGGCCGGGCAATAATGGTGAAACCGTTCGTAATGGCGTGACCTATCAGCTTAAACCCGGGGACGTGGTCATCATTCCGGCTGGCACCGGTCATTGGTTCACGAAGATCGACGATCATATCGACTACCTGATGGTGCGCATCGATCCTGACAAAGTGACCCCCGTGAAGGACGAAGCCGAGTCGCAGGCGTATCTGAAAACCACGAGGTGATGCCAGCTAACGACGAAGCGGCGTCAGCGTTCCTGAAAAATGGGGAGATTTGATGTGTAAGCTGGTCGGCGGCCGCAAACGCGCGTCCGTCGACCGTATGAGAGCACTGGTCACCGCGCGCCCGGCTTGGTGGTCGCCTGCATCACGTTTTGCACGACGTATTGCCCGATCTTTCGTCCCGTTTCCGTGCCGACGCGGGTCGAGAACCGGTAGTGGAACCCGGCCCAGATGCGGGCGTCCGCAACCTCGTCGGCGAACACGCCGAGGTTCGTCCACCGGTGGATGACTCCGGGTGCGGTCGAACTGGTCATCGAAACTTCCGGGATGTCCGCAGAACCGAGCACGGATTCGATGACGGCCACGGCGGCTCCGCTCTCGATACAGTGTGCGCACGGATATTCCGGGTGCATCGGCGTGTTGTCGATCGGTTGCCAGGTCGCCTCACGCTCGGTGGCCGGATTATCGTCAATATCGCCGTTGCGGATTGCGGTGATCGGGCGCCAGAACTCATAATGATATTTGGCGTCGAACACGGCGATGTAGGCGTCAGTCGAGGCGACCGCAAAGAGTGCCATGAACCGTGCACTGTCGATGACACTCATCTGCTTTGCGGCGATGAGCTGATGCAGAAACAAATGATGCAGAGGTTCTGTTGGGGCCAGTTGGGGAGCGTGCACTGATTTTTCGGCCGAATTGCGCGGTCGTTGGGGACAGAAAGGGACAGGTAGGGGCACCAAGTTGCTTCCGCATTGCTTCCGCAAAAACATGGGGACGTGAAATATGAACAGCACCGTCGAAGAGCTGGCATCCTTGCAAAAGAGCATCGCAGCGGGGCGACCGCCGTCATTGCCAGCTAACAAGACCGACGAATTCTATTGGCACCCCACCATGCCAGGGTTCGGGCTGCGGGTGTACCGCAACGGCACGGCGACGTGGCTCATCCAGTACCGCAGCAAGCGTGGAGCGCAGCATCGTTACAAGCTGGGACCAGCCGCATCGCTTACCCTCAAGGACGCGACCAGGGCGGCGACGATCGCCATCGGCGAGATAGCCGCCGGCAAGGACCCGCAGGCGGAAGTCAACGTCCACCGCGAGCGGCCGAAGCACACATTGGGCGCGCTCGTGAAGCAGTTTCTCAAAGATGGCAGCGGCCGCAAAGGCAAGAAATTGAACCCGCGCACACTGCGCGGCTACGAGAACATCGCCAAAAATCATCTTGGTGCCCTCGCCAAAATGCAAGCCGACGAAATTGACGGCAGGGACATCAGCGGGAAGATCACCGTTCTGAGCAGTTCGGTCAGTCCCCACATCGCCAACCACACCCGGGCACTCATCAGCTCGGCTTATAACTGGGGCCGCGCCCGCGGCATCATTACGGTGCCAAACCCGGTCACGGGAACATGGATAGCCGAGATCCCGGAATCCTGTGCGCGCTCGCTCTCCTACGATGAGTTGGGCGCCATCTGGCGCGCCTGCCAGGACCTAGCAGCGTCGCCGCTACGCTACCGCGGCAATGCGTGGGGCGCCGGCATGCCAACGCCGGCGAACAGCATCCGGGCCGACGAAACACTGCTAACTCGAACACAAGCTGCACGGCAGAGCGGGGTGCACAAGAGCATCTTATGGAAAGCCATGAAGGCCGGTGAACTCGAGGCGGAGGGCACGCGCCGGACCCTCCAAGTGGAAGATCGCCCGATCAAGGTCAAGCAGGGTTACCATCGCAACACCTACCTCATTTCCGCCAAGGAGCTGGAACGCTTCACCACGTCGCGCCTCGGTGAGATGCGCTCGCCACAAGCCGAGTATGCAGTGATCGTTCGCTTGCTCATGTTGTTGGGCGGCCGTTACACCGAAATCGCTGCTCTACGGTGGAGCGAAATCGACCTCGACAACCGGATACTGCACATCAAAGGCAAGGGCACGGACGAACGTCGCGGCACCAAGAACAAGCGCGATCTAAAGCTAACTCTTCCGCAGCTGGCGATCCACATCCTCAAAGAGATCAAGCCGCGGCCGGGCCGCGATCTCATCTTCGGCGACGGCCCAAGAGGACTTGGGAACAACAGTCGCCTCAAGGACGAACTTGACCAACGCATTGCCGACATGAACGGCGGCAAGCCGCTCGCGCCGTGGCGCCACCACGATTTTCGCCACACCATAACAACGCTCATGAACGAGCAGGGCATAGATCCGCGCATCATCGAGACCATCACCAACCACCGCGGCGGCATCGCTCTCGTGGGTGGCGAGCGTACCATCGGACACAAGGCCGGCATTGCCGGCCGATACAACCACGCTGAATATCGGGACCCGGTTGCGCAAACCCTCGAATGGTGGTCGAGGAGGATCCGCGCGGTCGCCGACGGCGTCACCGAACAGCCGGACAGCAACGTCGTCGCCTTCAAGGGGATCGCTTGATGCGGGACCTCGAGAAAATGCCGGACGACGCCATCTTGTCGTTCAAGGACTGGACCGAGCTCGCCAACATCAGCACCCGCACCGGCAAAAGGCTGCGCCGCAAAGGCGACGCGCCGCTTTTCTTCTTCGTGTCTCCGAAACGGCTGGGGACCACCGTCGGCGAATATCGGCGCTGGCTCGCCTTCCGCACGGCGGCGCCGTCACGGGCAGTCGTTTGAAAAGCAAACGGGTCCGACGTGAGCCGGCCGGACGCGGACCGAGGTTCTAGACGCCGCGGGGGCAACAGAAGTGGGCATTTCAGAGGGGTTTCTCGCATTCTGTCGTTTACACGTGCGGGTGTCTGGCTTATATTGTTCGCGTCGCCCAGCGATCGACGCAGGGCTCGACGGGAGGACCCGAAGATGACCATCCAACAACAGGTAGATGCGGCCCGCTACCCCGATCGGTTCACGACCGAGCAGATCAGGGCGGCCCTCGACTACTGGACCGACAAGGCGATCGCCTGGCCGTTCGGCCAGGGCGCCGAGTAGATCGAGCGCGCCGTCTTGTGCATCGAAGCTCTCCGGGACTGCAACGCCGAGTGACTTAACCGTCCCGCGATCACGCGGGGCCGACGGGAGAACCCGACATGACTACAATCCTCAACATCGCAGCGACCGCCACGGCAATCGGGCTCGTGGCATTCAGCGGCTCCATCTCCGCGTGGGGCCTCAGCAAGTTCTGCCCTGGCGCCGAGATCGCCATCATCGTGATGGCGGTCCTGTTCGAAGGTCTCGAAGTTGCTCGGCTTCGCCATGGTGCACCGGCCCGCTCCCCGAGCGCTCAAGGCCGGGCTCCTGACTGCGGGCCTGCTGCTCCTGACGCTGAACATCGTCGGCGTCGCAGGCTTCCTGAGCAACGCGTACACGCAGTCGCAGATCCAGGCCCGGGCGATCTCGCACACAGCCACCGCCGGCGCCCACGCCGAGGCGTCGCTCGTGGAACGTCAGCTGGCCCAGGCCGAACAGGCCGTCTCCCAGGCTCGCACGGCGCTCGTACGCGCGCGTGATGACCGGGGTAGGGTGAAGGCAGCGCACGCGATCCTCACCGCCTCTACGGCCGAGCGTGATGCCCTGGTGGCCAAGCTCTCGGCCGCGCAGGCATCAAGTGCCCAGGTGGAGGGCGGGCAGATATCGGCGTCCGGTGAGTTCGCCGCCGTCGCCTTCCTGGCCTCGATGTTCGCCACCGACCAGGACGTCGTGGCGCGCATCCTGATCGCGGTGATTGCAGCGTTGCCCGACATCCTGGCCGCGCTGCTCATCGTCACGATTGGATATGTCGCCCCGAAGCCCAAGGCACCGGCCACCACCCCTCGCCCCACGAAGAAGCCCGCTCGGCGTCACCGGGCTCGCCGCCTGATCCCCAAGCTGAAGGTCGTCACCAATGCCACGTGAGCGTACTCCTCAAGAGACGTTCGAACATGCAGCCCGGGCCTTGTGCCCGGGCGAAGCTTGGCAGGCAGCGCTCTCCGATCTGATGGGCGTCAGGCGCGACACGGTGCGCCAGCTCCGGTCGGGTCATCTGCGATTGCGTCCGGATCATTTCGGCACGCTGTTGTCACTCCTAGTCGATCGTCAGGCCGAGATGAAGCGGGTCGAGGAGCAATTACGCGCGTGGCTCGCACGACAACCGAAGGAGGGCACCTGATGGACTTGAAATTATCACTGGCTGCGCTCGTCTCAGCTCTGCTGTTGCTGACCCAATCGGCGCCAGCCTTGGCTTGCGCTCACATTCCGCCGTTCGTGTCCGACGGCACGACCTATGGCATTGGAAGCACGCGGGCGGGGCAGCCTTGCCAGATGGGATTCGGCTTGCTGGGAGGGACTGTTCAGATCCTCCGCGTCACCGTGCGACCGTTGCACGGCGTCCTTGGCTTGTCCGCGCAGGAAGAGAACAGGCGCTACATCGCCTACTCACCCAAGCCCGGATATGCAGGGCCAGACCGGTTCGAAGTATTCCTCCAGGTCGTGCAGCGCGGCCACACGTTGCCGACGATAACTCGCATCCGGGTCGATATGAACGTCACTCCATGAGCGGAGGACATGAAACTGTCCCGCGAGGTCGACCAGGAGCTTCGCGAGTGGCTTGCACGCCAGCCGAAGGATGATCGGACATGAGGACGACTGAGCGCGTCATCGTCAATGCATTTATCGCCTTCTGGCTGATCGGAGCCGTCGTCAACCTAGTGCAGGGCAACCTGGGGCTGGCGGTCATCTTCGGGCTCTGCGGCGCCTTCGCCTACATGGCAGCCCGCACTAGGTGGATGGGGTGGTGACCGCCGACATGAACGTCGTTTCCCCGTGTCGGGGTTCGTCACCATCCGGACCTTGTTCCAGACGAGGCAGCCCGCATAGAGCTCGTTGAAGATGATGCCGATGCCCCGCTGCCCGTTGCCGTTGATGGTGGACGCGTTCCAGCGTATCCCTCGCGGCGGTGCAATGCCGTCTCGATTGAGATCGCCAGCGATCTCCCGCGCCGGCCGTCCAGCGGCATAGTCAGCGAAAATGCGCCGGACGACCTCGGCCTCCTCCTCGAGAACTGAGAGCTCGCCGCGACGCGCGGGGACGACCTGATAGCCATAGGCCCGGCCGCCAGCGTGCCGCCCGGAGCTCACAACGCCAGCCATGCCGCGGCGCACCTTCTTGGCGCCGTCTTCACGTTGCATCTGGCCGATGAGACCGCGGATGCCGACCAGAATGGAATCGGCTGTTCCGTCATGAACGGCATCGATCTCGATCCCAAAGAATGATAGCCGTTTGTGGATTCCCGCCAAATCCTCCATGTCACGTGATAGGCGATCAAGCGCTTCAACCACGACTCGGGTCTGTGCCGTATCCATGAGGGGCATCAGCCCGTCCCGACCTAGGACGGACGCGCCTGATCGCGCCTTGTCTTCGAACGTCTGGATGATCTGCAAGCCCCTGCGCGCCGCGTGCGCCCTGCACAACGCGATCTGGTCTTCGAGGACTACTCCAGTTTTCGGCTGAAGTTCATTAGCCTCTCCCGATTTCGATATCCTTCGCATAAGTGCGGCGCGTCTCTAATGACGTAGCCGCTTTGCCCCGTGTCGGCCTGCAGCCGGTCGCGGAGGAGTCGATATGCGAGGACGTGGCTATTAGCGACCCGGAACGTAACGAGCGGCCAAATGCGCAGCACTGCTTACTACTCCTCGCACCGAGAGTCAGGCGTCGTTATGACTAGGGCAGCGGAAATCGCAAAGGCCCTCGGTGGGCGCAAGGTGGGCAATAACTGGATAGCGTGCTGTCCGGCTCATGACGACAGCAAGCCCAGTCTTTCGATCTGTCATGCGAGGGATGGGACCGTTTTGGTCCGATGTCAT
>Ga0126369_10001248_pt1 | contig 17471 bp, 14 predicted proteins | sample PanSoiMetaPlot_1_FD_109646 | JGI IMG/M metagenome (GOLD analysis project Ga0126369, IMG submission 109646) | Tropical forest soil microbial communities from Panama - MetaG Plot_1 | ecosystem: Environmental > Terrestrial > Soil > Tropical forest > Bulk soil | place: Panama | collected 2016-02-17 | reverse complement strand
GGTGCGGGCCGCCTCGATAATCGATTTCAGATTTGCTTCAACCCCATCAATCGAGACGTTAATTTTCGCTTCTGTCTGTTGGACCAGCTGCCCGAATTGCGCGCGTTCTGCCGGCGCCACCCGACCAATTAACTTCTTCGCGGCAGCCAGCGCACTCTTCTTTCCGGTGTGCCGACTACGCAGCTCGCCCAGTGATCGCTGCTCAGCCTCAGCCTCTTGCAAAGAGAGGCCCAGGGCAGAAGTGTCGTCAACGGAAAATCGCGCGAAGGGCTCGAACTCCTGCTCGAATGCGAGACGCGCCGTTTCTACCTGCTGATTGGGATTGTTCTCTTCCGACACGGCCATCTTCAGAATTGCTAACGTTGTCAGATCTGCGGTCAGTCCGATCCACGTAAAGCTTATGAGGATCGGGACAACCTTTTGCTCCGGAAAGGTCGCAGCTTACTCAAAAGTCCGCGAAGCGGCGACAGAAGCAAACGGCGACTGGATCGAAGATTCAGTTGCGTGAGCGATCCGGTCGCTCCCGCTTCCGGCGCTGACACTCTGTCGTCCGTTTCGCGGACTTCATTCAAAAATCAATCTATTTTCGAACGCCGCGGGTCGCGGTGGTTTCGATCTCCGGCTACGCGCGGGCGTCGCGATCATTTCTTCTTTTGCGCTACCCACTTGCCCGACATCTGTCCGGAGAAATCAAAATCGCCGGTCAGTTTGCCGTCGACCATAGTGGCTACCATGGCGATCTGGCCGTTCCCGGTTTCGAGCATGAGGGACAGCTTCCCATCTTTCCAGGTGCCGCTGGAAATGGTCGAATTGCCCAGTTGCGAAACGCTCGTGCCCGTCACTTTCTCGCCCTCCAGTTTCAGCGACAGCGTGAATGGCACGGCCTGGCCGCCGGCATCGGCAACCGCTTCCCACTCGCCGGAGATGTCATCAGCCGCGGCCTTCTTGAATTCGACCGGCATCGATTTGCCGCCAATCGAAACGTCGCCCACCAGCTTGTCGTCTTTCTGGCGCAGAGTCAGTTTCCCGGTTACGCCGTCCGCACTATTAGTTCCGGCGAGATCAGCCGTGAAAACGTTCTGCACGATTTGCCCTTTGCCGACCGCGAAGGTCCCACGGGGCGTGACGACTGTGCCCGAGTATTTGCCGGCATTGTCGGTAAGATCGAGAGACACCTGTACGTCTGAAGTCCCATCTTTCGCCGTGCCCTGGTACTTGCCGCCCCAGGAAGCATTCTGGGCGCACACTGAGATCGGGATCAGGAACATTATTACGGCAGCAATTCTGCTCACAGCTTTCATGGTCGAGTCCTTCCTGCTAACAGCCACCACCCATTTGTTTACGCCGCAGCGCGTGCTTGCGGTTTATTGTCCAAAGCGCCCTTGGCCTGCGTCGCCAACTCGGCAAAAGTCTCCGGCTGCTTCGCGGCAAAGTCGGCGAGGACCTTTCGATCCAATTCGATACCCGCCAGTTTCAATCCATGCATGAACTGCGAATAGTTCAATCCGTTCAGCCGCGCGGCGGCGCCGATGCGCACGATCCACAGCGAACGAAAATCACGCTTCTTCAGTTTGCGGCCGGTATAAGCGAAGTTCAATCCGCGCTCCACCGACTCTTTGGCTGATCGATAAAGCTTTGATTTAGTCCCGCGATAGCCTTTGGCTAATTTTAAAATCTTCTTGCGCCGTTCGAGGCGCTTATTTCCACGTTTTGCTCTTGGCATAGTAAACCTCCGAATTGCACCATTGATTCATCTGTTCATTGATTCAATGGCTAAATGATTCAATGATTCAATTGCTTAATCTCTGCCGTAAGGCAGCATCCGCTCGACTCGTTTCTGATCGCCTTCCGAGACCATCACGTCAACATCGAGATAGCGTTTCCGCTTATTGGTTTTCTTGGTCAGGATGTGACGCGCATGCGAATGGCCACGCTTGATCTTTCCTGTCGCAGTCGTGCGAAATCGCTTGGCTGCGCCCTTATGTGTCTTTAGTTTTGGCATAACTCTCCTATGTAAATCGTAAATCGTGAATCGTAATAGAAACTCTAAGCAGCCGGGGCTTGATTGCCACCCGCGCCCGGATTGCCGGCATTGCCAGTTCCCGGGCTCCCGGGCTCGCGGCTCCGGTCCGGCTGCCGCGCCGGCTTGTTACGCTTGGGCGCGAAGATGGTAAACATCTGGTTACCTTCCATGCGCGGCCGCGTCTCGACATCACCAACATCAGCCAGGTCCTTTTCCAGCTGCTCGAGAATGCGCGCTCCCAACTCGCGCTGCGTCATCTCGCGTCCGCGGAACCAGATCGTCGCTTTGACTTTGTCACCCTCCTGCAACCACTCGCGCGCGTGCTTCATGCGATAGCTGTAGTCGTGCGCGTCGGTGCCGGGCCGAAACTTAACTTCCTTGACGGTGATGACGACCTGCTTCTTCTTCGCCTCGTTTGCTTTCTTCTTTTGCTCGTATTGAAACTTGCCAAAGTCGATGATTTTGCAAACCGGCGGTTCGGCGTTGGGCGCCACCTCGACGAGGTCCATGCCCCGTTCACGCGCTGTGCGAATAGCTTCGCGCGTGTCCATGACCCCGAACTGCTCGCCGTCGTCAGTGATTACGCGCACCTGAGGCACGCGAATCCGTTCGTTAATTCTGGTTATCGGACCGCGGCGAAAGTCCGGCCGGCCGCGTCCGCGAAAGCCTGTAGCTATGAAGCACCTCCCCAGTCAATGGTGACGAGTGTCAGGTATCAGGTGTCAGCCGACACCCGGCGCCCGACTCCTGTTCACCTAGTCGTTCGTCAGCGCTCGCGTAATAACCAACCGCGTCGCCATCTCTTTAAATTCGTCGATCGACATTGCGCCAATGTCGCCCCGGGTGCGTTCCCGCACCGACACCTGCCCGTCCTGCATCTCCCGGTCGCCGAGCACCAGCATGAACGGGATCTTCTGCAATTGCGCATCGCGAATCTTCGCGCCAATCTTGTCGCTGCGCACGTTCACCTCTACTCGCAGGCCGGCGGCCCGCAGCTGCTGCGCCACCTGCTGTGCGTATTCATTGATGCGATCCGTTATCGGCAACACCACCGTCTGCACGGGCGCCAGCCACAGCGGAAAAGCGCCGGCGTAGTGCTCGATCAGCACTCCAAAAAATCGCTCGATCGATCCAAACAAGGCCCGATGCACCATGACCGGCCGGTGCGGCTTGTTGTCTTCGCCAATGTATTCGAGCTCGAATCGCTCCGGCAGATTGAAGTCCCGCTGCACCGTGCCCAATTGCCACAGGCGGCCGATGGCATCCTCAATCTTGAAATCAATCTTCGGTCCATAGAACGCGGCCTCGCCTTCGATGCGCTCATAAGGAATGCCCCGCGCATCCAGCCCGGCGGCCATCTCGGCTTCGGCCCTTTGCCAGTCTTCGGCGGACCCGAGATAAAGCTTGTTCGTGTCGCTCCCCTTCACCGAGAGTTCAAATTTAATCTTGTCAAAACCAAAGGTCTTCAAAACCTCGTAAGCGAAATCGACGCAATCAAAAATCTCCTGCTGCACCTGCTCAGGCGTGCAAAAGAGGTGCGCATCGTCGACGCAGAACCCGCGCACCCGCATCAGGCCATGCAGGGTCCCAGACAACTCGGCCCGATAGACGGTGCCCATCTCTGAGTAACGCTGCGGCAGATCGCGGTACGATCGCTGTTGCGATTTGTAGATGCCGATGTGGAACGGGCAATTCATCGGCTTCAGCCGGAACTCGGTTTCTTCCAGCTTGGTCGGCGCAAACATTGAATCGCCGTAGTTCTGCTCGTGCCCGCTTGTTTGCCAAAGCTCGCGCTTGGCGATATGCGGCGTGAAGACGAAACTGTAGTTCCGCCGGGCGAGTTCCTCGCGCAGATAATCTTCCATCTGCTGGCGAATAATGCCGCCCTTGGGATGCCAGAACACCAAACCCTGGCCGTAGTTTTCCTGTATCGAGAACAGATCGAGTTCACGTCCCAGCTTCCGATGATCGCGCTTCTCAGCTTCTTCACGCTGCTTCAACCACCCGTCGAGTTCTTCCTGGGTGAAGAACGCCGTGCCGTAGATACGCTGCATCTGCGGACGCTCGGCATCGCCTTTCCAATAGGCGCCGGCAAGCGAAAGCAATTTGAAGGCTTTCAGCCGATTGGTGTTCGGCACGTGCGGGCCGAGACAAAAATCAATGAACGGCGAACCGTCGATGTAATAGACACTGACCGTGGCGCCTGCCTTTTCGTCAATCAGTTCACACTTCAGCGGCTCATCGCGATCCTTAAAGATGCGCAGCGCCTCTGCCTTGGGAATTTCATCCCGGCGATAGGGCATGTTGCGCTTGGCGATGTCGCGCATTTTCTTTTCGATTACCGGCAGATCCGCTTCCGTCAGGGCCCGCGGGGCAATCACGTCATAGAAGAAACCGTAGCGCGGGTCCTCCAGTAGCGCCGGGCCAATGCCGAGCTTGGTTCCGGGAAATAAATCGAGTACCGCCGCGGCCAGCAGATGCGCCGTCGAGTGCCGCAGCACATCAAGCCCCGCCAGGGTCTGGGGCAGCACCGGCTCAATCTTCACCGCGTCGCCGTTGTCCGGAGCGGGAATCGAATAGGCGAGATCGACCTCCTGGCCATTGACGAGGGCCGCCAGCGCCTGCTTGGCAAGGTCACGGTCCAGCTTTTTCAGCGCTTCCGCAACCGTCACCGGCGCCGGCATCTCTGCGGCCGGCCCGTTATTGACTTGTACCTTTATTTCGCTCATGAACTGGTAATTCGTCAGTCGTAAATAGTAAGTAGAACCACTGAGATTGAAAGGCGCCCATCACCGGTTGAGAGAACCGGATCGGAACTCCTATTCGCGATTGACCATTTACGATTTACTGCTCTTACTTGATCGGTTTCGATAGGAGCGCCCTCGTCGCCATCCCACAGGCGGGGATGGCAATCAAAATGTGAATCGTGTTGTGACGGTACGATTCATGACGAAGGTCTTCCGGAGCATCCTATCAAAAATTCGAATCAGACAAGCGTAATGCTCATCTTTCGTATAATTACGAATCCGGATGATAACAAACGGCGTCATTAAGGTGCAAGCAGTGTCTGAATGAGGTTTTGCGAGCGGCCGGTAGATCTTTCTCTGGCCCAGGCATTTGTGCACGGGTTCATAAGTGAGAATGGAAAAGCTCCATTAATCGGTAATTACATACTTGCCTGACCAATAGTGCGCGGAGCGCACGATAGCGTAGAGCCTCGTCCCAATCCGCTGCCACCCGCTCCGCGGGCTTGGATCATTTGTTCTGATGTCTCCCGGGGCTCACGCCCCGGGCTTTACGCTGTCGTGCGCTCCGCGCACTGATGGTCAGTCAAGTAAGATAATTGCCCACCGATGTGGGCTTTCGTTCTTGCTTCGCCTACTAACCCAGCCGTAAACGACTGGGCTGGAGAAAGCTGAAGCGAGCAACGCACAATTCAGGCATTACGCCCGACTATCGGGGATGGGCAGATCAAAAACCAGGTTGCCAGCCAGCGTAACTTGCCCTTCCTTACGGGCGGGCTTCTGATACTATACGCGCCCGTCACTCTACCCAATGCGAGGAGCCCTCTAAATGAACACGTCAATTCGCCGTCTGATTGCCGCCTTTGTCTGCGCTCTGTTTCTATGCGCCGGGTTTCAAATTCACACTCGCGCTCAACGCCAAACGTCGCGGAATATTGCTGCCACTAAGGCTGACGCGCCGGACGTGATACCCGACGCTGCCAATCAGAGCGAGATGCGTCCCATCATCGAAAATTACGTGGCTGACCGGGGCAGCCTGCAGCGGTCGTTCTTTGTGAACAACTCGCCCGCCAGGCGCGAACGTTTTCGCAAGCTCTATCAGGACGCGCTTGACCGGATTCAGAAACTGAACTTCGACGGGATGAGCCAGGAAGGCAAGGTCGATTACATCCTCTTCCGCAGTCACCTGGAGCATGAACTCCGGCAGCTGGACATCGAAGCGAAACAGCAAGCCGAGATCGAGCCGCTGATTCCCTTCGGCAAGACCATCGTCGAAATGGAAGAGAGCCGGCGCAGCATGGAGACCTTTGATTCTGCCAAGGCAGCCCAGGCAGCGGCGACACTCAACAATCTCAAGAAACAAGTTGAAGATACGCGCCGGCGCGTCGAAGCCGGTTTGCGCCCCGGCGATAACCCCGACGCGATTAAGGTCAAGAAGACGGTGGCCTTCCGTGGTGTCAACGCCATCAGCGCGCTGCGCGGCAATCTCCGCAACTGGTACACGTTCTACAACGGTTACGATCCGGTCTTCACCTGGTGGAACGAGCAACCGTACAAGGAACTCGACGACACGTTGAACTCTTACGCGACCTTTATTAATGAGCGACTGGTCGGCTTGCGACCGGCCACACCTGCGGGCGCGACGGGTCAGCAGGGAGGCGGCGGACGTGGTGGCGCGGGCGGCGGCGCAGGTGGCGGCGGCGGCTTTGCCGGCGGCGGTGGGGGACAGGGCGGCGGCGGTGGATTTCAACGACCGGGTGGCGCGGCCCAGGCTCGTCCTGGTGACACGAGCGACATCATCGGTGATCCGATCGGTCACGACGCACTGATGAGCGAACTGCAAGCCGAGATGATCCCCTACACGCCCGAGGAATTAATCGACATCGCCAACAAAGAATTTGCCTGGTGCGAGGTGGAAATGAAGAAGGCCTCGCGTGAAATGGGCTTTGGCGATGATTGGAAAAAGGCGCTCGAGAAAGTTAAGAACACCTACGTCGATCCGGGCAAACAACCTGAGCTCATACGCGACTTCGCGAACGAAGCCATCAAGTATGTAGACGATCACGACCTCGTCACTGTCCCGCAACTCGCGCGCGACACGTGGAAGATGGAGATGATGACGCCGGAACGTCAGCTCGTCAGTCCCTTCTTTCTCGGCGGCGAAACCATTCTCGTGTCGTATCCGACCAACACGATGACGCATGAACAGAAGATGATGAGCATGCGCGGCAACAATCCCGGGTTCTCGCACGCAACTGTCTTCCATGAATTGATCCCGGGCCATCATCTCCAGGGCTATATGACCGCGCGTTACCGGCCATACCGCGCCTTGTTCGGCACGCCCTTCTGGACCGAAGGCAATGCTCTCTATTGGGAGCTGCTGTTTTGGGACATGGGCTTCCAAAAGACGCCTGAGAACAAAATCGGCGCGCTCTTCTGGCGCATGCATCGCTGCGCGCGCATCATCTTTTCACTCAGCTTCCATCTGGAGAAGATGACGCCGCAGCAATGCATCGACTTTCTTGTCGATCGCGTAGGCCACGAACGCGACAACGCGACTGCCGAAGTGCGCCGCTCGTTCGACGGCAGCTACGGCCCGCTTTATCAGATCGCTTATTTGATCGGTGGATTGCAGCAATACTACCTGCATCATGACCTGGTCGATTCAGGCAAAATGACGAACCGCCAATTCAACGACGCGCTGCTGCATGAGAACCGGATTCCTATCGAGATGATTCGCGCGGTCCTGACGAACCAGAAATTGACGCGGGACTTTAAAACAAACTGGCGCTTCTACGGTAAGTAAGTCAGGGAGTCTCGCTCGCAGCCGCGGCTTTTTTCTTCTCGCCGGCCTTTCTCGTGGCCTCGTCGAGATTCGCCTTCAGCTCATCAATGGCCTTGTTCTGCGGGTCCTTGAGTTCCAGCCACTGTTGGTGTTCGAGCGACAGCTGCGACTGGACGGCTTTTACAAACTCGAGCAACGGCAGCTGGCCCGCTTCCCGGACCGCCTTTCGGACCTCGTCCAGCGTGCTTTCCATCCCGGTGAGCGTTTCGGCGGTTTTCTTATAACGCTCGGCATTTCGTTGGTTCTGGTAGACATTTTCGCGCAGGGTGGCGAACGAACCGAACGCGGTAAAGGCCGCACCGAAGGCCGCGAGCGCCGTAAATTTCCCATGGGCAAAACCCGAGAGGGCGGTTCCTGAGAGCGCGGTCACTAATGAGGCCAGGGCGATTGAGATGCTGCTAATGGTCAAGGCCCGCCGCGACTGCCGCGAATGCTCCCTTGAGCGACCGTGATAAAAGTTCCGCTGGATGCCGAGCTGATAGCGGCGAAAATATTCAAGCCGCAGCAGGTCCGGCCGATGATCGGGATCGTCGGGCACATCTGTGCTGGCCACTTCCAAAAAATATTCACTGCGCATTAGTTCGGCCCGGGCGCGTTCAGTCAGCCAGCCATCGAGCAGATCACCCTGTCTCAGAATATTCAGAAAGATGGCGGCCACTGCGCCGCTGATTAGACTCGCCACGCTCACGACCAGCAGCGCCGGCTGGTTGCCCGGGAAGACAATGCTCACCGCGAGCGTCGCGGAAATAAGCAGCGACGTGGTGAGGACCATCACGTTCGAGAGATCGAAGGTGCGCTTGAAGTCTTTCTGCGCCCCAGCCGCGTCGCTGTCTTTCTCGTCATACTGCCTGGCGAGACTGGCTACCTTGCTGCTCGTAAGAATGTCGCAAAGAACGCTGGTTTCGGGCTGGCTCTTGAAATACTGAGGATGCCCTGTTGGTTTCAGCGCATAGTCGTTGGGCTGATTGTCACCGATTAATTGGACGGCATCCCTAATCGGATCATTTGCCATGGCCGCCTCGCTCCGTGGTCAGTTAGAGTGATGAAGAACTTCGGCGCGCGCCGCAAACAAGTGCGCCCATTCTTGACCAAGTTCCGGTGCAGGGTCAACGGTTATTTGGCTTGGATAACGGTTTAGGATGGAGTTGCCGCCGTTATTCACCGGCGGCGTTGATCCTATTGAGCCGGGACCCGCAGCGCATTTTTGAGAGAAGGAGCGGGCGGATCGGACGGGGTGTTTGTGGTATGGCGATTCTGTCGCTTCTGCTTTTCGGTGGCGCGAGTCCGGTCTCTCTCAACGACCGGGGCCATCGAGGCGGATGAACTGCCACGCACTCTCTCGGAGTTGCTCTCGTGCGCCGCAGCCGGATTGCTGCTCTTAACGGTCGCGGTGCGCGCCGAGTCAGCGACCGAATTAATCGATTGACTTCCCGACCACACCGGAAACGCGGCGCTGATTGCGACTACCATCACCGCGACGATCGCCACGGCCACACCCAACGGCCAGGAACGGCGTGGCGATGTCCAGACAGTCTCGGCCGGTTTAAGGATGGCATAACTATCGAATGGATCGATGCTTGAGACGCTTCGGGTGGCGTCTGAGTACTCCGTAGAGGTAACCGGCCGGCGCGATTCATGGCGGCCAATCAGTCTCAGCGCTTCACGAAATTCGCTGGCGCTCTGAAAGCGGCCGCTGGGTTTCAAGGCCAACGCCTTATCGATTACCGATGATAGTTCCCGGCCAATGACCGGATGGAGTTCGTGCGCCGTGGCCAGCGGATCGGGCTTCGAGTCGGCCAACGCCGCCGCCCGCGCCAAAGCATCAGGCGGCTTAACTCCCGTCAGCAGGTGATAGAGCGTCGCGCCCAGCGCATAGATGTCGCTCTGCGGCGACGTGCCCTGATCCTGAATCTGTTCGAGCGGCGAATAGCGGCGGGTATAACCAAAGACGCTGTGTGACGAAAAAGTCGTCGTCTGATCCGACGCGTGCGCTTTGGCCAGACCGAAATCGAGCAGGGCAATCTGCCCGTTCGCGGTGAGCTTGAGATTGTGCGGCTTGATGTCCCGGTGGATGATCTGCCGTTCGCGGGTGTGCAGGTAAATCAACGCATCCAGCAATTGGTCGGCCCAGGCAATCACCTGCGCGCGCGGAAACGGGCCCGGCTGCTGCGCGATGATCTGGGCCAGATCGTCCCCGCCAATGAACTGCATCACCAGAAAGGCGCGGCCGTCCTCAGTGAAGTAATCACTCACCCGCGGCAACGCCGGGTGGCTGAGTTGCGCCAGCAGGCGCGCCTCCTGCTCAAACTGCCGGCGTAAGCGGGCGTCAACGGCAAACGTTTCCTTAATCGCAACCGTTACCTCCAGCCGTTCATCGACGGCTTCGTACACGGCGCCCATCCCGCCCGCGCCGAGCTGTCGGATGACGAGATAACGATCCTGCAATTTCTCGCCGGCCGCGAAGAAATGCGCGTGCTTCGAGGCTACGGCTGCCAGGACGGATTGATTCATCCAGTTAGTAAACGCACCAAAATTCGATCAGAGAGGATTCAGGGCCGGACAGCACTCGCTGTCAGTTTGGAAGTTGGGGCGAGATGGTTAACTTCCTGATTTGAATATACGCCAGCGAAAGCAGCTAAAACAAGAGTATTTCTCGTTAAGTTTGGAGTGCGGCGACTGACGTCCGCTTTTGCGGCCAGAAGAAAGCTTCAGGATCAAGATGCCGACGCCGGATTCACCTGACGAAGACGGAAATCACTGACGAAGTGACGCGACTTCTTTGTCCTGCGGACAGATTCAGCAAACCAGCCGAGCGAACAAACCACACCTTAGAGCACCACAAACGTCACTTCATTTGAGACGAGCGTGACGCCTCGTTCGGGTATCGGTTGACGTACACGCAGCGTGTACTTTCCCGGCGGCAGCGGGTCAAAGAAATTCCCGAGGGGGTACTCAGGGGAGCAAAACCCTGCCTCAGCCTCCTCAAGCAGCTGGCTATTTGTATGCGAAGTATTGTTCATAAACGTGGGCCGTTGCTTGAACCAGGGCTCACGCGATGTGACCTTCCCCTGGGCGTCACGCAATTCAAAAGTCGGCAGATCGAGCATGGGGAGTATGACCTTGGCGGCGGAAACATTTTTAATGTTCACCCAGACGCGAATCGTGTTGAAGGGACCGCGCTCGGTCGATAGTGCGATCCCGCATGCCAACCCGCCACTCGCTGGTCCCCACCCGTGCGGCAGATCGATATCCGGAGCCAGATGCCCGCGCACAGCCTTGAGATACTTGCCCGTATCATCGAAATATAATTCGCCAAGTTGCTGCGACCCTTTAAAACGAATCTCGTAGCGCCTGACGCCCTCAGCTGTTACAAACCACTTTCGCGCGAGCTGGCCGGATGAATCATAGGCGTAGTATTCGAAACTCGGCGCCGGCGTCTTAAACCACCAGTATGCGATATGGTCCACCCGTCCCGCCGCATCGTAGTAGTAGACCTTAACCGACTGCACCTGCAGGTCCTTCTCGGGAAACGGCGGGTTCCCGCGCAGGGTCACCAGGTAACCGGCTTCCCGGACAACCTTGCCCGATCGATCACGTATGGTGCGGACGGTCAGGACCCCTGAATCAATAAAATCGTAGCTGAGCTCTCCAGTTTCGCCGGCTGCGGCCGATGGCAGATCGGAGGGAAAACGCTCCTGCGCCGGCACGGTCACCATCACCCAGGCGAGAACTACTAATAGGACAGTGGTCAATCTAAAGACCCGTCGCATCTCGTGTGTTCCGGTAATCCACATCGACAGTAATGAATTGCTTGGCTAAATGACGACTGAACAATCTGTTGGGGGCGTCCAAATTAAGGAACGTGAGATTGACGAATTACTTGCGGGTGAATCTCTTTTACGGCGCGCATTCAGCCTTCGCCGATCAATTATTCCCCTGCGGGGCTAGAGAAAACGATCCACCGCCGTCGCCGGAATTCTGCTTACGGATGAGGTCCCAGGAAGAGCGTATGAAAGTGCACCCATCCGGCCCACTCGTCCTCGCCGTCACGATCTCGCAGGAGCACTTGCAGCTGCAGCGTTGCGGTTACGGTGCCGAACTCGGTGACGCCTCCGATTTTGACAACTCTGAGGTTCACCAGCCCAAAACTAAAGTTCGTATCCTCTAAACCATAACTGAAGATGCCGCTTACCGGGTCGACTACCTTGGTAATGACGCCGAAGAAGAGATCGTAGCCGCTCAAGACCGGGATGACGTCGGTGGTGCCCTTGGGAATCTCTACCGCGATCTCTTTGGTAAAGAGATTCGCGCCATCCGGCTGGTTCTCGATAACTATGGTGTCATTCCGATAGCCCAGGATGATTCGATTGCCGGACACCGGCTCGGGACTTATGTCAGTGGGTGGCGCCTTAACCGAATCAGGCAACGCCAATTCAACGCGCTGACTTGGCGGTGAAGCGGACTTTATCTGCGTCAAATCCGCTTTTAGCCTCTCTACTTTGACCCAAAGAAAGACGGCTGCAGAGAGCGCCACCAGCGCGATGATGATTGACAGAATGGTCATAGCAAACTCCTATGTGATTAGACGCCGCCAACTCAGTCATTGAATGATTTCGTGCTTCCGCAGATCGAATTTTTGTCCTTTGGCTAGCGACAAATATTTCCGTCTGGACACGCCATCGCGATCGAAAACTGTAGCGCGACCATCGCCAATCACCTCGAACTGATCATTGTGCAGAATGATGGCGGTGTTTTCATCGATACCTATACCGATGAGTTGCGGATAGCGGCCGATGACTTCGAATAGATCTTTTTCTGAGTGCCGCGCGTCAACGTGGGGATATACCGCCACATTTTGTAGCAGGCCGAAACCAACTTGCCGCGCCGGGTCGAGATACATGCCACTGCGCGACAGGCGCAATTCAGACTGCGTCTTCGTCAGGCTAATCAGAAAGGACCCTTGAATCATTGCGCCGGCAGACGAACCGGCCAACACCCCACCCCGATCGACGACAGCCGTTATCTCCCGCTCAGTTCGGGTACCGAGATAGACCGTCAACAGATTCGTGAGGTGGCCGCCCAGGATGTAGACTCCGGTGGCTTTGCGCAACGGCGCGACAAATGAGTCGCTCTCCGCTTCCTGCCAGTTGCGGGTGTCCATGAAGGTGACATCAGTCAGCCCAAACTCACTTTTCCACCATTGCTTGTATTGAGTAAGGAACTCATTCGTGATCACCTCCAAATCAACCGGTGTGAGAATCACGACGATGGCAGCGTTGGCCCCGCCCGCCAATGCGACAAACCGATGAAAGTGCTCGAAATCCTGCTTTCTATTGATCCCGCCTCCGTGCAGGATCAGCCATCCTGTCTTAGGACCGATCCTGTCTGGTTGTTGCGCCGGCACGATAGGGATACGTGCCGTCATTAACCATAGGCCGAGGAGCAGCAAAGCCGATTTGCGTCCAAAGTTCATCGGTTCTTACAGGATTGCCGCCGGCATTATCACCGGGCCGCAAACATCTGTGCCAGAAAATTTCTGCGGCCGAATTTTTCCAGCCTCGCGTTCACGCCGGGCTCATCAACAAATCATGATGATGTGCGGTGCGGCCGAATCTCAGACCTTCTTCCGCAGCAGACTAAAGAGAAACAACACGGTGGCGACACCGATGATGGCCGGACCCAACGCGAGGTTCAGGGTGATATGGCCAACGTTGATGTGCGGGTAGAGCCGGCTGATGGTCAGGCCAAGCGCCACCGACAGCACACTGGCCAGAGACGAGGTCACCAGAAATGCAGTCAGCGTATGCGTCAACTGGCGGCCGATCGCCGCGGGCACAATTATCAATGCACCCACGAGTAAAGCGCCGAGAAATCGGACTCCCAGCAACACCGTCAGACTAAACATCAACAGAAAGTAAAGATTTAGACGCGAGACGTTTATGCCGGTGGCAGCGGCCAATTCGGGCGAGAACAATGTAAGGATTAGTTTGTGACGGAAGGTCAAAACGAAGCCGACGATTAACAAGACGGCGATCAGTCCCGCGATAAACCAGAGCGCATTCAGCGATTGAAACCCCCCGAACAGCGCCTCGATTAAATCGTCGCTGGGGGTGAGCACCGTGCCAATAGCCAGGGCTGCGGTGAAGATCACACCGATGGCTACATCAGTTGTGAGCGTGGAACTTTTCTGTAGATGCCAGATCAGAATAGTGCCGATGAACAACGCGGCTGCGGCGCCCACTAACGGGTTGAACCCCAGCAGTAACGCCAGGCCGAGTCCGGGCAGAGCGATATGCGAAACGACGTCGCCCGCGAGGCTCATCCGCTTCATCAGCGTAAAGCTGCCGACCAGGCCGGCAGCCAGCGCGGTCATCAGGATCAAGACTGTCGAATAGATTTCGGATGCGGTCACGGCGTTTGGATCATGTCAGAAGCCCGACCGTCCGGGAGGGCCACTTATGCGAGATGCCCTCCGTCACGGCCGGGCTTCTGACACATCAATGTTTATGGCGATGATCATAGAAACCTACCGAGTCGCCATACAGCTTGGTTAATACATCCGCCGACAAGGCCTCGGTCGGGCTGCCAAAGCAAACCTGCTGTTGATTCAGACACAGCACCTTCGTCGCATACCGAAACACAAAGCTCAAGTCATGCGAGACCATAATGGTGGCCAGTTTGTGTTGCGTCTGCAATCGATTAATCAATTCATAAATGTGCTCTTCCCCGGGTTCGTCTACGCTGGCGGTCGGTTCGTCCATCAACAGCACGTTCGGGCTGCCAATCAGAGAGTAGCCGATCAAGCCTCGCTGGAACTGGCCGCCGGAAAGATGACCTACCGGTGTTTTCAGAATCTGTCCGGTCAGGCCCACGGTGTTGCAAATCTCCGCCACTTCTTTGAAGTCGATTCGCTGCGTCAGGCACTTGGCCCGAAACAGATCGGTAAAGGTCAGCGGCAGATGTGTGTCCGCATCGATCTTCTGCGGCACGTAACCGATTCGCACATCGTCAGCCCATCTGATTTCGCCGGTATAGGGCACGAGCTTGAGCAACGCCTTTAAGAGCACGGTCTTGCCCGCTCCATTCGGCCCGAGAATGCTGAGTCGCTCGCCAGCCATGAGTTCGAAGCTGAGGTCTTCGACCACAGACCTGTCTTCGAGCTGCACTGAAAGATGATTGACTGTGAGCAGATTCATTTAACGTCTTTGGAGCGCGGGCATCCCTGCCCACATGAGCGCGAAGCGCGAACTGCGCATACTTTGCGGGCAAGGATGCCCGCGCTCCGTTAAGGGCCAATTGACCCGATCGCCGCCTGCATTACTGATTCCGGGGTCCATTCGCTTATCGGACGGGTTTCCGACAGATGGCCGCGGCTCATTACCGCCAGTCGATCGCACATGCCGAATAATTCAGGCAGGTAAGAGCTGACCATCAGCACCGCCTTGCCCTTCTCGGTACAGGCGGCGATCGTTTGATAGACGACGGCCTTGCTGCCGATATCTATCCCGCGCGTCGGTTCGTCCAGCAACAGGATGTCGGCGTCCTGGTGCATTAGCCTGGCCAGCGCCACCTTCTGTTGATTACCGCCTGACAGCGTCGCCACGGGCTGATCGGCATTACGCGCTTTGACTGATAACGATTGAATCAGCGTTTGTGTCTGGGCGCGCTGGCGCGCGACGCTGAGCCAGCCGAAGCGGGAGCACGAATTGAACCGGGTGATGGTTACGTTGTCGCCAATTGACAGCGCCAGCGCCAGCCCTTCACCTTTTCGATCTTCACTCAGATAGGCAAAACTGCCGGCCAACCGGTCGGCCGTCGTGGCCCGACGCAAATTGAGGCTGCGCCCCTTAACTGAAATTGATCCACCGGCCGGCCGATCGATCGCAAACAGGCTGCGAATCAATTCCGTCCGGCCCGAGCCCATCAAGCCGGCCACGCCCAGAATCTCGCCGCGTCTCAACTGAAAGCTGGCGTGCTTTACATCCGGGGGCGCCGACAAATCCTGAACATCGAGAATTGTCTCCGGGCTCTCTGCCCGGCGGCGCGCCGGGAACAAGGCCTCAATCGGCCGGCCCACCATGTGCGCGATTAATTCGTCGTCTGACACCGAAGCGATCGCTCCGGTGGCCACGCTGCGCCCGTCCCGCAGCACGGTGAAGTTGTCGGCAATCTCGCGCACCTCTTCAAGAAAGTGACTGATGTAAACGATCGTGATTCCCTGGGCGGCGAACTTGCGAATCACCGAGAAAAGACGCTGGACGTCGTCGCGTTGCAGGCTGCTGGTTGGTTCATCCATCAGGATGACGCGGGCATGGGCCGCGATGGCGCGGCAAATCTCAACAATCTGGCAGGCCGCGATCGACAAATCGGCAACGCGCGCTTCAGGCGTTATCTCCGGATGATTGAAGGTGGCCAGCACCTCGTTCGTGCGTTGGCGCAGGCGGTTTCGATCCAGCACGCCGGCGCGCGCTGGCTCAATTCCCATCATGATGTTTTCCGCCACCGAGAGATGCGGAAACAGGGATAGTTCCTGGTGAATCAAGGCAATGCCGCGGCGACGCGCTTCTGCCGGACGCGCCGGCGCATAAGATTCGCCCTCGACTTCCATGGTTCCGGAATCAGGTTGCAGCAATCCGGCGAGAACATTCATGAGCGTGCTTTTGCCCGCGCCGTTCTCGCCGATGAGCGCGTGCACTTCACCTTTTTCCAGGCGCAGGTTAACGCCATCGAGCGCGAGGCTTGGGCCGAAGCGCTTGCTGATGCTTGAGAGAGAAAGAATGGTCATTGTTCTAACAAGCAGCCTGAAGGGCTGTCAGAAAATAGCCGGTGGGCCCGCAGACCACCGGAATCGCACGCTCAATGATGCGCACCCTGAAGGGGTGCGAGAAGACTCATTTGGGAGTCTTGCCAGTGACACCCTTTCAGGGTGCAGTCACTTTGTGGTCTGGTACCGGTGGTCTTTGCTCCGCTTCGACCACCGGCTACTCTCTGGCAGCCTTTCCAGGCTGCTCTGTTACTGCGACCACGGCTTCGGTTTTCTTTCCCAACGATGATTGCGCAATTCCGCAAGCAAACCTGCCGGCAGTTTTCCTCCGTCACTCGCGGCGATATTAGATTCGACGTGGTTTGTCTTCCGCATGCCGGGAATGATCGTGCTGACATCCGGATTACTGAGAATGAACCGCAGCGCCGCGTCAGGCAGCGTCACCTCCGTGGGCAGAATCTCCTTGAGTTTCTCAGCGCGCTCCACACTCGGAATCAAATTCTCTTGCGTAAAGTAAATGTTCCGCCAGTCGCCTTCCGGCCAGGTGCTCTCCCTGGTCAGCGTTCCCGTCAGCGTTCCTTCATCAAACGGGACGCGGGCAATGACCGCCACGTCGTGTTCGCGGCAAGCGGGAAAAAGTTCGTCTTCAGGATTTTGATCGAAGATGTTGTAGATGACCTGGACTGCATCCAGCAAGCCACTGCGCACTGCGGCCACACCGTTCCAGGGTTCCCAGCGATTGATGCTAATGCCGACCGCGTTGAAAAGTCCCTGCGACCGCAGCTCATCGGTTTTCCTGGCCCAGCGGTCGTCTGCCAGCCAGCCATCCTCCCAGACGTGAAACTGAACCAGATCGAAACTCGATAATCCCGCGTGCTCCAGGCTCTCATGCACGCGTTGTTCGATGTAGTCCGGCGGGAACGTTTCGTCGAGTTTGAATTCGCGCTGACTCGGCCACTTTGAATTCTTCGGCGGAATTTTGGTCGCGGTGTACAGCTTCCGCTGCGGATTTGCGCGGAGCAACTTACCGAGCAACGCCTCGCTTCTGCCTTCGCCATAAGCCCAGGCAGTGTCAAAGAAATTGCAGCCAAGATC
>Ga0126369_10001247_pt1 | contig 17476 bp, 24 predicted proteins | sample PanSoiMetaPlot_1_FD_109646 | JGI IMG/M metagenome (GOLD analysis project Ga0126369, IMG submission 109646) | Tropical forest soil microbial communities from Panama - MetaG Plot_1 | ecosystem: Environmental > Terrestrial > Soil > Tropical forest > Bulk soil | place: Panama | collected 2016-02-17 | reverse complement strand
TGGGCGCCAAGGGCGTAATCGATCTTGGCTTGCTCGAGCGAATACATCAGCATCAGCTTGGGCAGTCTCTCCACGCGCTCGAGCAGCGTGAGATAGACGCCAACAAAATTTGGCCCATGCTGGTCATCGGTCAACGCATGGGCGAGTTCGTGCAGAATGACCCAAGCGGCCACTTTGTCCGGCAAATTAACCACGCCGTGATGCGCCGATGCGATGACTTTCTTGGAGCGATGCGGAAACACCTTGGGCGGACGGGTCCAGCCATTGGCCAACCACACGCCATCGACGTATTGCTGACCATTTTCGAAGCGCACGATATTGGAACAGCGTGAACGAACGACGTCGTCCTCCCAATCGTACACACGCTGGCGCTGATAGTCCTTCATCATTTTTTCATTTTTTCATCCGATTGGCAATTCTCACAATGGCATTGAGCGCAGCCGCAATAGCTTCAGCAACCTTTGTATTGTCACAACTGCATATGTGGAGGCCAGTCTGATCGGCCACATTGACATCATCGTAGACTTTGAATGGAGGCGTTAGCAGTTTATCTTCATCATTCATTTGAGTAACCCCGACGGCGGCTCGTTGCCTTTGATCGGCCGCCGGCGCAAGTTCACTCGTTCGCCTGCCGCCTTGCCCAACTGATAGGCCGCGCCATCATTGATGCGATAGTTGTAGCCCACACGCCCAAGCTTGAAGCCTAACTTTCTCCATTCGTCTTCGATCAATTGGTCCTTTAGCACCATCAGCGCGGTGCCGGTGGTGCGATATTTGGCCAACTCGGCATCGTTCTCTTGTTTCATGAGACGTAATGTATTGCTAAAAGTCCGCGCCATGCCACGCTGGAACGAGCGCGTAGCGGAACGTCGCTTACCGGCAACCGCATGAACAAGTTCAGACGGGAATGTTTCACCATAGCCATAGTGCTGCGATTGCTTGAACGCTTTGGTGTCGTTCTCGATCGCAGCGCGCATGATGTTGAACAGATACTCGATAACTTCAAGGTCTTGCGTCTGCCCGAAGAACGCATAGGTCCCACGCCTGACCCATTTACCGTTGATCTTGGTATAGCGCTGGAACCAGGTCTTGGCGTTGACCAGATCAGCAAGCGCGCACACGCAGCCATCGAGCGGGTGGCGATGCTTGCGGCCGACATCGATTTCGAGCGTTTTGCACGGCGAGGAACGCACGTCGCATTCCTCCATCGTGAGATTATATTGCGCCAGCAAGCGCCCCACGCCCGCCATCGCGGACAGGGCTTCGTGCTCGCTGCATCCGCTGGCCACGGTCTTCGCGGCCAGCGACATGATCTTGCGTTTGATAGCGTCGAGTTCAGTTGACATGATGGTGAAGCCTTTATGAGAGTTCTTTACGAACCGTTCCTTTACTCCCTTAGTTTACTAAAGTAAACAACTAATTTCAATCGTGCACCCAGCCGTTACAATGCGCGCGTTCATGCCGGAAAATATCGAGAAGCGTTGCACTCGTGCGCGCTATTGTTTGTTTATCGGCGAGATAAATTGTGCAGGTATCGCCCCGCACGATCGCACAGCCTAGCGCAACATCGCCAGCGTGGTATTTTCCAGCACATAATTGCCGCAACCGATATTCCGGTACATCCGGCACGGCGTCGAATGTGCCAGGATAAAAATAATCGTATTCCTCCGGTGGTTCAAATAATTGCGAAGGCTTGGTTGGCACAATCGCAACCGGCCGATTTTGCGAGCGATGAAATTCCAAGCATTGAATTGTAGCGTCCGTGCGTTCTTTGCCTTGGCTTGCCCACGGATATAGTTTGGACGCCTGCGCTTGACAGAAATCAAATTGCGGCGGAGCGGCGGACGCTTGCCCCAAAAACAGGACAAGCGCCCCAGCCGTAATTATAGCTCTAATCATTTTTCTCGCGCTCCTTTAGGCGCTCGACCTCTTTAAAATTTTCGGCAATGGCCCCTTGGTCACCCTGCCTGACGCGCTCCAGATCGCGCCTACGGGCTTCTAATTGCCTCGCATGGCGCAGTGCCTCGCGCTTGCGGGTGGTTTCAAAGACGGGGGTGCGGGTAGGCAACCAGAACGTCGCTTTCATCCATACGCGCCAAAGCGGCACGTTGGTCACGACGTATTCGCCTATCTCATAGGGCGGGCCATCGATGGCGGCTTTGCATTCAGTGCAGAACCACGGCGCGAAATAATAATCGGCACCGATCCATTCGCTGTAGTTCTGCAAGAGCGGGTGCTCGTGAAACGGTTTCATGGCAACACCTCATCGGCCAATGCAGCAAGCTTGTCACACGCGTTGTGAAACCGCTTGGCTTGTCCATAGGTAAGGTCGCCGCAATAGTTGGCGCCGATTTCGCCAAGGATATCGAGCGCCTCAGCTAGTCGTTCGCTGAATTCTATGCGCGCGGATTCGTCATTGTTGAGCTTCATGATGCCACCTCGATTCCTTCCATCTCGCAGCACTCTTGCCAGATCTCATAGATTGACCCGTTGTCGGGTGCCCACGATGCGGCCGCTTTCCAACTCTCGTAGTCGTTAGTGTTGTAAATAAAGCCGCCATTATCGCCGTCGTGCGTCCAACCAAAGGCGCGCGCGGCTTGTTCGTACTTGTCCATTATCGTTACTCCGTTGTCGGCAAAATTGCCGTTGCTAGGGCCCGCAAGCCCCAGCCACTGCAATTCATTTTGCGCGGCCTTTTCTCCACAGCCATCGCGCGGTCCACGTGGCCACGGGTGCTACCAATGCAAGCGGACCAAGCGCAGGTGCTGAAACGATGGCGGTATAGGTGACAACATGATGGGTGAGGGTTAGACCCTCCTCACCCGGATTTATTATTTCGTCCTTGATATCTTTCAGCACTTGGCCAGCAATATCAAAATGCGAACGCTGTTGTGCTTTCTGCCAATCCAAAATCTTTTGAACGTCGGGGTCGCAATGTTTTTGCCACATCATGACCGCACCACAAATCCGCTCGTGTCGCGCTTGGCCTTGCGACCTTTAGGCGACAAGCCCACAACGACGCCCTTGGGGTCCAAATGCCGCAGGTCATGTTTATCCCCATCAATCACAGTGAAGCCATGCCAGGTCGCCGGCCGCGCGCCTTTGAACACCACGGCGACGTTGTGGCCTTGCTGCAGTGCCTCGATACACTCGCCTTCGTTAATCTCAGACCGCGAAAGGGTCAGGTGATAATTCGCCGGCAGCGATCGCTTTAGGCGCGATGCCACCTTGGTGTAATCGATGAACGCCAAATGCGGGAATGCGTGCATTAGACTTCGATAGCGTTGGCCCTTGCGCTCGCAGCCAATGCCTTCGAAGGCGATATCGGTTGAACCGTTCATGCGCACACAGAGCGGATAGCCCAAACGAGCGGCCTTGCGTTCCGCCAACTCGATCGAGCGCACGATGTCGGCCATATACTGGGGCCGCTCACGCATGAACCGCCGCGCCTTGGCCTTCCGAGAGGCGCGCACGGCGTTGCCTTGATCGGCATTGGAGTTGCGCGAGACCATACCGGCTTGCCCGGACCACAGGCCAAGACAAAGCGCCTTACAGCCCTCCGTGGCCTTGGGGCAAAGGTTCCCGACACCCGCGATATCGTGCGGGGCCATGTAGTGAATGGCGTTCAGCCACCCGAATTTGAGTGACTTGATAGCTTTGGGACTATCGATGGAAAAAATGCGGTTTTGCATGTGACGTCCTTTGGTAGTTTTGGCGTTCTGACCTCATCAGGCGCCGCGTAACGGCGCGACGCGGGCAGGGCCCGCGTTTCGGCCTTTTAGTGCCCTCCTGTATTGGCGTGATGGATCGCGTCGGCGACTAGGTCCGCGTCAGCGGGTGAAAGCAGCGCCGTAGACATCATGTGCTTGCGTTCATAAGAGCGGATTCGCTGCGCATTGGTTAGGCTGGGGTCGCGGCGGTAGGCATCGATTAGCTTTTGCATCTCAGCGCCCTCCAAACGGCGACCAGCGGCCGGCTGCGTTGCATGGCAGACGACGTATCCAGCACTCGCCGTCCATTTCGGTGTCGTCGATGTAGCGCTCAGTGATCGCCGGCTCATAGCCATATTGCTGGCGAAACACCGCAATGAATTTCGGCGCGTCGCAGTATTCTTCGAGGTAAAGGACGGTCCCGCTACAGCCGATATGGCTGTACGTGGTGAAGTCAGCAGCGCCTAAGCCGATATTGCTGAGAGTGGAGAGCGGCACCGCGAGCCAGCCGTGATCGGGATCGAGGTAAAGGGTAAAAGGCATTTTCGTGGTCCTTTCGGGTTTGGAAGTTATGTTGACTTTAGTAAACCATTTTTCGATTCAACACAAGCAGAAATTGAAATTTTTTGTAAAATTCGTGTAAGTTATTGATTTATAACGATATTTTTAAAAGTTTTGGGTCGCGTTACGCTCCCTGCAGCGCGAGAGCGGGGGTCGAAAAGGCCTTTTGGTATCCTGGAATCCATCGTTTTTGAGGGTAGAGACACAGTCTCAGGAAGGCTCAATAATATTTTGCGCGATTAGTAATTATTGTAACTAATATGGTATGTTTAGTATCCAATAATTATATATATATTTATATCAATAGTTTAGAATAATGTATTATTATACCATCGCACATAGGGGGGGGGGATTTTAATTTTTTTGGGATTGTGGCGCTAGGAGGCGCGGCTGAAACTGTGTCTATAGTTTGAAAACGATGGATTCCAGGATAGCATCGTTTATTTTTAGGTAATTTATCCAATTTTATCAAAATGTTACACGAATCGAGGCACGAATCCGTCTAGCAGGACGCTATCCTGATTCGCGCTCGAAAACAGGTGGGCAGAGCGGACTAGGGTAGAAGTGGGGGTAAAATCGCGAAAAACCTAATTCTATAATGATTACAATGGACAAGGGCGGATGGACGCTCTGCCCACCCATCCTTGTTTTCTAATTCAAAATGGATTTTTAATAATTCAAAAGTTCCACGAAATCAAACACTTAATAATTTTTCGGGAGGCGCGCGGTTGTAGCGTCTGGACTCTACAGCTGGAACCCGCGCGGCGATGGGCCTCGACCGGGGGGGACACTGGACAGGCACCCGGCCGGTGGCGTTTTCTTCCAGTGACCTGGAAATATCCACGACTCGAATTTCCAATTACAACCTAGAATTTTATTCATCCTATATATTACAACCTAAAATATACAGGACAAATACCTCCATATCCAAAAAACAGAAATTGCTTCTCCGAAAAAATTATGGTGTAGAAAAACATAATTCAAAAAAATTCTGGAGTAGAAAAAACATGCGTACCTATCCCAAGCCTGGCGGCCCCTATGACTTTGTCATGGGATGGCTGCTCGCCGGCAGCCTAATCGTTTTAGGGGTCGTGACGCTGCTGCGGGCTATTTCTTGATCCCGCCCATCCCGCGCTCCATCTGCTGGTCGAGCACTTCGGCCAATTTCTTCATGTCGGCGTATTTCTCGAGCTCCTTCTTATCGACCTCCTCGAGGTCTTCCACCCCCACATCGAATTCGGCCATGAGGAAATGGTCCCTGCCGGGGATGGTGATCTTGACTTGATAGCCAGCCCAGGTGAATTCCCGCTCGCCGCGAAAAGCCGTCTTCACCGGGGTGCCGTCCTTGCGGACGTGCGGACGGACGATATGGAATGCCCGCTTTCTCGATCCCCTTTCGGTCAGGGTGATATCTCTATCCTGGAAGAAATAAGGGAGCCGCTTGATGTCGACCCCGAAGACCGCGGTGAGGTTCTCCTTATGCACCGCCACCCGGACCATGGAGTAGGCCGCTTGTTCAAGTGAGGTCGCGGCGTTGAGAAAAATGCTGGTGAGGAGAATATTCGGAGTGGTGTTGTGGTATTTGGCCCAGGCGGTGTAGTGCCCTGGGATTGCCCAGTGCCGGTGCGGAATGGTAAAGGTCTTGCCGCGCTTGAAGCCGTGGTAGGGCTTTTTGCGCCGGATCGGCACGAAGTCGGTCTGGCACTGCGGCAGTACGTGCACGTCGTTGCCGTCGGCCGAGACGTAGACCGCGTACTGCTCGGGCACCCCGCTTTTGTGGCGGTCGGCGAATTTGGGGTCGGGGTCGTGCGGGCGGTCCCACCATACCGTCATGGCGTAGACGTCGCCGTTGGTAGTCGGCTGCACGTTGGGCGGCGGGGTCTTGTACTTGGTGAAGTAGAGAAACTTCGGGATCCACATCCGCTGGTTCTCATGGCCTTCGTCGCGAATTTCGAGCTCGTCCTGCTCGATCTGGGTGCCGATGCCGAAGGTGACGCAGCCGAAAGTCGGGCGGTTGGCCTTCCACCAGGGCGACAGCGGGTGCAGCACGATCGGGCGTTTTTTGTCTTTGTCGAAGATTTTTTCTTTGTGTTTCAGTCCCTTATGCATGAACCAGTGGATCGGCGGGACGACCGTGGCGCCGAGCTTCTTGTAGAATTCGTAGCTGTCCGAATCATGCTTCTTCATGCGCTCGAGGTAGATCCAATATCGATCAAGCTGGTCGAGGATCGTGTCGCGGAACGAGAACTCACCGTAGAGCTCGCTCTCCCGGTAGCAGGTGCCGTCCTCGTCCTGGATGAGGATGTTGTCGTCGGGCAGCGGCGGGGCTGCAGGAAGTGCAGCAACTGCTGTTCCTCTTTTTCCCCTGGGGATGGGAATGGGCGTTGGGCCTTGCGGCTCGACGAACTTGTCGGCCTTGCGGCGGGCGCGCTCCCAGGCCGCGGCGCGCCGGCGCTCCGCGCGGTTCGCCATCGGCGCGGTCACACCGGTCACACTCGGGTCGGCAGACTTTTCGGGCTCGGGTGCTGGTAAGGCGAGCGTGGATTCTGCGTTTGTTCCGCGAATTTCTGGTGATTCGAGCCCTAAAAGTGCCGGATCCGGGGGAGAATGTGGATTCGGAATGCCCGTCTCGTTATGGTCGCAGGGGACCGGGGGTACCGGTGGTACCGCATCTTTTTTCCCATTGTAAAAGAACAGCCTATGCCAGATCAGGCGAATGTGAGCGAGAAAGCCGGTTGCTGAAGCAAAAGCACGCGTGTATAGGTCCATCGGTTGACTCCGTTAGGTGGTGAGTTCATCCAAGACGTAACTGGGTCGGGTTTACTCCCGACCCATTTTTTTGCCTACCATGCTTGTTGACTTTTTGCAACCTGGACGGAAGTTAGAATCAACGATAATGAAGGAACATGGGATACGAGGCCTTATCCCTGGATCCTGAAATTGCCGTCCGATTGGCGGATGAAGGTGTGCCGCTGCGCGCGATCGCGCGGGCGATCAGAGTTTCTTCCGAAACATTACGCGAGACGCTGAACGAGGCGCGGGTGACCGGGCGCCTGGTCGACCTGCCGCGCGATGACTGGCCGCCGGGGTTCCCGCGCGATCAGCGTGCGCTGCAGCTAAGCCGCATGGTGAGTGAGAACCGCGAGGCGTTCCTGGTCGCCATGCAGCAGCTTTTTGGGCTCACCCGATCCGAGATCTCGCTGTTGCTGACGATGATCCAGCATCCGGCGCTGCTCAAGGCGCGGATCCCGTCAGCGATGTCGCCGCAGACCGTCGAGGTGCACATCTGCCACGTCCGTCAACGGCTGGAGCCGTTCGGGATCGAGATTCAGACCCTGCACGGGCATGGTTATCAGTTTTCGCCGGACAGCCGGCGTAAGGTCATGGATATGATTCTCGAGCGGGTGCAGCATGCGGAAGCTTAGGGACATGATGGAGCAGGTGTGGCGTGAGGCACAGGTCTATAACCCGCTCGATACCGCGGACTGGTCGGTGTTCAGGTTACGATGGGAATGCGATCGTCTCCAACGAGCACGACGGTCGTCCACTTCTGACCCAGAAGTCCCTCTAGTCCTGCACGAGCCAGTTTTTTTATATCACTGAACCACGGCTCCTCGCGCCAGCGGTTGGGGTAGGACGGGTCGACCACGAAAGCTACGTAGGCGTTCTCGCCGGCGAGCTTCGGGTTGATCACGATCTTGCTCTTGGCCGGGAACCAGTAGTCCGGGAAGCGGCTGTCGATCAGCCACATGCAATGGAAGTCGCGGCATTGCTCGGGCCGGCGGGGGTAGATCGCGCATCCGCGGTCACAGGCGTGCGAGCACCAGCTGTTTGCCGGCTTGTCGATGTCCGGCACCGCCATCAGCTTGCAGCAGAGTCGGCAGGATCCGCAGGATCTTTTGGCTTGAACACCCAGTACTGGCCGAGGTGGCTGCGGTGGAAGCAGGACGGGAACCGGTTGATGAACTCCATGAGCCATGGCTGTTCTGCGATTTGGTAATCGGTGAGGACCTTCTCACCAGTGGCGAGGGTTTGGAACGGGACGGCGACGGATTCGCACTTCATGGCCGGTAATTCCCCTCATTTTTCTTCTTTAAAATCAATGGGTCCATTAATTTTTTGCGGAATTCCGCCGTTCCTTATGACCACGAGATTTTCGCCGGTCTCGCAGCCGCAGCGGCAGTAGGCACGACCGAGGCCACGACCGGTGTAAATTGCGTGCCAGCGATAGGGCATTTCCTTGGTGATGGGGTCGCCGATGAGCTCGGGCTTGCAGTCGGGTTCGATGTCCTCGACCACGTAGATGCCGTCGGGGGTGAGATATGGCAACAGTGTGCGAGCAGTGAAGATCTGATGCGCGGGCTCGTGTGAGCCATCGTCGACGATCAGGTCAAAGCGGGGTGGAGTATTGCCCAGCACCCGGTTGAGATCGTCCGCGCTTCCTTGGTCGGCGGTAAAGCAACGGATACGTCGTCCTTCAAACCAGCAGGCTGAATTATTATCGATGCCGATGATCTCGGCATTGGGGAAGAAATCGCGCCACATGCGCAGCGAGCGGCCATCGGCGATACCGATCTCCAGCACGTTCTTGACCTCGTTCTGCCGCTCGGCGAACAGGAAGAAGTAGGTCGGGGTGTAGTTGTGGCAGGTGTCGTGCGGCGAGGTCAGATGCCAGCCGCCCTTGTCGGTGCCGTATTTCTTGGCGAGCTCGCAGAGCGGGGTCATGTCCATCCTGCGGCGGTGATGCGCGGGCGGTCTTTGATTTTGGGTCGCGGCGCCAGCCGGCGGGCGAACTCGCTGACCAGCCCGCCGTGGACGACCAGCGCAAGGTATTGTAGGCAGTCGGCGATATGCGAGAAGCCCTCCTTGTCGAACTTCTCTGGCACCGTGCGCAGGGCGCCGTCCTTGTGCTTCTTGTAACGATAGCCACCGCTCATGGCGCGCACCAGCCATGGGCACGCGGTGCCGTTGATCACCAGCATCGGACCACCATTTATCTGTTTCCCAAGCAGCGCCTCTACCGCGCGAGTGCGGACGTCGATATCGTTCGTCGGTGCCGGGAAGCAGGGCAGACCCAGCCGTTTGAGTGCTTCAAACGAAGTCTCCTCGGCGATCGTGCCCTTGGCGATGCCCGATGGATCGCCGACCAGGATGACTTTGGAACCTATGAACTTCTCGTGGAAAAGGACGGGCCGTAGCGATTGCTCGACGTGCTTCTCCAAGCCGACGTTTATAGCGGGAACTTCCTGATGAATGAGCAAGCGACCGAGGTGGTCGACCTGGCCGATGAGGGACCAGGGATTTCTGCCGAAATCTTGACCTACGATCAATGGATAGCCTGGTATCACAAGGGTATCCGATACGACGTGGAACGATGGCTTAAAGCTCGCTTTGAAGACAGCCTCACCGCTGGGATCATCGCCATATTGAGCGTAGACGTAACGTTTGATCCAGGCATGGTCCGACCCGTACATCTGCAGAAATTGCTGATAGTACTTGCGACCCTGAGCGAGTCGAGCGGGATGATTAATGGGAAGCGATTTCGACTCTTCGGTCTGCAGGAGATAATTGAGATTCTCGGCGGCCGGCGACATGCCGCTTGGTTGGACGAATATTTGCCAGTTCGGCGGGGGTTCCGTCATAAATTTGTGCCAGTCGCTGAGCTCGACTGGCATGTTGGTGTCGGCGATGATGCCGTACCAGGTGGGGACGCCGCGATTGCCGGAGGGATAGCGGCCGATACGACCGCTCACCGGGGCGAGGACGTCAAAATTCATCTCGATAGCTTCCGAGAGCCAGGCACCAGTCAGCTGCATGGAGAGCAGGCGGGCCTGATCTTCGGCATTTTCCAAGGGCACAAAGATCCATTCTGATTTGACGTCGCCGAATTCGAGGAAGTAGGTGTTCTCCGACACCTTCCACTCCCCGAGCCCTGCCAACCAGCTTTGCACGTCCTTTAGGACGGTGTCCTTAAGCTGCTTCAGCGTCTGTCTTACGAATGCCCAGCGGGTGTAACGAAAGCCATCAGGCGCCTTCGCCTGGCCCATGGAGCGCCGCAGCGCCTCCATCACGCAGGCGGTGGTCTTGCCGGAGCCGACGGGACCGGCGCAGATACGGCCAAACGCCCGCGACTTGATGAAGGTCGCGAGCGTCGGCGGTGCGGTGTAGATGACTGCCAAGTTATGCGGCGCCGGCGGCGAGTTGTGGCCAAATGCCTCCGGCGGTGTACTGATTGAGCGTTGGCGCGCCGACGATCAGGCGCAACTGCTCCATCGGTCCACCAGCAGCGTATTGATTGTAGGTTGTGCCGGGACCTTGCGTGTCAGAATCTGAGATCTGCTTGAACACACCACCCGCGTAATACTGATTGAACGACGCAGGCGGAACGGGTCCAAATTGTGGGGTAACAGTATCTCGCTGTTCAGCCTTGGGCGATTCAGCCTTGGACTCAGACTTGTGCGCGGGGGTCATCGTGGCCTCCTATTTGCTGGTGGTGTGTAGATCGCCGCCCTTCTTAAACCGCTTGGCTAGCGCCTTGCGGCGTGGGGTGCAAGTCGGCTTAGTCATCGGCGTGCAGTAGCCTTTGTGGCTTGGGTTGACTGCTTTCTGGATCCACTTTTTTGCCATCGGTGATCTCCTTTTATCCTGGTAGTGACATGAGTGCTTCTATTTGATGTACACGACGTCAAAAATCACTGTTAATTCCGCTTCTTTGGATACCGGAACATATGTTCGAACAGACGGCCGGACGTTTTAGTTTTTGAACTCTTAAGTACTCACGATGGAAAGGCGCTCCACAAACAGGACAAATCAAGATCATTCGACGTGGTTCGGGCCATCGGGTCATTTGCTATTCGGAGTAGGAAGTAGAGGAGCGTCATTGGGGTCGATGCTAATGGATTTATCATATTTTTCAACTATTTCTTTGCCATCTTGATCAGCCCCGAGGTTGATTTGGATGATGAAGCGTTCAGTATTGGCTTTCTCGCTCTTGGGTTCGCCTACGCCGGCGCCCTTCATCAAGAGTTTGCCCACGTCGGTTGCGGCCGCCAGATTGGCGTCCGGCGCCATCGCGCGCTTGGCGAGGACCGGGGAAAGTTGCTCGTAGTAAGCAAGGTTGATCAGGCGGACGCGCTCTTCGCTTGAGAGCGCGGAATTCCATTCGATCGTGAACTGATCCTTCACCTTGCGGAAGAATTCGTTCTTTTCAATCTGTTGGTAGTCGTTTTCGTCGATTCCAAAGTCCGCGAAGGTGAGGCGGTAGTTGCGGATGTTCATGACGAGCTCGCGGGCGAGCTTGGCCATTTGGATCTCGTCGAGGTCAGGCATGAGCGGGTCTTAGCCCACAAGGCTTAAGAAATTCTTAAGGAAGTTCCGTTAGCCGTGATTCTATGGCCGATGGCGTTATCCCTTCCGTTCAACGTGGCGCGCTGCGGGTGGTCCCGCCGGCGCTGTTGGAAGCCCAAGAGCTCAAGGCGGAGCAGGAACGCGCGGCTGCGATGGCTCCGGCCCAGCCCGCACCGCCAGAGCTTTGCGGTTATATCCGTGGCCAATTCGAGATCTTCCGCAACCATCGCAATACGGCATCTGGTTGGTCCAATCGGATGCTCGAGGCGCTGCGCACATTTAACGGTCAATATTCGCAGACCAAGCTGCAAGAGGTGATGAAGTTCGGCGGTTCTCAAGTCTATGCGCGTTTGTCGGCGCAGAAATGTCGTGCGGCGTCCTCGCTTCTTCGTGACGTCTATTTAGGCGGCGATCGACCGTGGTCGGTCAGACCGCCGGCGGATCCGGACGTTCCTCCGGAGATCATCCAGAAGATCACTCAGTTGCTGCAGCAAGAGCAGCAGATGGTGCAGCAGACACTCGGTCAGCCGGCACCAGAAGATGCCATGCAGAAGCGCAAACAGGCGTTGATGGAGTCGGCGCAGGAAGCGGCCAGGAAGAAAGCGAGCCAGCAGGCCAAGGACTCGGAGGACAAGATCGAAGAGTATTTGCGCGAGGGCATGTTCTATCACGCGCTCGCTGAATTTTTCGTCGACCTGCCGATTTTCCCGTTTGCCTGTCTTAAGGGGCCGATGGTGAAGATCCTGCCGGAGATCAAGTGGATCAATAACAAGCCGGTTGTTCAGCAGACCCCCAAAATGATGTGGGCAAGAGTTTCACCTTTCGATTTATGGTGGACCCCAGGCGTTGCTGACATTGCCAATGCCAACGTGATTGAGAAGTCGCGGCTCACGCGTGCAGAGCTCAACGATTTGCTCGATCTACCGGGCTTCAATCAGGATGAAGTGCGCGCGGTGCTGACCGATTACGGTCGCGGCGGGCTCTATGATACGTGGGATACGACCGACGCGGAACGGGCGGTGCTGGAGTCGAGGGAGAACCCGGCATGGAACCGATCTGGCCTCATCACTCAAATGGAGTTTCACGGAAACGTTCAGGGCGAGATCTTACAAGAATACGGTATGCCAGGAATATCCGATCCGCTAAGAGATTATCACGTCGATGCGTATTGTATTGGCAATCACGTTATCAAAGCCAATCTGTCGCCATCGCCACGCGCACGGCACAATTACTTTGTTACAAGCTTCGAAAAGGTGCCTGGGACGCCACTCGGTAATTCACTGGTCGATCTGATTGCTGATTTGCAGGATGTGGCAAATTCTACATTGCGTTCGCTGGTCAACAATATGAGCATCGCCAGTGGGCCGCAGGTGGTGGTCAATGACGAGCGGGTGCGGCCGGAAGAGAATACTGACGATCTTTATCCCTGGAAGCGTTGGCACGTCTCGAGTGATCCGGTTGGCAACAACGCCAAGCCGCCGGTCGAGTTTTTTCAGCCGCAGTCCAACGCACAAGAGTTATTGACGGTTTTCAAGGCGATTGTCGATCTGTCCGACGATGTATCGGCGATCCCAAAATATGTCGGCGGACAGGCAAGTGGCGGGGCCGGACGGACCGCATCCGGCCTCGCTATGTTGATGGGCAACGCCAGCAAGATTCTACAGACAGTTGCTGCTAATATAGATCGCGATTTGTTCGAGGTTGCACTTCAGCAATTGTCTGATCTGGTGTTGCTGACCGATACCACCGGAATGCTCACTGGCGAGGAGGACATTACTGTTCGGGGGGTCGACGTCGCGGTGCAACGTGAAACCCAGCGGCAACGTCAGCTGGAGTTCCTACAGCATACCAACAATCCGGTCGATATGGAGATCATGGGCATCACGGGGCGTGGGGTGGTGCTACGATCGGTGTCGCAGACGATCGGGCTCGATGGCGAAGAGGTGGTGCCGTCGGATGAGATGCTGCAGAAGAAACAACAGCAACAGCAGCAAAACGAGCAGAACAAAGCGCTCAGCCAGAAGGTCGACGAAGGCATTCAGACTGGCGTCGAGCTTGGAGTTCAGAAGATCGCATCAGAGTTGACGTCAGGCTTCCTTGCCTCGCATGCAGCGATGCCTGGTGAGGAGGGTGGGGCGCCAGGTGCAGCATCACCTGGCGGTCCGCCTGGTATGGGCGGGGGTCTTCCTACCGGCATGGGTGGGCCGTCGCCTCCTCCGAATATGGCCGCAGCCGCACGGCAGGCGCAGGGTGCGCAGCCGACGCCGATGTCGCGGCAATTAGCGCTGCCGGCGAACGTCGTAGGCAATCAGCCGCGGCCGCCGGTGCCAGGAGCTAGGATCCCACCGATCGGCGGAGGACCTGGGTAAACCGAGGAGAAATGGAAATGCCTATGTTCCACATCAAATATCGTCGGACCACCCCACTGATCGAAGCCGACGTTGATGCGCCTACTTATGAGGATGCTGTTCATCAGCTGTTGGCAGCGGCTCCTGCAGATGAATCAGTCGAGGTTGTAGGCGGTGTGACTGTGGATACGGTTGCTACGGAGCCGGCAAAATCTAGAAAATAATGCGGCTAGCCTGGAACGCTATCGTTAAGAACGAAGCAGCGCGAATAGAACGCTGTGTTAACAGCATTATGCCGTATATCGATTGCGGCATCGTGGTGGATACCGGATCAACCGACGGCACTGCTGGAATCATCACGTATTTGTTTGAGCAGGCGCAGAAGCCGATCGAGGTTCATTCGACGGCTTTTGTGAACTTCGAACAGGCACGCAACGAGGCGCTCCGTCGCGCGCGTGATTCGAAGCTCGCGTGGGACTACCTTCTTCTTGCCGACGCCGATATGGAGCTCCGGGTCGAGCGGTCGAATTGGACCAATGGTCATGAGGGCCTGTCTTACGATATGCGCCAGGTTGGTGGCAATTTAGTCTACTATAATCGTCGGCTGCTGTCGCGTCAGGCCATCGGCAATTATGTGGGAGTGACCCATGAATATTTGGACGTTCAGTCCGCTGGTGTTCTCGATGGAGCTTATTTTCTGGATCATGCTGATGGGGCTAATCGTCCTGATAAATTTGCTCGCGACATCGATTTATTGACGAAGGCACTTGAGACTGAGACACGGCCGGGGATTGTCGAGCGCTATCATTTTTATTTGGCACAATCGTATTTCGACGCTGGGCAGTGGGAGAAGGCAATTGAACACTATCGCAAACGGACCGAGTTCGGAGGATACGAAGAAGAGCGGTGGTATGCCCGAATGCGACTTGCACATTGTTATCGATCACTTGGACTTGACGTACATTTTCTGTGGGAGATGTTGCAAGCGTATAATCAGCGTCCCCAGCGCGCTGAGACACTTCACGATCTTGCCAAATATTTTCGAGAAAAAGGAGGCAACCACGCCAGCCTCATCTTTTCGGAGGCTGGACTTGGACTACCAGTGCCCAAAGGCGAGCACCTCTTCGTTGATGACAATGTCTATAAAGCTGGTCTGAGGGAAGAGTTTGCGATTTGCGCGTACTACAGCGAGCGCCACCGTCGCACAGGAGCAAAGGAGGCCAACAAGTTGGCGCTCGCCGGTAGCGAGCAGGCGCGGAGCAATCTGTTCTGGTATCTGCAGCCGTTAGTTGAACATGTGCCGTCATTCAAGCCAGAACGGATTATGTTCGAGCCTCCTGATCTTTATGTGGCAATGAACCCTTCGGTGATCAACGATGATGGCTTTCCGCGCGTCCTGGTTCGAACGGTTAATTACACGATTACGGATGATGGTCAGTACCGGATCCGGCGGGGCGATGGGTCGATCTCTGGTGATTATCCTATTCACACTCGCAATTTTATTGGTCCTCTGGGTGGTCCTTGGCGGGAGATAGGTCTGCCGAAGAACTGGCCGGCTCCAGCACAGTACCAACTCGTGCTTGGGTTTGAAGATTCGCGTGTATTTCAATTTGGAGAAGAATTTTGGACATTATCAACCGTTCGCGAGTTGACCCCCGAAGGATGGTGCGAACAAATTCTAGCTCCACTTGTTCTGAAAAGTTCTGGCTGTTGTTATTGTACCAACTGGCGGCAAGTTCTACCCAGTACGCGTCGTCATGAGAAGAATTGGATGCCTTGGGTGCGCGACGGCGAGCTTTGCTTCGTTTACCGGTTGGGGACATTGGTGAACTCCGATGGTGAGGTGGTTTTTGAAAAGATACCAGAATGGAGTGTAGATCATGTCAGTGGCGGGTCACAAGTCATCCAGATCGATGAACGAACATGGCTGGGGTTGGTCCACGAAGCTCGCATAATTCCTGGTCGACCTAATCGTTATTATCAGCATCGGTTTGTGGCGTTTCATCCGACTGGGAAAGTCGATCGTATTTCGGCTCCGTTCTTTTTTCACGATCGGCAGATCGAGTTTGCGGCGGGATTGGCGTATTTTCCAGAAAAAATGAAGCTCATGGTGAGTTATGGAGTGCGGGATTGCGAGGCATGGACGGCGACGATGAACGTCAATGATGTCATTCAGTTTGTTTATAGAGATGCGTTATGATTACGGTCGTTTCAGCCTTCATTCCAATTCCGGATCATCCACGTTCGGAGCTTGAATATGACACGCTGGGGAAGAAACTTCTTGGCATCGAACATCGCGTCATGTTCGCTAAAGGGGATGTTCAACATTGTTGGCTGCATGAGCATTTGGAGACGGAATACGGTCTCGACACTTCTCGTTTTTCTTATTCGATCGCAGATAATCCTCGAAAGAATTCGCTATCGTATCATATTATACAGGCGCAGAAGACTGAGTGGCTCGAAATCGCGCTTTATGTAGATCCATTCGCGGATGTGTTTGTGTGGATCGATTACGGTATCTTCCATGTTCCGGGTGTGACAGCAGAGATTATCGACGCGTTTTTGGACCGCGCTGAGAGTGAACAGGCGATAGCGATCCCTGGCTGTTGGCAGAAGGGGCAGTACCCCTACGATGATAATTGGCCGCACTGGCGGTTCTGTGGCGGCGTGATGGTGGTGCCGCGTAGATTTGTCTCGGCGTTCAATTTCGCGATGAAGCTAGAATACAAGCGCTGGCTGAAAGAGACAGGGAATATTTCTTGGGAAGTCAACACGCTCACACGGCTGGAGCGACGCGATCCAGAGTTTCCGGTCTGGCATTATTTTGCCGACCACGATAAAACGCTCTTCACCAACTATCGAGCAACGGAGAGTGCCGATGAGAATTGTCATATCTCCCGGTCACGGATTGAAAGTACGCGGTGCTGAAGGTCCGGAGCCATGGGGGCTCGACGAGGTCGATGAGGCACGTCGAGTTGTTGATCGTGTTGCTGAACTCCTTCGTGCTGCAAGTGTCGATATCGAGGTAGTAAAAGACGATATTTCTACGGATCAGGATGATAATCTCAATTATCTGATTCGCGAGCACAACGAACGCACCCGCGACAGAGATGTGTCAATCCATTTCAATTCGAATGGAAACACTGACGGCATGCGCGGGACGGAGGCGTATTACGGATCAAGTACGAGCCGCGAGATTGCAGCAGATGTGGCTTCTGAAATTGCGATTGCGTCAGGGCTTACAGACAGGGGAGCAAAAGACGGCTCGCATTTGAAGTGGGTCCGGGAAACGGAAATGCCGGCCGTGCTCGTGGAGGTGGCTTTCGTCAATGCGCGCGAGGATTGCGAACGCTATCACGCTCATTTTGAGGCTATCTGTCGAGCGATAGCAGGAGTTGTTGGTGAAGTTACAATCGGTACTGAACCGCCGCCCATTAAGCCATCACGTCCAGTTTTACCAGACCGTCCTGGGAGTGTGCCTATCGATCAACGACCGACGCTACGGCAGGG
>Ga0126369_10001246_pt1 | contig 17486 bp, 14 predicted proteins | sample PanSoiMetaPlot_1_FD_109646 | JGI IMG/M metagenome (GOLD analysis project Ga0126369, IMG submission 109646) | Tropical forest soil microbial communities from Panama - MetaG Plot_1 | ecosystem: Environmental > Terrestrial > Soil > Tropical forest > Bulk soil | place: Panama | collected 2016-02-17 | reverse complement strand
TCGCGCCCGCCTCGGCCAGGATCGCGTGGTGCCCGTACCGCTCCTCGATGGTGCCCCCGAAGCCGATGGTGGGATAGAGGATGGCGTCGGGGTACTCGGCGAGCACGGGGTGCCACGCGGCAAGATAGAGATCCGCCGCGCGCGCCGCCTCGACCGCCATCTCGGCATTGTGGCTGTGGACGATCGCGGCCCCCGCCGCCAGGCAGGCGCGCGCGTCGCGCGCGATCTCGTCGGGGGTGCACGGCACGTGAACGTTGCGTGCCTTGTTCGCGATCCCGTTGATCGCGGCCTCGATGATGACCGGGGTCGCCATGCTCACACGAAGCGGTAGAGGCGGGCGCAGTTCTCACCCGTGACCTTCCTGCGGATCTCATCCCCCAGACCCGCGAACGCCTCCTCGATCGCGTCGCGCGAGTGGGGGAAGGTGCTGTCCGGATGCGGGTAGTCCGAGGCCCACATGAACTTGTCGGGGCCCAGGAGCGGGATCAGCTTGGGGCCGAGCGGCTCCTCCTCGAAGGTCGCGAACACCTGGCGCTGGAAGATCTCGCTGGGCAAGGCACGAAGCTTGTAATCCTCGGCCCGTGGCACGTGCTTCCGGGCTTCCAGGTCCATGCGCGTCACGAGATAGGGCAGCCACCCGATGCCCGATTCGGCGAGCACCAGCCGCATGCCCGGGTTCCGCTCGAGCGCTCCCGAGAAGATCATCGCCGCGAGCGCCTCGTCGAGCTGCATGGGTGCCACGCTGGCGAAGGCAGCCATCTCCCAGCTGCGGGCGGCGACGCGCAGCATGGACGTCCCCGCCCCGAGGTGGAAGCTGATCGGCATGGCGAGCGAGGCGGCGGCCTGCCAGAGGGGCTCCCAGACCGGGTCGACGACGCGGCTGGTGAGCTCGAAGATGGAGAGGATGGCTCCCCGGTGCCCGAGCTTCGCGACCCGCTCGAGCTCGGCGACCGCCGCCTGCACGCTGTGCGCCGGCAGCACGGGGAGAACGGCGAGCCGTCCGCGGTCGTATCCGTTGAAGTCGTTCGCCCAGTCGTTGTACGCGACCAGACAGGCGGCCTTCAGCTCCTGATCGGCGATCGGAAGGCCGAAGAGCGACGGGCCGTAGATCACCGAGGCGTAGATCCCGTCCCGCTCCATGTCCTGCAGCCGGAGCGCGGGGTCGCTCGCCCGAAACCCGTCGTCCTTGATGCCGGCGCGGGTGATCGCGCTGTAGTCCCCCATCATCTTGGGTCCGCTCGGACCGAGCATGGCGCCGTCCGCCATCCACCAGTCGGCCGTCTCCTGCTCGACCACCCGGGGCCCCCGCTCCCGCAGGGACTTCGGCAGCCGCTCCTGCCAGAGATCGCGCGGCAGCACCCACAGGTCGAGATGGTCGTCGCAGGAGTAGATGCGGTCAGCCGCCATGAGGCACGCTCCTTTCAGCCCGCGGGATCATATGAAGGCTCCCTGGGCCAGGGAAGAGGGGCCGTCCAGTAGCCGCTGGCCGGCGACGCAGTGCGCCTCGCAGACGACAAGGCCTCCGCCACGGACAGTGCAGCATTCCCTGTCAGCTAGACAGATGGCACGCATTGAGTGTATTCAGCGCCCCCGGTCTGCGGTGCAGTCCGGCACCGAGAGCATGCTCACTCTGCATCACAATCGGCGACCCCGCCCGGCGGTCGTGAGGGAACAGGCGGCGCCGCGCCGCGGTGGTCGCGACGGTCTGCACCTGCTCACGCGGCTCGCCAGCACGGCGGTGGCCGTACCCGTGGTCACCACGTTCCTCGCGGTCGGCGCGGCCCTCCTCATGGGTCACTCGCTCGTGCACGTTGCCCGTCACGCGCGCGGGACGACCACCATGGCCCGGCGCGTCGGCCCCCGGCGCAACGAATCGCAGGGCTAGCGATCGACCGGCGATCGTCTTCGGTCGCGACGATGGCGCAGGAGCTCGCGCACCGGACCTGAGCGGCGCTCAGACGGGCGGGTAGGGAAACTTCTGCCCGACGCCGCCGTCGACGACCAGCGTCTGGCCGGTCACGTAGCTCGCCAGGTCGGAGACCAGGAAGAGGATCGCGCCGGCGATGTCGGACGGCAGCGCCACCCGCCCGAGCGGCGTGTTGGCGCTGTTCCGCCGCCGCCCTTCCTCCCCGAGCATGGCCGACACGCGGGGCGTCCAGACCACACCCGGCGCGACGGCATTCGCCCGCACGCCGTGCGGTCCGAGCTCCACGGCGAGCGACTTGACGAGCGCGACCAGCGCCGCCTTGGCGGCACCGTAGGCCGCGTGTCGGGGGGCCGAGCTGAGCCCGCTCACCGACGCGACGAAGACGAGCGCGCCGCCGCCGCTGGTGGTCATCGCGCGGCCCCCCAACTGCGCGGCCAGGTAGGCATGGCGGAGGACCATGTCGAAGGTCCAGTCCCAGTCCTCGTCGCGCAGCTCGAGGAAATCCGCGAAGCGGGCCATGCCGACGATGTCGACGAGGCCATGCAGCCGGCCGAGCGCGCGCGTGGCCTCCGCGATCATCTGCTCCACCGCGGGACGCTCGCGGGCATCGCCCGACCACGCCACACCGCCCACCTCGCTCGCCACCCGCGCGGCGCGCTCGGGCTCGAGGTCGACGCAGAAGACGCGCGCCCCCACCGAGGCGAGTGCGTGTACCGTCTGTCGGCCGATGCCCTGCCCCGCCCCGATCACCACGACACCGCGGCCGTCGAGACGGAGCAGTCGCGGGTAGTCGGGGACGGCGTCGATCTCGTTCATCGCCCGTCGACCGGGACGAACATCGGCGCCGGCACCTCGCCCTGCACGGTCGGGAACCGGAGCGGACGGAAGACCACGCGGACGGGCAGATCGAAGGCGAGCGCCTCGGGGTCGCAGTCGACCAGGCGGGTCGCCAGGCGCACCGCGAGGTCCTCGTCGAGCGCGACCAGCGCGGCGACGAAGGGCACCTGGTCGGCGAAGGCGGGCAGAAAGGCCCGGCGCACCACGACCCACGAGAAGAGCCGGCCCTGGCCGCTCATCCGCGTCCACACGAACTCGCCCGCGCCACAGCGCCGGCAGCGGGCGACCGGATACCAGGCATAGGCGCCGCAGGCCGCGCAGCGCGGAATCAGCAGCTCGCCACGGCGCGCGCCCGCCCAGAACTCGCGCGTCGGCTCCCAGCCGAGATCGGGGAGAGGAAAATCCGCGCGCACTACGCTCGCCTCAGGATGAGGGTGCTCGCCTGGGGGCCGGTGTAGCCGCCGTAGACGCCGATCTCGGCGTCCTTCACCTGGGCCGCGGCCTCGCCGCGCACCTGACGGACGGTTTCCACCACGTGGGCGATGCCGAGCACGTAGGCGTGGGAGAGCATGCCGCCATGGGTGTTGTAGGGCAGCACCCCGCCGTCGTAGTGGAGCGTCGTCCCCTCGACGAACGCCCCGCCCTCGCCCTTCCGGCAGAAGCCCATGTCCTCGATCTGCATGAGCGCGACGATCGTGAAGGGATCGTAGAGGGTGAGGACGTCGACGTCGGCGGGGGTGAGTCCCGCCATGGCGAAGGCGCCCGGGGCCGCGAACACCTGCGGCGTCGAGGTGAAGGCGCCCTGCTGGGACCAGTACGTTCCGGTGTACGAGTTGCCGAGCCCGACGCCCGCCACCTCGATCACGGGCTGGCGCAGATCGCGCGCCCGCTCGACCGACGTCATGACGTAGGCGCCACCGCCGTCGGAGATGAGACAGCAGTCCTCCTTGCGGAAGGGCTCCACGAGCGGCGGGCTGGCGAGGTAGTCGGCGAGCGTCAGCGGTCGATCGTGCATGACGGCGGCCGGGGTGAGCGTCGCATGGCGGCGGCAGGCGACGGCGATCGCCCCCAGCTGGGCGGCCGTCGTGCCGAACTCGTGCATGTGTCGTCGCGCGATGGTCGCGAAGTACACCGGCTGGGGAAACCAGCCGAAGGGCACCTCGAGGTTCTGCTTGACCAGATCCTTGGCGTGTACCTGCCCCGGACCACCGACCATCTCCGCGCGCTGCGTGGCCCACGCCACCGAGAAGACGTTGAGGACGTGGCGGGCCTGGCGCCGGCGGATCGCCAGTGCGGCGTCGTGGGGTGCCGTTCCCGCCCACACCATCCCGCCGCCCCGCTCCGAGACCCAGAGATCGTGCGAGGTCCCGAAGTGCGCGTGGAACGCTGCCGCGTCGAACTGGTCGCCCATGAAGGGCGCGTACATGAGACCGTCGATGTCCGTGGGAGCGAGCCCGGCATCCGCGAGCGCGCGCTCCACGGCTTCCGCGGCGATCTCCTTCGGCGTCCGTCCCGACGCGCGAGTGTGCGCCGACTCCCCGACGCCGACGATGGCGACCTCCCCTCCGATGTCCTCGAGGGGTGCCGGGCAGCCCCAGTCGGTGTCGGGCACGGCCGCAACCCTAGCGCACGCGTCGCGCCACGGTCCAGGGTCCGCCGGGCGGCCGCTCAGTGCTTGATCGCGGTGGGCGGGGCGGGAAGCCGGGAGAGGATGCCGTCGGCCTTCTGCTGCGAGGTGCTGCCCTGGTGGTGCGCGGCGTAGTACTGCAGCAGCGTCGCCGCTCGCTGGCCTTCCGGGGTCTGCATGTACGCCGCCAGGGTGGCGTCGTCCATGCCACGGAGCGAGTTCAAGAAGGTGCGGCGCATTCGCTGCTGGAGGTCGTCCGGACCCTGCTGTTGCTGTTGCTGTTGCTGGTCGGCTCCCGCCTGCTGGCTGTTCATCGCCGACTGGAGGGCGCCGAGCAGCTGGGGCATGTTCCCCCGCCCGCCACCACGGCCGTGCTCCGATCGTCCGCCCAGGGCGTCGTGTCGCCGGGCATGTTCCTGGACCATCAGGGCCGCCGCACTCGTCGGCGCGAAGCTGGGCGTCATCCCAGGGAATCCCGGGTCGCGCGCGATCGTCGGCATGCCCTCGTCGGCGCGCGCGATCGCCACGTTGATCACCGATGCCGTGCTGGGTGGGGGCAGGAGCTCGATGACGCGCAGCGCGCCGTCGGGGCCGTAGCGCAGCGCGAAGGAGTTCTGCTGACCGAGCAGACGTTCGAGCGCACTCGAGAGCGGCTCCGTGTCGAACTCCGCGCTCACCTCGCGCGGCTCGCACATCCCGCGCACCTCCGCACCGCTCTTCTGCCCGATCGCGCTCAGCAGATCGGTGATCGGCACGGCGTGCGCGTGGATGGTCAGGCGGTCGTTGTCGTATTCGAGAACGCTCAGCGCAGACTTCTCAGACTTCTCAGCGGCGCCACAGACTCCGCACGTGATGAAGACCAAGAGAACTACCAGTCTTGCGGGGAGCCATGTCACGGGCCGAATCTAACTTCGCGGGGCCTGCCACCGCAAGCCCTAATTTCAGTGCCGCGCGCTGCGACGCCGCAGCGTCTATGGCGTCGGCTCACGCATACAGCCCCCTCAGCGCCGGTGGGGGACGAAGTCGGCTTCCCAGTCGAGCCTGGCCTCGCCCTCGCCCACCCCGCCGGCCGCCCGCAGGGCGCGCACGCAGCTGTTCCAGCGCAGGATCGCGTCGTCGTTGTCCGCCGGGCGGAGCCGCTCGGCCTCGGCGTAGCGGGCGAGCGCCTCGTCGAAGAGCGCCCGGATCGACGCGAGCGGGATGCCGGCCGTGAGCTGCGCCTTCGCCTGGCGCTCGTAGGCAAGCCCCCCGTAGAAGGCCCGCTCGTAGGGATCCCGCAGCCGAGCGAAGACCTGTTGCGCCTCAGCAAAGCGCGTACCGGTGGACGGGCCGAACTGGTCGCTCAACGCGAGCCCGAGGATGCGCAGGGCGAGCTGCTGGTCGGGATCGATGGCGAGCACGTCGCGGCAAATGCTCTCCGCCTCTGCCGGCTGGTTCAGCTCGCGGTACTTGTCGGCCTTCCCGACCGCGGCATCGACGCCGGCAGGATGAATCCGCTTGATGGCGTACTCCATGCAGCGCCCGCGTGACGCGGCGAGCCCGTCACGCCGCCTTGCTGCGTCCTGTGATCCACCGCCACACGCGGCGGACCGGATCGTAGAAGTCGTCCACCACGCGTTCCTTCAACGGGATGATGGCGTTGTCGGTGATGTGGATCGACTCGGGACAGACCTCCGTGCAGCACTTGGTGATGTTGCAGTACCCGATCCCGGCCGCCTGCTTGAGGTAACCCGTGCGCGACGTGACGTCGAGGGGATGCATCTCCAGGCCGGCCATGCGGACGAGGAAACGTGGGCCGGCGAAGCCGTCCTTCTTCTCGTGGTCGCGCAGCACGTGGCAGACGTCCTGACAGAGGAAGCACTCGATGCACTTGCGGAACTCCTGCACCCGGTCGATGTCCGCCTGCTGGATGCGCCACGTGCCGTCCGGCGCGTCGGGCGGACGCGGTCGGAAGGGCGGGATGCGCTTGTTCACCTCGTAGTTCCAGGAGACGTCGCAGACCAGATCCTTCACCACCGGGAACGCCTTCATGGGCGCGATGGTGATGGGCTCGCCCGGCGGGAACTGGTCCATGCGCGTCATGCAGAGGAGTCGCGGCTTGCCGTTCACCTCGGCGCTGCACGACCCGCAGCGCCCCGCCTTGCAGTTCCAGCGGCAGGCGAGATCGCTCGCCTGGTGTGCCTGCACATGGTGGATCGCGTCGAGCACCACCATCCCCTCGTGAAGCGGGACGGGATATTCCGAGAACGTGCCGCGCGTTCGGTCGCCACGAAAGATGCGGAGCACCGCGTCCATACCGCTCACACCTCTCCCTCCACGATGCGCCGGAGCTCGTCGGGCATCGCCGGCAGCGGCTCCTGCGCGACCGTCATGGCGCCGTTCTGCCGGCGGACGATCACGTTGACCGTGCCGAACTGCTTGTCCGAGTCGGGATACTCGACGCGCGTGTGCGCGCCGCGACTCTCGCGCCGCTCGAGTGCAGCGCGGGTGATCGCCTCGCTCACGGTCAGCAGGAAATGGAGGTCGAGCGCCACGTGCCAGCCGGGATTGAACTGCCGGTTCCCGCCCGCGCCCACGCGCGCCGCCCGCGCCCGGAGCTTGTCGAGCTCGGCGAGTGCGGTGTGGAGGTCCTCCTCGCTGCGCGCGATGCCGACGTAGGTGCCCATCATGTCCTGCAGGGCTTCCTGCACCCCGTAGGGATTCTCGCCCTGGGCGCGCTCGAACGGCGCCACCAGCTCGGCCGCGACGCGCTCCACCTCCGCTGCCTCGACGCGCGGCTCGCCCGGCTGCGACTTGGCATAGGCGGCCGCCCCGAGCCCCGCTCGCCGACCGAAGACGAGGAGATCGGAGAGGGAGTTGCCGCCCAGGCGGTTCGAGCCGTGCAGGCCACCCGCCACCTCACCCGCCGCGAAGAGACCCGGCACCGTCGCGGCCTGTGTCTCCGCGTCCACCCGCACGCCGCCCATCATGTAGTGGGTGGTCGGGCCCACCTCCATGGGCGCCTTCGTGATGTCGACGTCGGCCAGCTCCATGAACTGGTGGTACATCCCCGGGAGCTTGCGGGTGATCTCCTCCGGCCGGCGGCGCGAGGCGATGTCGAGGAAGGCGCCGCCGTGGGGGCTCCCGCGGCCCTCGCGGACCTCGCGCGTGATGGCGCGGGCGACGACGTCGCGCGTGAGCAGCTCCGGCGGGCGCCGGGCCTCGGCCTTGCGCCCGGCCACCACGTCGGCCACCCAGCGGTCCGCCTCCTCCTCGGTCGCGGCGACGTCCTTGCGGAACATCTCGGGGATGTAGCGGAACATGAAGCGCTCGCCCTTGGAGTTCTTGAGCACGCCGCCCTCGCCCCGGACGCCCTCGGTGACGAGGATGCCGCGCACGCTGAGCGGCCAGACCATCCCGGTGGGATGGAACTGGACGAACTCCATGTCGATCAGGTCGGCCCCCGCATCGTAGGCGAGCACGTGGCCGTCACCCGTGTACTCCCAGGAGTTGCTGTTGATCTTGTAGGCGCGGCCGACGCCGCCGGTGGCGAGCACCACCGCCTTGGTGCGGAAGACGATGAAGCGTCCCGTCTCGCGCCGGTACGCGAACGCCCCGCTCACCCGCCCTCCGTCCTTCAGGAGCCGCGCCACCGTGCACTCCATGAAGACGTCGATGCGCGGCGACTGCACGCCCTTGTCCTGGAGCGTGCGGATCATCTCCAGGCCGGTGCGATCGCCGACGTGGGCGAGGCGCGGGTACTGGTGACCGCCGAAGTTGCGCTGCAGGATGCGGCCGTCGGGCGTGCGATCGAAGAGCGCCCCCCAGGCTTCGAGCTCGATCACGCGGGCGGGCGCCTCCTGGGCGAGGATCTGCGCCATGCGCCAGTTGTTGAGCATCTTTCCGCCGCGCATCGTGTCGCGGAAGTGTACCTTCCAGCTGTCGCGCCCGTCGGTGTTGGCGAGCGCGGCCGCCACGCCGCCTTCGGCCATGACGGTGTGCGCCTTGCCGAGCAGCGACTTGCAGACCAGGCCGACCGATACCCCCTGCTCGGCGGCTTCGATCGCAGCGCGCAACCCGGCGCCACCGGCGCCGACGACGAGGACATCGTAGGTGTGGGTCTCGAAATGGTCCATCCTGATACCCTGCCCTAGCTCATCGCTAGATCAGCCGGAGGTCCCTGATGACACCCGAGGCGACCAGCCGGACGTAGAGATCGGCCGAGCACACGGAGACGAAGCTCATCCAGGCGAAGAGCATGTGTCGCGCATTCAGGAAGCTCGCCCCCTTCCAGGCCCGATGGCGCGTCTGGGTGAAGGCGGTGCAGGAGAAGCAATCGAGACTCCCCCCCACCAGGTGACGGGCCGAGTGGCAGGAGAAGCTGTAGAGCGTGAGCGCGGTGGTGTTGGCGAGCAGCACGAAGGTGCCGACGCCGATCCCGAAGTGGCCGTCGAAGATCGTCGCGCGCGCCACGTCGCTCCAGAGAAACGGGAGGTAGAAGAGCGTCGCATAGAAGAGGTAGCGGTGAAGGTTCTGGAGGACGAAGGGAAACGCGGTCTCACCCCGGTAGCCGGGGCGATGCGACTCGGACACGGCACACGCCGGCGGATCGAGGAAGTAGGAGCGGTAGTAGGCCTTCCGGTAGTAGTAGCAGGTGGCCCGGAAGAGCACCGGCGGGAGCAGGATCAGGAACGCGGGTGAGAAGGGAAACCAGTCGACGATGATGAGCGGGGAGTAGAGGGGTGAGAGGTAGTTCCCGGCCAGGTAGTTCTTGCCCTGGAAGGCGGCCCAGTTCGCATAGGTGATCAGCGTCGCGAGGCCGAGCCCCTGCACCAGGGGCGCCAACCACCATGCGTCGCGCCGATGGGTGGCGGCAAAGCCTGTCCGCTGCAGCTCGCTGGGTACGGCTACCATCGCGCGGGTCCCTCCGTTTCGTCGAGCGCGCGAGGATAGTCAGCGGCCGGGCACGACGCAAGGTTCGCGCCCGACCGGTCTCATGCCTCGCCGGGGAGCCGCCGGCGGATCGTCGCTGCGCCGAAGCGCCGGACCAGCTCGTCGACGGCCCGGGCGAGCGCCGCGCGGCGCGCGGCCGCACTGCGCTCGGTCGCGAAGAGGGCGAGCTGGTCCCCGTCGCCTGCGAGCAAGTTTTCCACCGCGAGCCCCACCAGGCGCACCCGCTGGCTCCCGAGCGCGAGACCTCCGAGCAGACGACGGGCCACCGCGAAGAGCACCGCTTCGTCCGCCGTCGGCTCCGCGAGGGTGTGTCGCCGGGTGAGGGTACGCGGTCCCGGGGGGTGGGCGAGCTTCACCTTGAGCGTCACCGTACGCGCGCGCCGCACATGGGCCCGCAGCCGGCGGGCGATGCTTTCCGCGTCGGCGAGCAGGTAGGGCAGAAGCTCGCCTGCCGGACGGTCCCGGTCGAGGGTCTCCTCCTCGCCCATCGACTTGGCGTTGCGGTCGGGGCGGACGGGGCGGTCGTCGATGCCGCGCGCCCACTGCTGGAGCGCGCCCGCCCCCGCCCCGACGTGCCGCGCCAGCCGCGCGGGCTCGGCGACCGCGAGGTCGCCGAGCGTCCGGTAGCCGAGGCGGTGCAGCGCAGCCTCGGTCACCCGGCCGACGCCCCACAGGTGTCGGACGGGAAGCGGATGGAGGAACGCCTCGACCGCGTCGGGCGGAACGACCACCAACCCGTCGGGCTTGGCGAGGTCGCTGGCGATCTTGGCGATGAACTTGTTGGGCGCGACGCCGGCGCTCGCGGTGAGACCGGTCTCGGTCCGCACCGCCTGGCGCACCTGTTCCGCGATCTCGGGCGGGGGCCCGAAGAGCGCCGTGCTGGCGGTCACGTCGAGGAACGCCTCGTCGAGCGAGAGGGGTTCGACGAGGGGGGTGAAGCGCCGGAAGATCTGCCGGATCTGCCGGGACGCCGCGACGTAGTGGTCCATCCGGCCGCGCACGACAACCGCGCCCGGGCAGCGAGCGATGGCGGCGGCCATCGGCATCGCCGAGTGGATGCCGAACATCCGCGCTTCGTAGGACGCCGAGGTCACGACACCCCGGCGCCGGTCGCCTCCCACCAGCACGGGGCGGCCGCGCAGCGTGGGATCGTCCCGCTGCTCGACCGCGGCGTAGAACGCGTCCATGTCGACGTGGAGAACGTGGCGAGCCATGCGCCGCGACCTACGTGCTCCCTCCTCACCCCGCCGTCAACGCAGCGTTCTCGCCCGTGTTTGAAAGGCACGCGTGCCGGGCATAGCCTCACCTCGACGCCCGGCGAGGGAGGACGTGATGAAGACGACGTGGAGGACGGCCGCGCGGCTCGTGATCGGGATCGCCACCGTGCCCCTCGTCGCAGGAACCGTGCGGGCGGCGACCCCGTGCCGGACGGCCTGTCGGATCGCCAAGCAGAGCTGCTTCGGGACGGCGGTGGACGATTTCTCGACCGCACGGAGCGCCTGCCTCGCCCTGTCGACTCCGACCGACCGGCGGCCGTGCCTCCAGTCCGCGAAGGGCGTGCGTGCGGCAGCCAAGCACGCGTGCCGGGCCACCTTCGTGGCGTGCAAGCTCGGCTGCGGCAGCACCCCCGGAACCTGCGACGCATCGACCGCCGGCGGATGGCTCGCCACCGTGAACCTCTACCGCGGGCTCGCCGGCCTGGCGGGAGTCACCGAAAATTCCGACTGGTCCGCCGGCGATCTCGCTCATGCGCACTACATGGTCGAGACTGACACCATCGGCCACAGCGAGGATCCGGGGAGTCCCTTCTACACCCCCGAGGGCGACACCGCGGCCCGGAACAGCAACGTCGCGGGCACGTCGGACCTGAACGCCAGCGAGGGATGGGCCGTCGACAGCTGGATGAGCGGTCCGTTCCACGCCATCGGCATCCTCGACCCCGCGCTCGTCGTGAGTGGGTTCGGGATCTTCCACGGCGCCGGCACATCAATCCAGACGGCCGCCGCCCTGGACGTGATCCGCGGCCGTAACGTGAATCCGGCCGCCGTGTTCCCGGTCGTCTTTCCCTCCGACGGAAGGACCTTGCCCATCGGCACGTTCACGGGGCATGAGGTCCCGGATCCGCTGAGCGCCTGCCCGGGCTACGCGGCCCCCACCGGCGTCCCGCTCATCGTGCAGTTCGATCCCGGGGCTCCGCCTCCAACGGTGACGGCGAGCACGCTCACCCGTGACGGCGTCGTCGTCGAGCACTGTCGCTTCGACGGCACGACCTACGTGAACCCCGATCCGGACGTGCAGTCGATCGGCCGCAACGTCCTCGGGACACGCGGTGCGGTGGTCCTCATGCCCCGCGATCCGCTCGTGAAGGGGGTAGGCTACGGCGCGTCGCTCACCGCCGCCGGGACGACCCTCTCTTGGAGCTTCACCGTCGACTGTCCCTGAGCGCGTCGCTCCGTCGAGACCGGATTGTGCCCGGGCGCCCGCCGGGGAAGGGAAGTGAGATGCTCGCCCCGGACGAACGCGAGGTGCAGGGGCTCGCCCGGCGGATCGCGGACGCCGGCCGTGCGGAGCCAGCTCGGCTCTTCCGGCTCGGCTGGTGGAGCGAGCGGATGCTGGCATGGGCGATGGCCGAGCCCCACTTCAAGACGCAGCTCTTCCGCTTCGTCGATGCCTTCCCCGCCTGCCGGGACGACGCCGACGTCATGCGCCACCTGGAAGAGTACTTCGCCGGGGTTCCCGTTCCGCGCGTGCTGGAGCTCGGCCTCGAGGTGGCCGAGCATGTCCCCTTCGGGGCACTCGTCACGGCCGCGGCCGCGCGGCGGAACATCACACGGATGGCCCGGCAGCTGATCGCGGGCGCAACCGCCGGGGAGGCCCTCCCACGTCTCGCGCGGCTCTGGCGGGCCGGCGAGGCGGCCACCGTCGACCTGCTCGGCGAGAAGATCGTGACGGCAGGAGAGGCAGACCGCTACGCGGCACGTGTCATGACGACGCTCGATACGCTCGTCCTCGCCTCCGCTCCGTGGCCGGAGCGCCCCCGGCTCGAGCGCGATCCCTGGGGCGTGGTCGCGCGCGCCAACGTGTCGGTCAAACCCACGGCGCTCTCGCCGCTCTTCGCTCCGCTCACCGCCAGCGCCGGTCTGGGCGACGCGCGTGCCCGTCTCCGCCCGATCCTCGCGCGCGCGCGTGATGCGGGAGCGACAATTCACGTCGACACCGAGCACGACGAGGTGAAGGACCTGACGCTCGAGCTCGTGCGGGCGCTGGGAGCCGAGTTCCCGGACGGTCCCGAGCTCGGCTGTGTCATCCAGGCGTACCGGCGCGATGCGCTCGCCGATCTCGAGGCGATGACGGACTGGGCCCGGGCGACTCTCCGCCGGCCCCTCGCCGTCCGCCTGGTCAAGGGCGCCTACTGGGATTCCGAGGTGGTGGTGGCGCGCGCCGAGGGCTGGCCGGTCCCCGTCTTCGACCGGAAGGCGGAGACCGATGCGAGCTACGAACGCTGCACGCGGTATCTGATCGAGCGGGTGGGCACGGTCAGGCCGGCATTCGGCAGCCACAACGTCCGGAGCCTCGCCCATGCGATCGTGTGCGCCCGCGCGGCCGGGCTCCCCGACACGGCGGTCGAGCTCCAGCTCCTCTACGGCATGGCCGAACCGGTGCATGCGGCGCTCCGCCAGCTCGGGTTCCGGGTCCGCGTCTACGTGCCGGTCGGGGAGCTCCTGCCCGGGATGGCGTACCTCGTCCGACGTCTGCTCGAGAACACGTCGAACGAATCGTTCATCCGCCACCGCTTCGCCGAGGGGCAGGATCTCGACGCGCTCATCGCGCCACCCGACGTGACGTCGCTGCCAGCCCCGGAAGGGGAAATCCCCCCGCCCTCTCCGACCGACGCCAGCGCACCGGCTCCGTTCACGAACGAGCCCCATGCCGAGCTCCGGCGTCCGGCCCGACGCGCCTGGCTCGCCGCTGCGGTGGCCGACGCGCCGCGAGCCTTCGCGTTCGCGGCCCCGGCGCTGATCGACGGGCGTCCCGTCCCGACCGCAGATCCCATCGTCTCGGTCGACCCGGGCGATGTCGCGAGCGTCGTCTGTCGGGCTGGACGGGCCGGCCCCGCCGAGGCGGAGCGCGCGATCGCGGTGGCAGCTACCGCGTGGCCCGCCTGGCGGGCGACCAGCTGGGAGAACCGCGCGACCGTCCTCTTCCGTGCCGCCGCGATCATGCGTCGGCGCCGCGCGGCACTTGCGGCGCTCGAGGTCTTCGAGGCCGGCAAGCCGCAGAAAGAGGCCGACGCCGACGTCTGCGAGGCGATCGACTTCTGCGAGTACTATGGCCGCGAGGCGATCCGGCTCGGAGCCGGGGCGCCGCTCCTGCAGGCGCCTGGCGAGACGAACGTCCTCCACTACCAGCCGCGCGGGACCGGCGTGGTCATCGCGCCGTGGAATTTCCCGCTCGCCATCCCGGCGGGCATGGTGACCGCCGCCCTCGTGACCGGCAACTGCGTCCTCTTCAAGCCCGCGGAGCAGACGCCCGGGGTGGCCTCGCGCCTGGTCGAGATCCTCCTCGAAGCAGGGCTCCCGCCCGGCGTCCTCGCCTTCCTGCCGGGCATCGGCGAGGAGCTGGGTCCCTTCCTAGTCGAGCATCCGGCCGTCGCCTTCGTCGTCTTCACCGGGTCGCGAGAGGTCGGGCTCTCGATCGTCGAACGCGCCGCCGTTGCCCACCCAGGCCAGCAGCACGTGAAGCGGGTCATCGCCGAGATGGGGGGCAAGAACGCCATCGTCGTCGACACCGATGCCGACCTCGATCAGGCCGTCCCCGCGATCGTGGCGAGCGCATTCGACTACGCCGGCCAGAAGTGCTCGGCCGCCGCCCGCGTCATCGCCGTCGGCCCGGTCCACGAGGAGCTGATCGAGCGGCTCGTCGGCGCGACCGCGATCGTGCCGGTCGGGCACCCACGCGAACTCGGGACCGCCGTGAGCCCGCTCATCGATGCGGACGCCCGCGACCGCGTGGCCCGCTACCGCGAGCTCGCGCGCGAGGAAGGCGAGATCGTGCTCGCCCGTGACGACGTCCCGTCGGGTGGCTGGTACGCCGGCCCGACGATCGTCGTCCTGACCGATCCGCGAGGCCGCGTCTGGGGCGATGAGATCTTCGGTCCCCTGCTCGCGGTGGTACGGGCCGACGACTTCGACCAGGCTCTCGCTCTCGCCAACGATACCCCGTACGCGCTCACCGGAGGGCTCTTCTCGCGCTCACCGTCCCACATCCGTCGCGCCGGTGAAGAGCTCCGGGCCGGCAACCTGTACGTGAACCGCGCCATCACCGGGGCGCGCGTCGGCCGGCAGCCGTTCGGTGGCCATGGCCTCTCGGGTGTCGGCACCAAGGCGGGCGGGCCCGACTATCTCCTGCAGCTCGCGGAGCCCCGCGTGATAACAGAAAACACTCTCCGCCAGGGTTTCGCCCCTCCGGAACGTTGACAGCCGACGAGGCGAGCACCGGCGTCGCACGGGGATGCTCAGCCATGCGCGCTTGGCAAGCCGCAACCCTTCCTGATTACATGCCGCACCCATGGCGCCTCCCGCGACGACGGTCCAGATCGTCCCGCCCGGGAAGCTCGTCTACGGGATGCAGCTACCGATCGTCGCCCAGAGCACGCTCTTCGCCGCACCCTGGGAGGCGGAGGCCGGAACCACGGAGCTGCGACGCATCGCGGAGGCGTGTGATCGGAGCGGCTTCTTCTACCTCGGGGTGTGCGACCACATCTGCATTCCCCGCGCGCGCGCCGGCGCCATGTCAACGGCGTGGCACGACACGGTGGCGACGCTCGGCTTCCTCGCCGCCGCGACCCGCCGCGTCCGGCTCCTCTCGCACGTCTACGTGCTGCCCTACCGCCACCCGCTCGCCACGGCGAAGGCCTTCGCCACGCTCGACGCTCTCTCGGGCGGGCGGGTGATCGTCGGGGTCGGCGCCGGGCATCTCGAGGCCGAGTTCGCGGCGCTCGGCGTGCCCTTCGCGGGCCGCGGCCGACGTCTCGACGAGGCGATCGACCTCCTCGCCGAGGCCCTCACACACGAGTTTCCCGATCACGACGGTTCCGCCTGGACGGTGCACGACCTCGGGCTCCGCCCGCGCCCCGTGCAGCAGCCGCGGCCACCCATCTGGGTCGGCGGCTCCACCCGGGCCGCCATCCGGCGCGCCGCGGAGCGCGGCGACGGCTGGCTGCCGCAGGGATCGCCGCGCGCGGAGCTCCCGGCGCAGATCGCGTACCTTCGCGCCCAGCGCGCCCGCACGCGGGGCGACGCGCCGATCGAGATCGGGGCGATCAGCGAGTTCTGCTACGTGGGCGCCCCCCGCTTCGAGGTTCCACCCAACACCCGCACCGGCCGAGGAGAGGAAGTGGCGGCGGGTCTCCGGGAGCTCCGCGCGATGGGTGTCAGCCACTGCGGCGTCCGCTTCCGGGCGCGCTCGTGCGACGAGCTGGTGGAGCAGATCGAGGCCTTCGGGTCCGAAGTCGCCCCGCATCTCGCGGACTGAGGCTAACCGCCACGGCTGTACCGTGGCGTCCATTTTGCGGCATTTTGAGCGCCGCGGCCGGGCTCCCACGCGTGCCGATCAGCCGGCACAGACGTTGCATCATGCGAGCGCATGGCGCGGTTCCTGGAGCTCCGCCGCCCGGGCGCGGACAAGCCGGCGATCGCCGGGGTGTCCGTGGACGGCCAAGGGCTCGCCGCACGTCTGCACGAGATCGCCGCGGGAGCCGTCGAGGCGATCGATGGCCTCGAGCCGGCGCTGCACGCGATCATCGAGGCCACCGGGGCCGCGGCCGGTGCGGTTTGCCTCTTCGACGCCCGGCGTGAGGTGCTCCGCCTGGCGGCCGAGGAGGGCCTCTCCGACGAAGGCTGTCGCCAGCTGCGCACCGTCCGCCGCGGCGACATCGCGAGCTGGGACATGCCGCTCCACGGCCTGATGAACCGCCGTGCGTACCTGATCGAGAGCGCCGCACAGAACCGCTATGTACCGCCGCTGGTCGAGGCCGGGGCCGCGGTGCGCACGGTCGCTTGCCTTCCGGTGTACGCCGGCTCCATCCCGGTGGGGAGCCTCGTGCTCATCACCCGCACCCCGCGCGCGTTCACCGAACGCGACCTCGGCGGGCTCCAGCAGCCGCTCCGCGAGCTTGCCCAGCTCATCGAGGCGGTGCGCCGGCAGGCCAGCGAGCGCGCCACCGCAGTCGCACCCCCCTCCGCCCCACCTCCCCCGCAACGAAGTGCGCCATTCGCCGAACCCGAAGCGGCTCTCGCCGACGCCGGTCACGACGATTCGCTTGCCGCCGCTCTTGCTGCCGCCCAGCGCGAGAACTCCCGCCTCGCCACCGAGCTCGAGCGGCTGCGGGCCGAGACTCCGCGCGACGCCGGACGCCTCAGCGAGCTGGCGGCCGAGATCGACCGTCTGCGGGCACAGCTCGCCGAGTCGGAGGCGGGCGCGGCGCACGAGCATCGGGTGCGCGAGGAGATGGAGGCCGCGCTGGCGCGCGGATCGTCCGGTGGCCACGCAGAGCTGCAGGTAGCCCTCGATGCCGCCCGACGTGCCGAGACGGCACGTGCGGCCATGGCCGCCGACAATGCGCGGCTCACGGCCGAGCTCGAGCGACTACGCGCGGGGACACCGCACGAGGATCTGGCGAGCGAGCACGCCGCGGAGATCGACCGCCTCCGCGCGCGCCTGGCCGAGTCGGAGGCCGGCGCGGCGCACGAGCATCGGGCCCGCGAGCAGCTCGAGGCCGCGCTCGAGCGAGGGGCCTCGGCGGGCCAGCTCGAACTGCGCCACGCGCTCGAGAGCGCCCGCCAGGCCGAGGCCGCAGGCGCGACGCTGGTCGCGGAGAACGCCCGGCTCCACGACGAGCTCGAGCGGTGGCGCGGTGAAGCGGCGCACGCCGGCGGGCTCAGGGCAGCGCTGGCCCAAGCCGAGGCCGAGCAGGCCCGGCTCGCCGCCGCGCTGGAAAACGCCGCAGCGGAACGCGCCGAGCAGGCCCGGGCCGAGACCAACTACGCGCAGGCGAAGGCTGCGGAGCACGAAGCCGCGATGGAACGCGTGCGCGCCCGGCTCGCGGAAGCCGAGGCCACGGCCGCGCGCGAGGAGCGCGCGCGCAAGGCGCTCGACGCGGCC
>Ga0126369_10001244_pt1 | contig 17500 bp, 28 predicted proteins | sample PanSoiMetaPlot_1_FD_109646 | JGI IMG/M metagenome (GOLD analysis project Ga0126369, IMG submission 109646) | Tropical forest soil microbial communities from Panama - MetaG Plot_1 | ecosystem: Environmental > Terrestrial > Soil > Tropical forest > Bulk soil | place: Panama | collected 2016-02-17 | reverse complement strand
TGCGAGCGGACTTGCACTGGCGTGGAGCCCGTCGTGATTTGGGCCGAGGCCGGCAGCGCCGAAACGAGAACGACCGCAAATACCACGACTCTCGAAATCCATTTCGGCATGATCAATCCTTCTGATGAATAGTTGGCACCTGGCGATTGAAGACCGGTCACTTACATGTATCGGCGACCTTGTTGAAGGAGACCACGTTAATCCGGTTTTCGCTGACATCCTTTATAACGAAGCCTCGCACGGCCACCTTCTCGCCCTTGTACAGCGCCCAGACTACGGGCACGGTCTCAGCCTTGGCTTTCTTGGCGGCGCGCTCCTGGCGGTTGGCTTCACGCTCAAGCTCGGCGTTCTTCAGGTAGGTGCGGATGGCCTCGGCCAGGTCGGTGAACTTGTCGGCTCGGGCGTAATCCGGGTCGTTCTTGCTGTTCATGCGAGCCGAGAAACGGCCCCAATGGTCAAAGGTAACGGGCCACGTTTGCCCATCAACCACGATGGTGGTGGGCGTGCCCCTAACGGACAGTTTCATTTCGGTGGTACTCCTTGGTTTGGTAGGTAGCGGTAACTGCTGGTAATCAGTATATCAGGTGGTGCATGGGTCACAAGTCACAATGCACGGAATATTGTGCTATGTGACCGATGTCACACCAGTCGATCCGGTGGCCTAGCCCAGTGGTCGGTGTCGTCATTCTCTACATGCTCCCATTGGGGCACGCCATCCAGGCTGTCGCCCACATAGGTGATGGGCACGCCACAGTCCTGGCAGACCTGGCTGGCAGGGCAGCCCTGCTTGTGTGACTCCCACTCGTAGCTGGTGTCCACACAGACCCAGGACTCACACTCCTGGCACAGGACATGGTCTGCCGGTGGCTCGCCACAACGAGAGCACTGGCTGGATCCTATGGTCATGGCTTCTCTTTCTTCTCTTCGAGCCATTTGGTGATCTCTCTGATGAGGGCCAGGTTGTTCTCACGGTGGCGCTCTTCGCGGGCGCAGTCGATGTCTTTCCCGCAGTGCTCGCAGCGCATCATTTCCTCCTGGTGAAGTGCTTGATGGCAGCCAGGATGACTCCGGTGGAGAAGCCAATAATGGCCACGATGATGGCGCTGTCGCTCATGGCGCGACCGGATTTGGCTCGCACTGTGAGCAGAGGTAGCGCCCACTGTTGGCATCGAAGCTGATGCTGTTGCCCTCCGGGGCCAGGCCAATCATGGCCAGCCCCTGGTCGGTGAGGGCCAGGCAGTTTTCACACCACCGGCCCTCACCCTCGTCAGTCTCGAAGGGGAGGCTCATGACGCCGCCACCTCCTCCACGCCTGCGTCTTCGGTCTCGGACTCATCCTTGAAGGTGGTGCCCAGGATGTGGTCAACGGCCCTCTGCGCCTGGCCAGCCGCCCGGATGATCAGCAGGTTGTCACCCGTAAGCTGATCCCGCCAGTGCTTCAGGTAGGCGGCGGTGGCGGGGATGGTTTGCGCCTGGTTCATGCCAGCCACGGCGCACAAAATGGCGGCACCGATCTCAGCTATGAGTTCCTCTGCCGAATAGACAGGGGAGCCGAACGGGCCAAAGGTGTTCATGTTGATGCCCTCGCGGCCCTCCTTGGACACGCGCCCAGGCTTGCCGCTCGAATGCGTCGCCTCATGGAAGAGGGTGGAGTAATAGTGCTCGGGGCTGGTGAAGTCCTCAGGCACCGGCATGTGGATCTCATCGGTGGGCGGGCGGTAGAACGCCTGGGTGCCACCGTGGTGGAGGGTCAGCCCATCCTCACGGGCCAGGTAGTTGGCCATGATGGTCTCAGCCTCCTCGATGGGGCTGAAGTCGGCGGTGCGCTCGGCCAGCTTTATGCCCTTGATGCCATCGGGGAAGTCGCACTGCTCGGTGTTGAACACATGCCAGTAGCGACGCAGCGGGATGCGCTTGATGACCATCTTGCCCTGCGTCTCGTCCCACTCTTCCTTCTTCAGGATGATGGACAGGACGATCTCGGTGCTGCGCTCGCCCTTGCGGACGCCGCGGTTCTGGCCATCCGGCGAGACCCACTTGGTGCGCTCTTTGCCATTGACCATGGACACGGTCTTGACGCAACCGGCACGCTCGGCCATCTGGTTGAAGGTGCCCCACAGGTGGCTGCTGTAGCCCTTCTCCTGAGCAGCGAGGATGAGCAGCAGGACATTGATGCCGCGGTACCACTTGCCGGTTGACAGCGAGGTGGGCATCTCGATGGAGGACGTCCAGGGCTTCTGCCAGATAGGCACCCCAGCGTCGATGGCAGCGATGGCCTGCTTCGTGACGTCAGCGGCGATTTCCCTGGTGGACCGGGGCTTGCCATTCGCTGGCGTCTTGGTGGATGTGGATTTTTTGGTAGTGGTTCTGGTAGCCATGAGTTCAGTATAGCAGGTCGGTAGGACTATGCAAGTCAGGGTGAACGGGATATTGTCAGTCGGGCAGGGGAATGTTGACGCGGCCCCTGAGCCACACGGCCAGGTCATCGACAGCCACCACGATGGTGGTCTGGCCGGACCGGTGGTCAAGGTCAAGCCCTGCGGCCCTCAGAGCCGCCACAATGGCGTCACGCCGCTCGCTGGCAGCCCTGGCCTCAGCCTGAGCCTTGGCATGGGCGTCCTTGGCACGCTGCTGACGGGCGCGCCGCTCTTGATCGAAGGCAGGCACCGCACTGGCAGCCATGAGGGTCAGGGTGCCCTCACGGTGAGGTGAGGGTGCAGCCACATAGCTGGCATGGAAGCCGTACCAGAAGCTGGCCTCGTCGTCTTCAGTGACCACTGGCTTCCAGACTTCGCGGTACATGCTCTGGGCACCGGTAACCACGAAGCCCTTGGCGCGCAGCACCTCGGTGGCTTGTTCGAGGAGTTTGATGTCGCGGGGATCGTTGGTGCTGTAGCTCCTCCCATATACCGACAGGTCGTTGCCGGACGCATGGAAGCCCCAGGAGTACTGGTCGGATGTGCCCTTCAGCCTCTCGGCTCGGGTGAGTCCCGCCGCCTTGAGCAGACGGGACACATGGCGGGCATCAGCAGGTATGAACTTGGGCGCGTCCAGCGTCACGAAGGGAGCCACATCGTTGGGTACAGGGCGGCAGACGGTGTCGATGGTCATACCGGCACCACCACCGTCCATCCGAAGCTGTGCCAGCGAGCCAGCGTCGCGGGCTTGAGACCCCGCAGGTTGATCTGGACATTGTCGAGGTAGCGACCCATCTGACGCAGGGTGGCCTCGATGAGGTGCGAGTCCTGTTCGGTGGCGGGCCAGCACAGGTCGTAGCGCAGCATGTCGGCGGGGAACTGAGCCGTGGTGCCAGCGAGGGGCGTCACGGTGAAGGGGATGGCGTTCTGTGCCGCGGTGATGAGCTTGTCTTTTTGAGCGTTGGTGAGTTTCACGGTTTCTTTCTTTCTCGGTTACTTGACCATCTCGCGGTCCAGCACGTACCACAGGCCATCAGCGCCGCGAGAAATCCGCTGCTGGCGTACGAGTTCAATGGCGAGCGAGTCCCAGCCCTGGCAATGCACTTTGCCGCCAGGGCCATAGATCCAGCCACCACCAGCGCCGAAATACCCGTACAGCTTGGCCCAGGCTTTGGCTGCCTTGACGCGACCGGAGTCGCCGTACTGGGACGGGTAGCCGTCACGCCCGCGAGCGTCGGCGTAGCCCAGGCCAATCAGTGGGGCGTAGCGAGGGTCAACGGCTGAACGCACGGCGTAATGCAGCACATGGCTGCCACGCTTGCGCGAGTGCTCGGTGCGACGGTTGTCGAGGTCGGTCCAGACCTTGAGTGCTTCGTCGTAGGTCATGGGCGCAGTCACGGCGGTAGCGCCGATGTACGCCTTGTCGGTCAGTCCACTCAGCGCCGCGATGACGATGTGGTGGTCGGTGTTGGGTTTGGTTGCCATGGGAGAGCATGTTACAGTAAAATCAGACCAGTGCAAGTCAGGACGAGAAAAAACTTGTGGGAAAAAATCTTCCTACCTGACGTCACAAGTCAGACTTCGTCCTGTATGGTGTAGCCCATGACAACCAACCAGCAACGACCGACCTGGGAAGAGGTGATGAAGCCCCTGGCTGACTCCCCCCTCTGGCCCTTCCTCCGCAATGCAGCCAGCAAGCTGCTCGAATCCCGCCTGCGTTCCCAGTTCGGGGATGACCACGGCTTCGGCATCTCAGGCTCCGACATCAACCACACGATTTTCGGCGTGGCCTCGTTCACGCCCAACCGCGACTCGCACACGTACCCGTCGCGTGTCCTCAATGGCCTGATGGATGAAGCAGAGGGCTACTGATGGAAATGAGCCGAGACATGGCCATGGGCAGCAACCCGGACTGGCAGGGCAACGTAGCTGCCCTCCGGGTGGCCCAGTTGATCGTGTCTGAGATCTGGACCGGTCAGCAGACCCGTGCTGGCCTGGCTGACCGGATCAAGGAAGGCATGGCCTGGGTAGCCCAGATTGGCTTCCCTCAGGTCTACGACCTGGCGGTGGCCCAGGCCATGTGCGAGTTCGTCAACGAAAAGATCGGAGAGCTACAGGCCATGAGCAAAGAGGACCGTGCCAAGCGATTCCCGCAGGCACCCAAAGACATCGATGCCTGGCCCATGATCAGCGTGGCCAGCCGTCGCAAGCCACGGCGCAAGCCAGCCAAATCTATGCCTGACTACGCAGGGCTGCGCCAGTATCGCAAGGCGCGCAGCACCGGCATCCATGTGGGCGTCTACGACGGCGTGGAGGCTGGCCTCGACACCGATGGCGGGCGCTGGCAGACCATCTGCGAGGAGCATGGGCACATCTGCTCCCATGACACCCTGGCGCTGGCCCGTGCCCACGCCGCCTGCCCTGAGGGCTGGTGCGAGGTCTGCCAGCGCATCGTCAGCGGGTGGCCCTGCCTCAACGTCTCCCACAACGAGGTGGACTGCGCCACCGCGGGGCTGCCCCGCGACCAGTGGTGCCCACCGTGTCAGGGAAGGCGGTGATCATCTGGCGAAGAAATCTGCAAGGTTCTGCTCGCCCTGACTTGCACTGGTCAGGGCGAGCGCCTACCCTGGTGGGCGTGACCCCGTTTGGGACTCCGAGACCAGGGCTGCCTGTGGATATGCCAGGGATGAGCAGCCACGAAATGCAGCAAGCCCACATTTTTCTGTGCTTCCTGACTTGCAACGTCCCACCCATGCTGTAGCATGTACTCATGGCAACCAACCCAGATACCGAATACCGCAAGGTCTACAGCTACATCGCTGAGGTCGCCGCCCGTTGTGACGGTGCCCTCACCCTCGACGGCATGGGCTTCAACGGCCAGGACACGAAGTTCGGCAAGAGGATCGCATCGGTCCCCTTCGAGCAGTGGACTGATGACGTTAAGCAGGAGGCAGCCCGCATCTGCCTGACCTACAAGCAGCAGATCCTCAACTACACCGGTGAGGATTGCGCCCAGCTTGACGTGGTGCGCGCCGCCAACGGTCTGCATACCAACCATCAGGCTCGCCAGGACGCCTGGGGCTTCGAGCGCCGGTCCAAGAATGCCGACAAAATGGCCCTCCGCAAGTGCGACGTCGTTGACGGCAAGCTGGCCCTGTCCTTCCATGTCAAGGACCCTGACTTCGGGGACATGAAGGTGGCCTGCCAAAAGCTGCCCACCCGTCGTTTCGACTGGGATGCCAAAGCATGGATCACCCCCGTGTGCGATGAGGCTGAGGACATCCTGCTGACCTACGACTTCAACGTCAGTGACGCCGCCCGCAAGCTGCTGAATGCGCCTCGCGCCGACACCACCGCCTATCACATCACCCTGCATGAGGCCACCGGTCGCCTGGTTATCGACGCACCTCGCGTTGACTCCGACGCCTTCTACGCCCGTGTCGAGGACGCCCGTGCCCTGCCTGGCCGCGAGTTCAACCCGCCTGGCTTCGGCAAGGTGGACGTGGTCAACGCCCACCCGGACGTGCTGCGCTACGCGGAGAAGTGGCACCTCACCATCCACCCGGACGCCCTCCTGGCCATTGAGAAGGCACGCAGGGCCATGGAGACCCAGGCGGCTGCTGACCTGGCTGAGGAGGACTTCCGCACCCTCATGGTGCATGTGAGCCGCCTGCGTAGCCCTGAGCAGCTACCGCCCGCCTTCCTCGAACTGCTGGGTCAGGTGGTGAACCATGGCTGATGTCTGCACCATCTGCCGGGGCAAGGGCACCGTTGAGGTGGAGGACGCTGCCGGGGCACCCCGGCAGGAGGTCCCCTGCCCGTATTGCAAGGGCCGCAAGACCCTGTCCTGGGTGGGTGAACGGCGCGCCGTCATCTACCTTCGGTACCGCTGGCGCGAGATCGTCATCAGTGCCTGCATGTGGGGCACCACCTACGCCATGTGGGCTAACCGACACTGGACATGGTGGTGGGCCGACCCCAGCCAGGACAGCCTGCCCATAGGGCAGCAGGCACCCTTCCCCTGGCACCATGTGGCGTTCTGGGCGTGCTGGGTGGCTCTGTTCGCTCTCTGGACCGCGAAGCGCCATTTCCTGCCTGCGCCCAACCCGCTGCCCCAGGTGGGTGGCAAGGGCTTCACAACCGACCGCGAGCGTGCCTCGCTGGTAGCTCTGGCTGCTGGCCTGGTGCTCAAGAACAGATGGGACCATCGACATGACCGCTAGGAAAATATCGCAAGCTGATGCTCACTTTGGGTTGCATGGTGGTAGCATTCAACCCATGGCACCTAACCCGGCAACCACCGACACCTCAATCGCATACTTCAACCACCTCCTCCCTGAGGGTGAGGAGCTATTCGACTACCAGCATGTGGGCGTGGCCTACGCCCTGGTGCAGACCCTCGACGGCAAGGGCTGCTTCATCTGTGATGAGCAGGGACTGGGCAAGACCCGCCAGGCCATCGTGACCTGCAAGGCGAAGGGCAGCAAGAGGATCCTGGTCATCATGAAAGCCAGCCTCAAGCTGAACTGGGCCAACGAGATCGCCCGCTGCGCCCCTGAGTGGGACATGCAGATCCTCAAGGGCACCACGCCCTACCAGACCACGGCCCGCGTGGTGCTGATCAACTTCGACATCCTGACCGCCTGGGCTGACAGCTTGATCGCTGATGGCTTCGACGCTGTCATCATCGATGAGAGCCACTACGTCAAGAGCAAGGGCACCGTCAAGTCGCCCGTGCAGCGCACCGTGGCGGCGCTCAAGCTGACCGCTGATATCCGCAACCGCAAGGGGCTGGTGCTGCTGCTCTCTGGCACGCCATTCCTCAACAAGCCCATTGAACTGCTGCCTCAGCTTGAAATGATCGGTCGCCTGCGCGACGTCACCCCGAAGCCCTACAAGGGCGACAGCGACGCCGCCTGGGAGAAGGCATTCAAGGCGAACTACTGCTGGGATCCTGAGACCGGGACGTACAACGGCTCGAACAATCCCAACCTGCTGAACCTGGGCATGCGCGGCTACGGCTACGTGCGCCGCCTCCGCAACGAGGTGCTTGACCTGGACGACACCCACCGCATCGCCGTGCCCCTGTCGCTCAACGGTGGACTGACCCGGTACTTCGAGCGGGAGCGCAACTTCAAGCCAACCAAGCCCCAGTCCTACTTCATCGAACTGATGGGCATGCTGCGCCAGGAGGCGGGGCTGGCGAAGATCCCGGCCGCGGTGGACTGGATCAAGGACTTCATGGAAGAGAACCCTGGCCGCAAGCTGGTGGTCTGGGCGTGGCACATCCCGGTGCAGCAGGGCGTGGCTGAGGCGCTCAACAAGGCTGGGATCAAAGCCATCTACTGGGGTGGCGCACGCAACGTGGCTGAGACTGAGGCGCTCAAGGCTGAGTTCAACAAGGGCGAGGCGCAGGTCATCGTGTGCAGCCTGCTGGCGCATGCCTTCGGGCACACGCTGGTGGGCGACGGCAGCAATGTCACCGACAGTCTGTTCGTGGAGATGCCCTGGCACCCCGGCAACGTGAGCCAGGCTGAGGACCGGATCAACCGCATCGGGCGTGAGGCCGCCGCAGTGTTCGCCCACACGCTGGTGGCTGAGGGCACCATCGATGAGTGGCTGTCCGACCTGATCCGCGACAAGTGGGAGGCGTTCAAGGCGGGCGCTGACGGCACCGTGGATGAGGGCGAGGTGGACAACATCCAGCGCCTCATGATTGAGAAGCTGAAGCGGTACATGCAGGACCGCTACGGGATTGGCCCCAACGGGCCGGGGCTGGGTGATGTCATCTGACCCTAGCGACGTCAGGAGCCAGCGAGGGCTGGCTCCTGGCCCCTCACAGGGGCTGTAGCGCCTGGGCGCGTTGGTTGGTTGCCGGTGCCCGCTACAGCCCCTCTGAGGGGCACTGAGACCCTCGACTGCCCACCTGTCTGGGTGAGCACGGGCTTGTGAACGGATTTCACATGAATCCCAACATGCCAACAACAAAATCCGAAAATCCGCAAGCTGACGCTCAAGCTGACTTGCAGCCGCTAGACTGCCGCAGGCAGCAACCAACCAACCCAAGCCCAGGAGGCACCACCGAAATGTTCTCGCACTACCAGCACATCAGCAGCACCTTCGCCCTCAGCTTCAAGGACTTCGACACCATGGACGGGCATGACTTCGTCAACGCCCTGCACCGCCAGGCTTTCAAGCTGGCCCCCCGCTTCGAGGAGGAGACCGCCGACGCCGGTTGCACCAACCTGCGCCCCGGTGATGATCAGCCCCGCCGCCAGCGCGTGTGGGACATGCTGGCTGAAGCTTTGACCTGGAACCTGCTGGCTGACCACCCCGCCCTGGTGAGCCAGGCCAAAGACCTGATGGCTCAGGGCACCGCCTTCACGGTGGAGTACCACTACGGCTGGGAGATCAACGAGCCTGAGGGCCGCACCGTCATCGTGGTCGATGACACCCCCCAGACCGTCACGGTCAAGGTGACGCACACGCAGGCTTACCTGCTGGACGACATGGATGTGGCTGGCTCGGAGAGCTACCACGAAGCCGTCGCCGCTGGCCTGGTGCTGGACACCCGCAAGGGCACCCTGACCATCCCGCCCGCCGCCGCCCAGCCTTTCGGCCTGGCTATCGGCATCCGGGCCGACATCGCAGACGAGGGCAACTACAGCATCGGGGAGCGTCGCTCCTGGCTGAGCCTGGCTGCCAAGGTCGCTGCCGCCACGAAGAATCCCACCGCCCTGCCCCTCTACACCACCCCGCCTGCGGCCTACGACGTGGTGGACCCTGAGGACGTCGAGGTGCCCCAGGTGGCCCCAGCCGCCCCTGTATCGCCCCAGGTGGTCTGCAAGCACTGCGGTGGGTACATCGAACGCCAGCCGGGTGTCGGCTGGGTCCTGACCGAGATCGGGGGCACCTACGACTCCTGTGACGGGATCTGGAACACCCGCATCGACAGCCCTGGTCGCCACCAGCCCTACTCCATCCATGACGCTGTCCTGCCCCCCGCCCCCACCGCCTGGTTCCGGGTGTACCGCTACTTCGGGGACACCGGCACCTGGCACCTCGCTCCGGGCACCACGGTCATGTCCGAGACCGACGCCCACGCCTGGATCGCCGCCCAGCCGGTCGGGGAGTTCAAGCTGATCCGCCAGACGGGAGACCACGCCTGACAGACGCCAGCCCACATCCAGCCTCGAAGCCCCCCCTGGTGGGGGGCTTCGTCGCGTCTGGGCCACCGTACGGCCCGCCCAGGAAACGCCCACCTTCCATTACGCCTAACGCCCAGGAGACGTATCTACAAGCCCCCAGGACGTCACAGGAGTGCTGAGGATGAGCAAACGCTTGTCGCCCTATGGCCCGGTGACGATCTGGGGCACTACAGGGCTATCTGGACCGATCTACGCTTGCGCCAGCTACAGCATCACCACGCTGAGTGAACTGGGGCTTGTGCCAGCCAGCTACCTCCACCACCCCCTCAGTGAGGTGCCTCGCGTGACACCCGTGACACGGCCCCACCTGAACGGCCCAATATCGCCCCCAATCGCCGCCTTCAGGCCGTCAAATGGGCACCATGCAAGCAGGGGATAGGGGTGTATGACCACGCAGCTAACTGTGATCAACTCACATATGGGAGGGATAGCTACTTAGCCTGGCCCCACATAGGGGCACAGCTAATAGCCCCTAAAGGGGCTATGGCAGTAGCTGTAGCCTGTCACAGCTAGCTATAGCTAGCTGTGGATAGCAACAATGAGCTAAATAGCTCATTGGAGAAAATGGAAAAACCCTTGTGGCACAAGGGTTTTTTGGAGTGGTAGCCCTGCAATACAGGGCTATCCACGACGCTATACAACGAGCTACAGCAAACAAGTGTTCGCTATTGTGCGAACACTTGTTCGTACCCCCCCTCCATTAAGGGAATTGGCCCACGGGGGTGGGCCAGCCCATAGATTCACGTAGAGGACGCATATGGGCCTAGTAACCCCCCTGAGGCGTAGTACCCGAGAAGCGGTGGGGAAGTTGGGGTGTCACGCGTGTCACGCGAGGCATTTCACTGTACGTAGCTGGCTGGAGCGATCTGTAGTACCCGAAGCAGCCATAGAGCTAAAAAAGCCAACCAAACTCAGCTATTCCCAAAAAAGGAGCGTTGGTATAATCCCTGAAGAACGCACACTTCCTACGTAAGGTTGCGTTCGTAGTGACTTGTAGGGTGTGCTGTGGATCGTGTAGGATCGTAGAATGCGAGATGTGATGCAGAACGAACCGGGACAACCCGAAGCGAACGAGCTACCTGAGCCTGGAGAGAGACGGCAGCTACCTCCCGGTTGGAGGAGATCCAGCTTTGGCCAGCCTCCCTGTCTGGTCTGCCAGCAACCTACCGTAACCGGCGTCATCATCGATGGCGATGGGGAGTGGTACATCGCTGTCCTGCACTGGCTGGGGGTGTCCAAAGCCGTCGTCAGGAGCTTCTTCACCGACAACCTGGGGTTGGACGAAGGGAAGGTGTTCACGGGCAGCCAGGAGCACTGCATCCGGTTGTGCAGCAAGTGTGCCGGTAAGCGGGGGATAGTGCCCAGAGACATCGAACTGGGGGGGACCGTGCCTGGCATCGTGCAACCCCTGAACATGCGCTTCGAGGACTTCGACCCGGAGCGCACCTCGGAACGAACAGAGGAGATAGAGGAGTAGATGTCAGAGATCGCTACAGCTAGTTGGCGGGATCGCCCCCACCCGGAGTACTGCGGGTTTACCTGGCCTCTACTGGACCCCAATGAAGAGGATGCGGCCAACAACCGCTCCCACTACTGCCTGGGCGATCCTGGGCATGACGGGGCGCATCACTGTGCCTGTGGGGAGCGACATGGCTGATACCGTTGACGAGAAGCTCATCGCTTACGCCCAGCGCCGCTACGACAACGACGCCGAGTTTCACGCCAAGGCCAACATGGCTGCCAAGCTGGCGTTGATAGCCAGACGGCCCGAAGGGCATGCCGTGGACGACTGGGGCATGGCCGTGACCGCCGCTGCATTGGGCTTGGCCATGGAGTGGGTGGACCCGATGACCGGGGCGATTCTGGATGGCTGAAAAACACCCCCTGGACATCGAACTGGCTGACCTGGCCGATCACCTCCAGGGCTGCTCTCTGTGCCGCCTGAAGTTCCAACGACTGCTGGGGCTACCGGTTTTCCCCAGCCTGTCCACAGCTATTTCCCCAGACCCGACTCCTGACTGGGACGAGGAGTGAGCCATGGTTTGCCAGCTACCCGAACCGCTGCGCGGCACCGACCGCATCGTTATCTACCTGACCAAGGACGGGGTGGCCGAGATGACCACCGCCGACTGCCGTAACTGCGGCGAGGAGGTCAACCTCATCGCTACGGGCTGGGTCCACCGCTCTCACTAGCCTGGAAGATGTGAGCGCCGCCTGCCAACACGGGAAGGGGTGCGTGGGCCACCCCAACGTCTACGACCGCATCATGGCCGGTAAGGAGGTGAACGAGCCGGACGTGCCCGCCCAGCACTTCTGGCGGGCCGCAGGCCAGATGCGTGAAGGGGAGGGCTTCTCCCATGAGGGCCGGTCCTGGGTGGTGACGGGGCGGCGGGAGCACGAACGGGGCGTCACCTTCACGGCCCAGCCCAGAGCCGGTTTCGTGGGCCACCACGTCATCTCCCGGCTCCAGTTCGGCACCCCCGGCATGACCCTGGAGGACGAGGGGGAGCGGGCCTTCACCTTCCACCCCGGCCAGGTCGTCCCGGTACGCGGCTGATGAGTCGGCGCGCCCTGAACGAGGAGCAGTTCGAGGGCCACCTGGAGGGGCTGCATCCCTCTTTAGGAGGTAGCGAGGTGCCCGACGTCATCCGGGGCCGCGTGGCCCGCCACGTCATGGCCCAGGCCAATGTGCGGATGACCCGACCTACCGGTCAGAAAACCTACGGGGGCCACGAAGAGCTTGTGGATGCCCCTCACATCGCCGGGGCGGCAGAGGGCTATGGCAACTACGGCTACCGGCCCGCCCACGAAGAGCTATGGACGAGCCAGTCCCATCTGCACATGCCCACCTTGCGGCGCTATGCCTCCGGTGACATCACGAAGCCCCAAGAGGAAGAGTGGGGTGACGATATCGACCCCGACTACGAACCGGAGACCTACCACCACGGCGGCAGGCAGTGGATAGCTGAGGGCCACCATAGAACTGTGGCGTCGAGGCTGGCCCGATGAACTGCTCCAAGTGCGGTCACTCCCTGGAGGAGCATCAGACCCGCTCGGGCTACTGCCACGCCCCGGTGGGATCCCTGGAGTGCAAGTGCTCGGGCTTCGCCAATAATCCCCCCATCAAGAACCCGGAGCAGTTTCAGGACTGGCAAGAGCATCCGTGAGCCAGTCGGCACCGTGGGGCTACGACGAGTGGACCCACACCGAAGTTATCCCCAAGCCTCCTCCCATCCGCTGGCGGTGGCATGTGGGGCCGGTAGTCCCGAAGCAGCATCAACCAGATCCGGGGCCACCGGGTCGCCCCCCTACAGGAAGAGAGGACATGACCATGCAACTGACGGCTGACCAGCAGGTCGAGCTTTCCATCAGCGGGCAGGACAACTACGGCAACGCCGTAGAGATCACCGGCAACACCCAGTGGACGTCCTCGGACGAGTCCACCGTGAGCCTGACCGTCCACGATCCCTCCCATGCGACGGCGGTAGCGGTCGGGCCGGTGGGGTCCTCGGCGGTAACGGTGACCAACGACGTCGATGCGGACGGGACCGGTGATTATTTCGGCTCCATCTCCATCGACGTGGTGGCCGGGAAGATGACCGAGATCACCGTGACGGCGGGAGACCCCACCAACAAGCCTGCTTGAGCCGCCCGACTCCACAGGGAAAGGAGGTGATGTACTCGGATGGGACACTGGGGGGAGTGCGCCGGTCAGGACGTGCTCCCCCCCTTTGGCGGGTAAGGGAGGGAGCTACGGGGGAGCCTATGTGGAAGGGGCTTCCAGGCGTCACCCCGCTGCTACACGTTACCGCTCGCCCAGCTTTTTCGTGGAACAGAAAAACCCCCCGGAGGCCATCTCGGGGGGTTTCACCGTGGGACCGTAGCTAACGGCCATGTCACTGGGGCCAGGGAGGACTTCCTGTGACCCCTCTCAGCACTCACCGGCACTGTGCGGAGTGGATCAACCTGCATGTCTATGGCCTTGCGGACAACGTAGGCGAAAAAAATCACGATGTCAAGGCAGCCGCGAAAAAATCCCTGCCCACGGGCGGAAGAGGTTGTGAGCAGGGATTTTTTCTGGTTGTGAGGGTCCAGCCTACACGCCGCACATCCGGCTGGTGTTGGGCCAGGCTCCGTAGGAGCCGCCTGAGTTGGCGACCACGTTGTTGGCCACCCGCTGCTGCTCGGCAGCACTGGCATTGGCCGGGTTGCCGGTGCCCCCGTTGGCCAGCCAGGTGCCTTCGGTGAACTGGAGGCCACCGTAATAGCCGTTGCCGGTGTTGATGTTTACCTGACCTCCAGACTCATGCTGGGCGATGCAGGCCCAGACCCCGGTGTACGCGCCACCGCCCGAACCGACTACCGGTTGGCTCCGCACAGGTGCATACTGCCTGGTAGGAGCCGTGTAGGTGGTCGTATGGGTCGGAGGTGTGTATGAGGGGGCTGGCGCGGGTAGCGGAACGGTACCGACATACGTCGCAGGCGGGATGGTCAAGACCTGATCCACGTAGATGAGATCCGGGTTGAGGATCCGGTTGTAGCTAGCCAGCGCAGGCCATGACCGGTGGTAGCGGACCCCGATGCTCCAGAGCGAGTCGCCGCTAACGACTCGATACCTCGGGAGTGCCGGGGTCTGCACCTTGGCGGGTGTCGTCACCGCCGCCAGCACGAACGCAAATGGGGGCGAACCACTGGCTACCACCACAAGCTCCGGGGCTGGTAGGGACGCTGCCGATGCAGCAGGGGCGCTACTAAGAAGAATGCCGCCTCCTATGGCGGCGAGGGACAAGAAGAACGATGTTCGTCGCTTCATGGGTCCTCCTTTTCAAAGGGAGAGGGGACTTGCGGAGCGGGAACGCGCTGGGCGAACCCTCACTGGGCCAAAGGGCAGTCTCCTTCCTGTAGTCACAACAATTCGTGCAAGCCTTGCACACCACCACGCTAGTGTCCAACGCGACCAGACGCGATCAGCAGCGATCTGGTACACTCAAAAAATCCTAAGCCGACAGGATGGAAAATAATGACCGCTGCGACGGTGACTCGCATCGACACGGAGTTGAGCCTCGCCTTCTTGCGCTGCCGTACGTACCGGCACGCCTGGGATGAGTTCTTCCCCGACGATATGTATCCACCCGTCTATGGCTGGCGTCTGTCTCTGCGATGCACTCGCTGCGGATCAGAGCGACATGACCTCAACGACTTCAAGGGCAAGGTCATGAGTCGCCGGTACATCTACGTGGAGGGCTACCTGCAACGAGGCGTGCCCCAGACCATGTTCCGCGAAGCTCTCTTTGAGCGGCTCCGAACCAAGTTGGCTCAGGTGAGTGCAATCGGAGAGGCATCTAGCCCTCCCAGGAAAAAGGCTGGAGCAAGAAAATAAATGACAGCGACATATGAAGAGCACAAGGTGCTCGGCAACGGCAAAGCGCCGCCGAGTATGAAAAAAGAATCCGTATCCATCATGGTGGTTACCCCGGCCCAGGCCCGTAAGTGGCTCGAAGGCAATGTGGACAACCGCAGGCTGAGGGAGAGCCGGGTGGTATACCTGGCCCACATGCTTCAGCGGGAGGAGTGGGAACTGACCGGTGACGCCATCGTCTTCGATGAAGATGGCAATCTCATCAACGGTCAGCACCGCTTGAGCGCCGTGGTTGTGGCCGATGTGCCCGCCCGGTTCCTGGTTCTGCGGGGTGTCCCGGCCAAGGCCCAGGAGGTCATGGATCAGGGGCTGACCCGGAGCCTGGGTGACCAGCTTCAGCGCCGTGGCGTCCCCTATTACACCTACGTGGCCAGCGCCCTCATCTGGACGTCTCGCATCGCCTACAACGAGGAGACGGGCCAGGCGCATTTTGCGGACCCGGCCCACCGTCCCAGCCTGCGTCAGTTGCTGGGTATTTTTGACGAGAACGCTTCACTGGCCGATGAAGCTGCACGGGTGGGCAAGCACGTAAATAATCTCAAGGTGCGCGGTGGTGCTACCTTGGCGATTTACCACCGGCTGCTTCAGATCGATGAGCGGGGCATCAAGGGTGAAGTCGAGATCTTCATGGACTCCTGGCTGTCGGGCCTGGGCCTCAAGGCCAACGACCCCATCTGGCGGCTGCGAGAGTGGTGCCTGGCCGACGCTCGGGCGCGCTCGGTCAAGGGTCGCGCCCCTGACTACCGCTACGTGGCCTACGTCATGACCGCCTGGAACAAGTGGCGGGATGGCGAGATGACCCGCAGCCTGTCATGGAAGTACTCGCCCTCCTACCGGCAGCCATGGCCGATACCGCACTGACGCCCACGGTCCTCCAGGCGCTGCGCCCTGCTGACGTCGTCCACCACCGTGACCAAATGCTGCGGTGGTGGTCGATCTCTGGCCACGCCCAGCGCCTGACCGCCCTCCAGGGCCGCACCCCCCTGCCGGGGTGGGAGAACTACGACGTCAGTGGCGAGGTCGGGCGGCTCTGGATGATGGCTGCGTTCAGGGATGCCCAGTTGTACTGGGTGTCCCCGGAGATGACTGCGGTCATCGAGACCCTGGCTGCGTCTATTCCTGACTGCTATCCACAGCCTCTGGTGCCCAACGGCTTCGTCATGTTTGCCAAGAGCGTGGTCGGGACCGACGCTGCCAACGGCAAGCCCATCTTCACCACTGCCATCTTGTGGGACCACAACACGCTGGCGACGGCTGGTGACTGCATCGCCCTGGAGACCTACGCCTGGCGCGACTTGGTGACCGACTACGTCGAGATGTCGGAAGAGGACAAGGTGGTATTTCGGAGCCACTTTCCCTGTCGGCTCTTTGCCACCGGAGGGTCGGAGTGGCCGGTAGGGGAGTTGACCACGCAGTTCACACGGCTCCCGGCTGATGACGCCACCAAGCAGGTCTCCATCATCGAGGACCGGCAGTTGATGGCGACGTTCTGGGCGCTATGCAGTCAGAAGATTACGGTGGAATCGATCCAGGCTCCCACGCGCGCCATGCGGCGAGAAGCCCAACGCGCTGGACGTGGTGAGCCTCCCTCGGTTCGGGTTATCCGCTTGCGGGAGCCGACGACTCGAACTGAGACCGGTGCTGGCCGTGAGGTCGAATGGTCTCATCGATGGGTTACGTCGGCACACTGGCGCAACCAGTGGTATCCCTCGACCGGCCAGCACCGGCCCATTCCTATTGAGGCGTACATCAAGGGACCTGCTGACAAACCCTTGAAAGTGCGTGAGACTGTGCGGGCGCTCGTCAGATAGGAGTTGCTCAGTGCCTGACGCCCCGGAGAATCTTGAGGCGTTCCCCCCGGTCTCCGAACTGGGGGGAGCTATAGGCCGCAGAGCTTCTGTGGCCTGCTTGCAGGGTCAACATGACCTGTGTACCGATGAAACCTGCCAGTGCCGACATCATGAGCGGCTCTGGTACGACCAGCCAGGAGGACAGCCATGACAACGCTCGTAGCAGAAGCCAACCGGGTAGAGGAGGAAGAGGGCGGCATCATCGTCATCCTCGACCAGTCCGGTGACACCAAGCACATCTGGGACCGCAACAGCGAGACAGAGGTCGAAGAGGCCCGCTCCTTGTTCAACCGCATGATCAAGAAGGGCATGCAGGCGTGGTCGGTGACCCGCAAGGGTGACAAGGATCAGCGCATCACCGAGTTCGACCCTCAAGCCGAGAAGATCATTTTTGCCCCTGCTCTCCAGGGGGGCTGATGCCTCAGACCGGCTACTGGCCGCAGCAGTACTACACCACCTCGGCCACTACGACCAACTACATCCTGGTGTACCCGCCCATCATCCAGACTGGCTACACCACTGGTAGCTCCCACAGCACGGACATCTGGCAGCAGTGGGTCAACACCTCGAACTCCACGATCATCCAGCAGCCCTATCGGCCCTACC
>Ga0126369_10001241_pt1 | contig 17516 bp, 17 predicted proteins | sample PanSoiMetaPlot_1_FD_109646 | JGI IMG/M metagenome (GOLD analysis project Ga0126369, IMG submission 109646) | Tropical forest soil microbial communities from Panama - MetaG Plot_1 | ecosystem: Environmental > Terrestrial > Soil > Tropical forest > Bulk soil | place: Panama | collected 2016-02-17 | reverse complement strand
TGCGTGATGTCCATGATGCGCGCGTCGGGCGCGATGCCGAGAATCACGGCTTTGCAGATGGCCACGGCGTCATTGGCGACGCCAAAATCGGTCATGAAGACAATCGTCGGATGCGCTGCGGGCACAGCCGAAGGATCGGCAGCGCCAGCTCCCGTCGTGGCCGGGCCGGAGCCTCCGCACCCTGCCACCAGGAAAAGCGCCGAAGCCCACAGGAGCACTAGTCGAAAATGACGCACGCAGTACGTCCTTTCCTGGTGCAACCGCTAAATACTCTGGCAATGCCCATTTCTGTTTTTCCCGGATTATACACGATGCCTCTTCCTTGCCGCGTCAGGTTCAAACCTGGGTGCGGTCGGCAGGCTCCGAGAGAGAAACGCGGCTGGGGAATTGCGCTAACCTTACAAACTCGAGCCGACCGCCGGAATCCAAACCCGGGGCCAAAAACCAGGAGGGAATCTATGCGGCAACCAATACTGGTGTTCCTGTGGCTTATGACCTCCGCTGCAGCGAGCGCGGATCAGGTGACATTGCAAAACGGGGACCGGCTCACGGGCTCCAGAATTACCGCACGCAGTTCGACGTCAACGCGGCCACCAAGCTGAAAACCTGGCTGGGCTGGCAGGTCAGCTTCAGTGATGTGTACATCACGGACCCGCCGAACGGCTTGAAAGGCAATGACCAGGTGCTTTCGACAGGGTTGCGGTTGACATTTGGTAAAGGCGCGTTCTAAAAGGGACGCGCAGTTGGAGCCCATCCCTACATTTCAAGAAGGAGGGAATCATGGAAGGTCTTCTTTACACAGTGATTGTCGGCTTGATTGCCGGATGGCTGGCCGGACAAGTAATGAAGGGCGGGGGCTATGGGGTCTTAGTGGACATCATTTTGGGAATCCTAGGCGGAATCCTGGGCGGATGGGTGTTCGGGTTGCTAGGCCTTCACGCGGGTGGGCTGATTGGACGCATTGTCGTGGCTTTTATCGGAGCGGTGATCCTGGTATGGCTCACCAGGTTGATCAAGAAAAAGTAGCAACAGCGCTTCGCCTAGACAAACAGCGATCACTCTTGGCTGCCTCAGTCCGGGAACAAGGGCTCAGAGGGCGCAGCGGTGCTGCGCCCCGACAGGAAAATGACATCGCGCATGCCGAGCTAATTGGATTGCGCGGCAGAACTATGCGTGGCCAGGAACCACTCGGCTTCTGAGCTGCGATGGTATTTCAGGCAAGTGCGAGCAGCCTCGGTGCCCGGGGCGTTTCCGAGCTTTTCCTGAACTGCGGCCAGTTGTTGAAGAGCGAGCGGGGAGTGCTCATCGGCAGAGAGCGCTTCGGCGGCGCCTTTAAAATCGCCCTCGGCAGCCAGCAAGTAGCCGCGCGCGGACTCGAAGTAGCTTCCAATCAGCTGGTCGCGCGAAGCAGCGGCCAGCGCTTCAAGTTCGGAGAGGATTTGCTTGGCATCTTCAGATTTTCCTTGAAGCGCCAGAACCCGCACGCGTTCGCGCAGAACGCTCGCACGGTTGATGCCGCGGTCAGACTCGCTCATCCCGGCGAGTGGGTTGGCCAAAAAAGCCGAAAGCGATTTGAGCTGTCCGAGTTCGGATGGCGGATCGGCGGCCAGCATGGCTTGTGCCAGGCCGATCTGAAATTGTGAGTTTGGCTCTTTCTTTTCAGTCGCTTCCTTGGCGAGAGCCACAAAGGCCGCCCGGCCTTCGACCGGCTTTCCTTCCCAGAAATAGACGAAGGTCTTCAGATACTTGACGTAAAGTACGTCCATGGGATTTTGCGCCATTGGGAGAGCGCGGTCGTACTCCTGACGAGCGGCCGTAAAATCGCCCATCAGCGTGAGCGTATTGCCCAACCCGTATTGCGAGCTGATGTAGGCTGGATCTATCTGCAGTGCCGCATGATAATGCTCGAGCGAACCCTGATCTTCACCCGCTTCTCGGAGAACCTCGCCCAAGGAGTCTTGCGGATTCGGGGAAGAAGGTTCCACTTCGGCATAACGCTTTAGAGAGGCGGCGGCTTTAGCCGGATCGGGATTGCTCGAATCGAGATACAGGTAGCCGAGGCGATTGAGGGCCGCGGGGAAGTTCGCGTCCACTTGCAGGGCGGTTTCCAGCAAAGTGCGCGCGCGGTCGTTGTCCTGCTGCAGGAAGAGCCATTCGCCGGTGACGTACAGGACGTGCTTGTCGCGGGGAAAACGCTTCAGAAGGTCGTTCATGCTGGCGATCGCCGGGAGAAGATTATGGCCCTGAATGTCGGTCATCCAGCGGACCAGTAGTTGTTCATCAGGGGCCGCGCGGGGAAGAAGAGTTTTGGCCCTGGCCAGAGCGGCGGCGTCCGGCATGCCGCGGCGGGCAGCGAAAGACACCATGGCGTAGCTCAGGGCAGAGTGAGGGTCTGTCTGAGCCGCTTTGCGAGCCTCATCGGCCGCCGGGTCGTACATACCGTTTTCGTATTTGTCCCAGGCAAGTTCGAGTGATTTGCGAGCATCCGCGGACTTGGTGGAAAGGGAAATCGCGCCAAACAGCTGTTGCGACAGGGGAGCGACCGGCGAGGTGCGAGCCGCGCGGTTTGAGGCTGGCTCCATGTGTGGGGAGGGCGTTTGCGCCAAAGCGCCCGAAGCAAAGAACGCAGGAAAGATGAGCAGAAACCAACGCGCTACGAATCGAGCCATGTGCAATCACTCCCTGTCCCCAAAATTGAACTCAGATAGGGCCTAGTCCCTGAACGTAGCGCAGCTGGATGGGCGTGGATACTGACCCGTAGGTCAGGTGTGCGGAAGGATTAAGGGAGAACGCCGGAAGCAGGTGTCGCGTGGAGGACGCGTCAGGTTGGACACACGCCTTGAATGGGAGCTTGCCAAGGCGCGCCGCGAATGAACATACTGCCCGAAACCATCCAAGGTGGGCGTGGACGATGAAGCCGAATCAAATGACCCAGGGATTGCGAGTTGCCGCCATTCTGTATTGTCTTTCGCTGGCTGTTTGCGCAGCCCTAGCAGGGGTCAAGAATATGGCTGTCGTGGTTTCCGCCGGAAGCAAGGTCACCGATGTTCCTTTGGCGGATTTGACGAAGCTTTGCAAAGGTACGCAGAAAGCCTGGCCGGATGGCAAGAACTTCACCCTGGTGATGAAAGATCCCGATTCTCCGGAGATGCGCGGGGTAGCGCAAAAACTGTTTGGCTCGGCCCCTGGCGAAGCCAGGGCCATGATCGCGAAGCTGAACGAATCCCGCCTGACGGTGAAGATCGTCGACAATGACGAAGATTTGCTGCGCACCGTGGAAGCGACGCCGGGGGCTGCGGGAATCATCGACGTGTATGCCATCAACAGCTCGGTGAAAGTTCTCCGGGTGGACGGGAAGCTGCCTTTCGATATCGGCTACGCACTAAAGGGAAACTGAGCCGCTCTTTCGAATCCTTCACCAACCTGACCTAGAACCGCAATTCCCTGGCCGTTATTCCTGCTGCTCGAGTCCTCTAACTATATGAAATGCCTCCGAAGTTGTCGCCAGCCTCGATTCTGACCGCCGAACGATACGCCGTGGTGTGCTCCATCACTACCCTTTGCAGGAAGGAAAACTCCCTGTACGGTAGGTCAGGTTTTCCACAGGCCGTACAGGGAAAACCTGGCGAAAATCGTGGCGAAAGTGTATAATCAGCTAAGCCGTTTATGTTCATAGCTTTAGATGAATGTTAGTCCGCGGAGCTAGGTACTAGGAGACTGGTTTGGCGCCTAAAATGTGACTTGCGTACCATCGATTTCTGCGGGCATCCGAGTGTCTAATGGTACAGGTATTGCAATTATGCCCTTTGGGGCAAGTGCGGCATCCAATGTGGTGAAACGAAGGGTTTTTTCTCGAACCGGGGGAAGTCCATGAATGCGGCGGGCAGTCAAGTCAAGGGCAAGGATAAGGACAGAAAGTGGATGTGGCGGTTGCTGGGAGTCATCGGCGCGCTGCAGCTTTATTTCGTACGCGAACTTCTGGCGGCCTTTGCGCTGTTTGCGTTGGGATTCCTGGCCATTGCCGGCGCAATCATCAGCCTTTACGCGCTGCAGCGGGTCTGGGCTGTAACCGTGGACCGGGTGGCAGACAGCCGGCATCCGGTTATGGTGGCGGTTCGGCACGGGATTTACAGTGTCGAGGAACTAGCGCGCCGGCCGTTCCGGCGCCCGGGTTCGGAACAGCCCGCGAGCTGAAACAGGTTTCTGGTCGCGGTCCGAGCACACGCAGAAGGGTCGCTCCTGCCTCCTTCAGGAGTGACCTAAGTCCTGCAATCAGGGAAAACAAAAGGGCCAGCCGTCCTAAGAGAGAGCGGCTGGCCTTTTCAATTTGGCGCAACCTACTCGAGCTCAATGTGTGAAGGGATCGGTATCCGGCGCGGGCAGGATTTCCGGGCCTTCGGTATTCGCAGTGTTAGCCGAACCGTTGCCTCCGTTGGCCGACTCGTGACCTTCCTGCAAAGTCTTCCCGTTATCTTTGGTCAGACTATCGAGAGTAGATTTTGAGTGCTCATCGACGGCGCTAACGGCGGCAACGAGGCAAGAGTAAAGGAACGCCTTCATGCCTTTGCGGAATTGATCGGTGGAGCGCTCGGCGGCGTGGGCCACATCCGCTTCGAGGGTCTGGCGCCGGACTTCGCAGGCAGCGCGGTTTTCAGCGTCCAGAGAAGAAAGAGCTGAGGCGGCCCGGTCTTTCGTCTCGGAAAGGATCGTACTCATCTGCGATTCGGCTTGCTTTTGCAAGTTTGACAGAGTCGAGTTCACCGCTTCTTGGACTAAGGCCTGCGCTTCCGCCGAGCGCGCGTCCAGCTTCAGAAGCGCCTCTTGCATAAGGGACTGCGTGCTTTCCAGAAGGCGCTCGTAACGTCGGTCCACGGTCCGGGCGGCAGCGCCGTCGAATGCCTTGGTCGCGTAGGCCACGGCTTCGTTGAGCCGGGCCTGAATCCTGGGCTCGGTCTCATTGTTTATTTTTCCCAGGAATTCCTGGCAGCGGTCGAGTTCGCGTTTCAGCTCCGCCGCCTGCTGAGCAAGCCTTTGCGCTAGCTCCTCGGCGTGGCTGCGGTACTTCTCCATTTCTTGTTTCCAATGCGCTGCGATCACCGAGGCGGTCACAGCGGCGATGTCGTCTTTTGTGGCCAGTCCGGTCGTAGCGGCCTCGACGCGCGTGGGGAAAAGCTCCTGCACTTCGCGGATGCTAGACTGTTTGACTTCATCAATAGCCGACAACGCGTTGCGCACGGCTTCGTCCAATTGCTTGGCGACGGCGGTTTGCACGGCCTTCTCGGCGGCCTGCTGCAGTTTTCCATGAAGAACGTTGATCAGCCCATCCGGTGTAATAACGACGCGCTGCGGCTTGGGAGCCTCGGTAAGCGTCGGGCTGGGAAGTTTTACGCCTGCGTGCGTGGGGAATGGAAAAGTGGCGACCTCCGCCAACCTGTGTTCGAGGGCTGAGGATGGCTCCTCCTCCTCAGGGGCTTCCGCTTCCACGGTTGGTGGCGCGGCCGCAAGCTCCGGCTCGGCAACAACAGAGAATTGAGGCATGGAGCTGGTCATTTCTCCGATAGCCAGCCAGTCTCGGGGCGGCGTCAGGATGCCCCAGACGTTGGCCGGAGTTTCCAGTTCTACGCCGACTTGCTGCAATTCGCGCGTGCTTTGCGAGGCATGAATCGAGCGCACTCTGGCCCGAATCGCGGGCGGAGCCGGCTCCACGTTCAGCCCCACGACCTGCAGTGTTACCCAGGTCCCCACCCCATATTCATGACGCGAGGGGTAGCGGCAACCGTGCAGGTTGACGCTGGTGGATACGGTTCGTTCGACAAACGGCTCGCCCAGATTATTTTGGCCGAAGACAATCAGTGGGACGGACCGCTCGATACGCGTACTGCGGCGCGATTCCTCTTTCACAAAATTATCCGGAGTCCTTGCAAGAGACGATTGGCTCACAGCTGCTCCCTGGCACGCCGCCTGGATTCTCCGTGGTGTTCGGAGCGGTTCGCTTACAGGGTGGTATGCCGCTCCATAGTGTCCCCGATGCGCTGATGTTAGCCGAACCCGGGTTGGTTGTCGAATGAATCCCGCGATTTCCAAGGAATTCCACCGGCGCAGAGTCGCGGCCGGTCGCGAGGTTTTGCCAGGCGACGAAAAGAAGAGTCTCTGATAGGCTTGCGGCTCCGGAGGAGGAAATCCCCATGCGCCGCTTTCTTGCCGCTGTTTTGCCGAGCTTGCTCATCGCTGTTCTCGCCGGGGGACAGGCGCCGCACCGGATCGCCATCCGCGCGGGCAAATTGATCGATGGAAAAAGCGACAAGCCCATGGAGAACGCGCTCATTTTGATTGAGGGCGACAAGATCGTGTCAGTCTCGGTTGCTGGAAGCGTTCCTGCCGGAACGGAGGTGGTCGATCTTTCGAAAGCGACCGTGCTTCCCGGATTCATGGATGTGCACACGCACGTTCTCTTGCAAGGCGACGTCACCCCCGCAGAGTATGACGAACAATTGTTGAAGCAATCGATTCCCTATCGCGCGATTCTTGCTGCGCGCAACGCGGAAATTGCGCTGTCGCACGGCTTCACGGCGATGCGCGACCTGGAAACGGAAGGCGCCATGTATGCGGATGTGGACGTAAAAACGGCCATCAACAACGGCGAAGTGCCAGGCCCGCGCATGCAGGTGGCCACGCGGGCCATGACGCCCACGGGAATGTATCCGCTGCTGGGGTATTCCTGGGAGCTGAAACTCCCGACGGGCGTCGAGTACGTTGACGGCGTGGAAGGTGCGCGCAAAGCGGTGCGCGAGCAAGCGATGTACGGCGCGGACTGGATCAAATATTACTCAGACCGCCGCTACCATTTTGAAGCGGACGGCGTGCTCCACAGCATGGTGAATTTTACCGACGAGGAAGCGAAAGCGATGGTGGACGAAGCGCACCGGATCGGCAAGAAGGTGGCGGCGCACGCAATTGGCAGCGACGGGATTGCGGCTGCGCTGCGAGCGGGCGTGGACACCATCGAGCACGGCGACGGCCTAACGGACACAGAGATGGAGGAGATGGCGAGGAGGGGGATTTATTGGGTGCCGACGCTCACGGTGGGTTTGTATGTTGCGCCGGGCCGAGGCGGGAATTGGCAGAAAATGGCTGACCTGCAGCGCGAGAATTTTGGAAAAGCCCTGAAGAAAGGCGTGAAGATCGCGCTGGGCACGGACGCCGGCGGCTTCGATTGGAAAAAAGTCAATCAAGCGAAGGAATTTGAATACTACGTGCAGTACGGTATGACGCCGATGCAAGCGATTCGCACAGGAACCTCGGTTGCCGCAGAACTCCTTGGCTGGAGCGACAAAGCGGGGACCCTCGAAGCAGGAAAATGGGCGGACCTCGTGGCGGTCAGCGGCGATCCGCTGAAGGACATCACGGAGCTGCAGAGGGTGAAATTCGTGATGAAGGGCGGAACGGTCCACAAAAGCGAGATGCATTGATGCGACAGACGCGGGTGGAGTCCTCAATAAAACGCCACGCCGCCATCCACGTTGATGGATTGTCCGGTGATGGCGCTGGATTGCTCAGAGCAAAGGAACAGAGCGGCGCGCGCGATTTCGTCGGCCGTTTGCGCGCGGCCTTGTAGCAAGCCGTTTAGGAAGCCTGCCAATTGTTCTTCCGCGCTGACGCCCAGCCGGTTTGCCAGGACCGCACCCAAGGCCTTGGACATTTGCGTTTCGGCTACCGGTCCGGGGCATATGGCGTTGACGCGGACACCCTTGCGCGCGGCTTCCGCCGCCGTCACCCGCGTCAGGCCAAGCATTCCCGCTTTCGCGGCTGCATACGCGGAACCCCAGGAGTAAGCCGCTTTCGCCGACAGGCTCGAAATATTCAGAATCACGCCCGAACCGCGCGCGTACATTTCCGGCAGCACCAGCTTCGACAGCAGAAACGCCGCTCGCAAATGGATAGCGATGACCTTGTCAAACTCCGTGACCGGGTACTCTTCGACCGGGACTACCGGACCATAATGCCCTGCGTTGTTCACTAAAGTGTCGACCTTGCCGAATTTTTCGCGGGCGGTGGCGACAACGTGAGCACACGCCGCATCTTGCGTCAAGTCCGCCATCGCATATTCGGCCCGGCCGCCGCTGTCGGATATTTCCTTCCTAACCGCGGCGAGTTCCTTTTCTGTGCGCGCGGTGAGAAACACGGCCGCGCCTTCTTTCGCAAACCGATGCGCGATGGCCCGGCCGATGCCTCGGCCCGAGCCGGTAACGATTGCAACTTGATCTTTCATCACCATGAGGACCATGAGAATAGAGGGGAAACCCTCACGGAAGCAAGCAGGGGGCCGAACGAACCGAACGAACCCGCGCGTACTAGCCCTTTTTGAGGCGTAAGAAGAGACGCCGAGTAATCGGGTGTTTGCCCGATTGTGTCTCTATCCGGCGTGAACAAAAATTTCGCTAGTGAATTCAAAGCATTGGCGTTGACGCAACAATGGTCCCAGCCCAGCCGTGATTTGCTTACCCAGCCGCTAAAATGAGTAAAGGCAGGCATATGCCGGGATTTCCCACACTACCTTGGGTCGCGTTTCCTTTAGCAGTCTTTGTTTTCACTGGCTGCAGTTCCACGCAAACCATGCTGAACGGAGGGACTCCTGGACGTCCGGGGCCATCCACCACCGACGTGCTCACCTATCACTACGACATCCAGCGCACCGGGCAAAATCTGAATGAAACGACGCTGACCACCAGCAACGTGAATGCAACAACTTTTGGGAAAGTCGGTGAGCTCTCCGTAGATGGCCAGATCGATGGTCAAGCCCTGTTCGTCCACCAGCTTGCGATTTCCGGGCAGGGAAACAAGGACGTTTTGTATGTGGCTACGGAAAACGACACGGTATATGCGGTTGACGCTCAAAGCGTCAGTGGCAGTTCCGCCACGGTTCTTTGGAAGAAGTCGGTTCTCGCTGCCGGGGAATCTCCAGCCACGAACTTGCCGTGCGGCAATATCAGCCCCAATGGAATCACCGCCACCCCGGTCATCGATCGCAGCCGCAACGCCATCTATGTCGAAGCGATGTCTCAGAACTCCTCGGGAAGCATCGTCCACCGGTTGCACGCGCTCGATCTCACGAATGGGAACGAGTTGTTCGGCGGACCTACAACCATCACGGCAACCTATCCCGGCACCGGCGGGAACAGCACCGGCGGCGTCGTCACTTTCCTTCCCTCGGTTCACCATGAGCGCGCCGCTCTGCTGGAGAGCGGAAACACCATCTACACGGCGTGGTCCGGCATGTTCGGCGATTGTGGCGCGTATTCCGCCTGGGTCATGGCGTTTGACGCTGGGACGCTCAAACAAAGCAGCGCGATCGATCTGGTGCCCAACAATTCAGGCGGCGGCATGTGGATGGGCGGAGGCGGACCGGCAGCGGACGCGGCCGGCAGCGTGTACGTTATCAGCGGAAACGGGTTCGGTGACACGCCCGGAACAAACAGCAGTTTCGGGAATTCGTTCGTTCGCCTTTCTACATCGAGCAGTCTGAAAGTTGGAGACTATTTCACTCCGTTCAATACCCTTAGTGAAGACGGTGCGGATGCCGATTTCGGTTCCGCAGGCCCGCTGCTGTTGCCCGATCTTATAGACGCAAGCAACGTGACGCGCCACCTGGCCGTCGGCGCTGGAAAAGACGGAAACCTCTACGTTTTGAACCGCGACAACCTGGGGCAGTTTAGTTCCGCGAAGAACAATGTTTATCAGCAATTCGCGTTGAGCTCGGGTGAAAATCATTCCTCGCCGGTGTTTTTCAACAACACCGTCTATGTCGGTCCCACGAATAGTGCTTTGAAGGCCTTCCCGGTTGCTCAAGCGCTGCTGGCCACCTCGCCCTCTTCGCAAAGCCCCCACATTTTCGGTGGGAATGGAACCGTAGCTAGCATCTCTGCGAGTGGCGCCACCGAAGGAATCGTTTGGGCGCTCGATTGGGGCGCGGGAATTCTATTCGCTTACGACGCAACGGACCTCACCAAGGAACTTTACGACTCGAATCAAGCTGCCTCGAACCGCGATCATTTCTCCGCGGTCGGCGGGCACTTCATCACCCCGATGGTTGCCAACGGGAGAGTGTACGTCGGCACTAAGACGAGCGTCGCTGTGTTTGGTTTGCTTCATTAGCTTCTGATTCGTCGCAAAAAATTCTACCGGCGATCGTCCGGCGGTTTGAATTGGGCCGCTGCGGTTATTCCAAATGCTTCAAGAAGCTCCGCCTGAATCTGGTCCGTCAGCGTATTGATGCGCTCAACACCGCGGCCGCCCCCGCCGACACGATATCGGAGCTGCCGCCGGCCGGCTGGTGTTTCCATGATTTGCAGCACGCGGTCGGCAATTTCCAGCGGGTTCGCCCGCGAACTTCGGATCCCCTGCAGGATTTTCGAGGGAACTTCCGCCATTTCCCCGTACCCTGTTTTGCGCTGCTCGTCTTCTCCGGTCTCAAGCTTGTCGGCAATTGGGGTGGCGTAGGGGCCGGGCTCGAGGATGACGGAATCGATTCCTTGCGACGCAAGTTCGTACCGATAAGTCTCCGCAAGGGCCTCCATCGCGAACTTGCTGGCGCAATACAATCCCATGCCGGGAATGGCGAGGCGTCCCGCGCCGCTGCTGACGTGCAGCAAGAGGCCGCTTCCTTGGCGCTTCATTACCGGAAGCACCGCGCGATTCAGACGCAGCACGCCGAAGAAGTTTACGTCCAGCTGGCGCTGGGCCTGCGCGACCGTTACCGTCTCGCACAAATCCATGATGCCATAGCCGGCATTATTGACCAGGACGTCGATGCGCCCGCTCTGGGCGACAATCTCGTTCACGGCTTGCTCCACCGAAGCGTCCTCGGTAACGTCCAGATCGATCACGTTAAGATTCAGGGATTCTCGCTCGGCAAGTTGTTCCAATTCGCGGGCCGCGGCGGCGTTTTTTGTTTTCCTGTTCCGCATCGTTGCGAAAACATGAAATTCCTTGCGTGCCAGCGTTTCGGCAATGAGGCGGCCGAAGCCGCTGCTCGTCCCAGTGATTAAGACAACTTGTGCTCTGCCCGACATGCCGTAGCAGCATAGAGAGGAACAGGCGGGACGTAAATAGCTCTCGTGTTTTCTAGGACGTTCCGCCGGTCTGGTGTGCGGAGGTCTCGAACGCTACGAGTGGGTCCGCAAATCTTTGAGTAGATGATGGACCAGGCCATTGATATCGCCCTGAGTGAGCGTGAAGTAGTTGTAGTTCACATGCTTTTCGCCCACCGCGCGATAGACCAGATGCTTGGACTCTCGCTGGACGAAATCCAGCACGATGGTTCCCGCGCGGAAGCGGATGTGCTCGTAGCCGACCAGCGTCGGTCCCCATCCCCAGCCGCTCCAGCAGCCGTACGGACCGCACGCGAGGCCCGGGTAACCGCCATAACCGACGGGAACGGTAGCGTTGCGCCGCTCGACGGCAAAGCGATAGTCCACCAGAAAGTCGGCAGCGTTGGGGTCGCTAATCTGATGGAGTCCTTTGGAAGCCAGCGTTTGCTCGATGGCTGTCTTCACGCGCTGGCGAACCGCTTCGCTGTTGGCGTCGGGATCGCGCACCACGGTGTCACCGCGGGAAATCACGTCGCGTGAAACGACAGGGCGCGAGTCGCGGTCAGGCGCCTTGCTCGGTTCTGGCGCCGGGCGCCATGCCCAGGTGGCTAGCTTGGGTATGCGAAGGTCGGGATCACGTGTGATCTGGACATAGTCGTCGCAACCTGCCAGCAAAAACCCGCAAAACAATGCCGATACTGCCAAGACACTGAATTTTCGCGATGCCATCTTCCCGTGGATCATGAGAGCGTCCTCCAAGCGGACACCATTACTTCTCTGTAGAACACGGCAAAAGGTAAGGAGTTGCGCGCCGAGAGTGGGTTGCTTAGACGGGTACAGCCACCCAGTCTTCCGGCGGAAAAACCACGGGCCAAAACTTGGGATTGGGGGCGTCGAACTCGAAGGCCACCGCGAAGTCTCCTTCGGCCGTATCGTCGATGCGCACCAGCCGGCACTTTTGCTCGACCCTCTGTGGGTTGATCAGCAACATCGACTGGCCGACGTGCAGGTCCGCCTGGATCTTCATAAGCCCGCCATGGGCGTTGACGACCTGCGTCATAGCCTCATATTGCTGGGGTTTGCGTGCCGTGTCTTCCGCAATCACACGAAGGCGCATTCGCAGCATGACGCGCTCGCTGCGCCGCCGGTTGATTGGGTTGGAGGAGCTGCCCATGGCAATTTGTCCTTGCAGAACTCTGGAGACTCTCGAAGACCGCGCGACCGGAAGATGTACCTGATTTTACCTTGGCGGAAGTCTTGAAACGCTGGCCGAATGGGCAGCGTTGCGTAAAGAGATAGAGCCGAACTTTGGGCGGGGCGGAGAGAGGCTTCTACGGACTTAGTTTTGCTTCAAGGCGCTCTTTCACGGCCGGCCATTCGGAATCCACAATACTGAAGTAAACCGTGTGGCGGATCCGTCCGCTTGCCGTGATCATGTGGTTCCGGAAGATGCCTTCTTCCCGCGCGCCAATCCGCAAAATCGCTGCGCGCGAGCGTTCATTGAGCGAATCCGTTTTCAATTCCACGCGAATGCAACCCAGTGTTTCAAACGCATGTTTGAGCAGCAAATATTTCGCTTCGGTGTTCATTGCCGTCCGCTGCCATTCGCGAGCTACCCAAGTCCAGCCGATTTCCACGCGATGATGGGTGCGGTCGATACTGCCGTAGCGCGTGCTTCCGATCGGCCGCCCCGTCTGCCGTTCCACAAGTGCAAAGGGCAACGACAAACCCTGCGCCTGCTCTCGAAGGGCGGTCGCAAGGTACGCCGCCATCTCTTCGACCGTTCGGACAGGCGTCGGAATCCAACGCCACAATTCCTCGTCCAGGCCCACCGCCGCCAGTCCCTCCAGATGTTCTTCCTTGAGTGGTTCCAGCCGCACGTACCCGCCTTCCAGGACCACGGGCGCAACCACCATTTCCTCGAACTGAGGCATTTCGGTGCACATGGGAGAGGAATCTTATGGCATCGCGCGAAAACGGCCAGCGCCAATTTGGACACGTGTCCATTCTTACCGCGAGTCCGTGAAGCAGCCGGCGCAGCCAAATATGTCCCCTTTCGCGTCACGTCACGTTGCGCCTTAAGGGGACGGAGGCGTCACAAAGTTGGGATACAAATCGGGTGTTTACCGGATTGCTATGTCCCGACACTTACCGATATGAATCAGTTCCCGGCCAGAGGAAAGCGTTCGGCCCAGAGCCTGACCTTTGGGCCTCGTCCCAACGGTCTATTGCTCGTAACGAACGAACCGAGTTTGATCTACGTGTTGCGTCTTCCCGGTCCGCACACGAAGTCATCCGATGCCAAACGGGGCAGGTGTAGTTATGGCGACCGGGCACCGTCCGGAACGCGTCGAAATGCGGACTCCTAAGCGCATTCTCGTCGAACTCAGTAGTTTTGAAAACTTCGTCTACGAAGTGACCTACACGGTCAACGTCAGCCGTGGCGGTGCTCGTATCTTGTCCAAAGCCGTCTGGAATCCCAACCAGCGTTTGAGTGTCAGGTCCATCGAGGGAAAGCTAAATGCGCGCGGGCGCATCGCTTATTGCGATTCCCTAGGGCCAGGCTCCTATGCCATTGGACTTGAACTTGACCAACCCTCAAAGGAGTGGGGGCCGCGCCCGAAAGAGGCTCCCTAGCACAACTGCCGCGGCAACCGGGCGGTGGCTTCAGATCTGCTGGAAGCAACCTCGGTCAACAAAGAAAAACGCCGAGTTCATCTCGACTCGGCGTTCTTGTGGAGTTCTGGCGCGGTCAGGCGTAGTAGGAAGCCAGCATGGACTTGCCCCTGGCCGGCAGGAAATCCCTCATTTGGCAGACTTGCGAGAACCTCCAAACGAGCGAAGCATCCATCCACCCTTGCAGCGCCTCCTGGCGCAGAATTTCCAGCGCTTCCTCCGAGGAAAGGGCTTCTCGGTAAGGGCGGTCGTTGATCAATGCATCATAAACATCCGCCACCTGCAGGATGCGCGCCTTTAGCGGGATCTCCCCGCCATACAAGCCGTCCGGATATCCGGTTCCATCCATTCGCTCGTGATGGTGGCGGATGATCGGAAGGATGGGCCGGAGCGACTTGAGCGGTGCGCAGATCTGCTCTCCGGTAATGGGATGCTGGCGCATAATCTCCTTTTCCTGAGGGTTCAGCCGCGCAGGCTTGAGAAGGATGCTGTCCGGTACGGCCACTTTTCCGATGTCATGAAGCAGGCAACCGAGCCGCAACTCCTCCAAATCTTCCTCCCTCAGTCCCAGGCTTTCGCCGAGCTCCATGGCGTATTCCGCAAGGCGGTCGGAATGCCCGTCCGCCAAGCAATGCTTCGCTTCGATGCTGTGCGCCAAGGAAAGAACTACGGACTTTGCCTGTTCATCAATGTAGCTCTTCAGCCGCAAGAGAGATTGGATCCGGTCCAAACCTTCGCCGAGGGAAGCCGGCATGCCCCAGAAATCCGCCGCACCCGCTTCACGGCTTTCCTCCACTTCCATCGGTGTGGCCATCGAGGAGATGACCACAATCGGCGTGAGCTGATTGAGTGGATCTTGTTTCAAGCGCCTGCAAAGTTCCGGCCCGCGAACGGGAAGATGATCCTGAAGCAACACCAGATCCGGCTGAAATTGCAGGCAGAGCTGTCGGGCGGATTCGGGAGTCTCGGCTGTGAGGACCTGGTAGCTTTGATTCTCCAGAAATGCGGTCCAGTTTTCGCGTTCCTTTGATGCCACGTCCACAAGCAAGATGGTCGGGTTCATGAGCTTCCTACCTCATACTCATTATTGTTATCTTGCCGGAGGTGGGACTTGCGGCGAACTCCGGGCCCTCAGAAGGGCCTTGTCGCCTCCGATGATTTGGGGACAGGAGACATGAGGTTGCTAGGCGCGGGGAGATGGTGCTTCTACGGTGCCAAAAGGTGCAGGTCTGTAAGTCGAGCAAAACTCGCCTGTTGCGAGCCGACAAAGAAAGATGACAGCGCTTTCACACTAGAGTAAATTGCACACGAGTGGTAAACTTTACTTAAAACGACGCGCCTTTTCGGCTTTTTTGGACCCTTTTTCGACGCTTCTTCGCTCCGTGCCGCAGGAATTGTTAACAACTCCATTATCTTTTATCTGAAGATCATCATCATTTTTGCGGCAACATCGAGCAGTTGCGATTCGTAACCTCTCCCCCTTGTGAAAATCATTTGAAATCCAGCGCGAAATCAAAGATGTCGAATCGGCGTGCCCTCAACCGAGCCGCTGAGGTATGATAAAGTCCTCGGGGTTAGAGTAAAATAGGGTGACCATGCAGAACCAACATAATGGCAACGGAAAGGTCCTGCTCCGCGTCAGGCCCCGCGGTTTTTGCGCCGGTGTCGTGCGCGCCGTGGACATCGTCGAACTGGCCCTCGAAGCGTACGGCTCGCCCGTCTACGTGCATCATGAAATTGTTCACAACACTTACGTCGTCGAGCAGCTTCGCCGCCGCGGCGCTATTTTCGTTGAGGCCATCGAAGAAGTCCCGCACGGCGCCGTGCTCGTTTTTAGCGCTCACGGAGTTCCTCCCACCGTTCGCGATGAAGCCAAAGCCCGCGAGTTGAAAGTGATTGACGCCACCTGCCCGCTGGTCACCAAAGTCCATCTCGAAGCCCTCAAGTTTGCCCGGGAAAAGCGCACGATTATCCTCATCGGCCACAAGGACCATCAGGAGATCATCGGCACCTCCGGCGAGGCGCCCGATCGCACGCTCGTTGTCGATTCCGTAGCCGCCGTGGACGCGCTCGAAGTCGAGGATCCGCAAAAGCTTTCTTTCCTGACGCAGACCACGCTGAGCCTTTACGACACGCAGGAAATCGTGGCGCGGCTTCGCCAGAAATTCCCCGCCATCCAGGGCCCGGCCAGCGATGATATTTGCTATGCCACGCAAAACCGCCAGGAAGCGGTCGAGCAAGTGGCCAAGGACGTGGATCTCATTTTGGTCGTGGGCTCGCCGAACAGCTCCAACTCCAACCGGCTCGTGGAAGTGGCGCAGCGTCGCGGCGTCCAGGCAAAGCTGATTGACTCCGCCTCCGACATTGATGTGAGCTGGCTCGAAGGCGTATCCCGCGTGGGCCTGACCGCGGGCGCTTCCGCTCCGGAAGTTCTGGTCGAACAGGTCAGCCAGCGCTTGGCCGAATTTGGCTTTACCGATCAGCGCGATTTGGATTTAATCCGCGAGGACGTGCGCTTTACGCTGCCTCCGGAACTGGCAACCATCGCGTCGGCGCCGCGCCGTTAAAGATTTTTCCGCAGTAGGGGTGCTTTGAACGTGTCCCTAATGAGTTTGTAGTCGGCAGTTCCAAAGGGGACTGCTGCGCAGGACCGGAAAATCTCACCCTGTAGAATTTTCCGCTCCGGTCAACGTAATCCAGCGCGGCAGTCGGAAACTCGGAACAAGGAGCGAGACCTTGGCGGTCAAAATCGTCCGTCAGCCGAAGAAGATTGCCTTGATTGGCGCGCCTTCGAGCGCGGCCGCGTTTTCTCTCGGAAGTGAAAGAGCGCCCGCCGCTTTGCGAGCCGCTGGCATTATCGAGCGGCTGCAGTCCGCCGGTTACGAGGTCATCGACCATGGCGACTGCGCCCCGCGCCTGTTTGCCGACGATGAAGAGCACCGCCGCGCCCGCAATCTCGGCGAAATTGTTGCCGGCCTCAACGACCTGAAGCTCCGCGCGGAATTGGCCGTGAAGAGCGGAGCCCTGACGCTCGTCCTCGGAGGCGATTGCGCGCAGGTGATTGGCTTACTGGCTGCTGCGCGCCGTTATCATCACCATCTGAGCCTGCTCTGGTTCGACCGCGATGCGGACTTGAACACGCCTGCGTCCACGCCTTCCGGCCGCATTGACGGAATGGTCGTTGCGCACATTTTGGGCAGAGGCGCTCCGGAGCTGGTCCGCTTCTGGGGCGAGCCGCCTCTCGTGCGCGAGCCGGATATCACTCTTTTCGGGCTCGAACGGCTCGATCCTCCCGAGCAGGAATACCTGGCCAAATCTCCCATGCGCCACTACCGCGCGGGCGACATCCAACTCAAAGGTGGCGCGCGCGCGGCGCAGGAAGCTCTTTCGCACATGCACGCCGAAGCGCACGATTTTGTGCTTCATCTGGATATCGACGCCATCGCCCAGGAAGATTTCTCCGCCGTCAACGTGCCCGGCAGCGGCGGCTTGCGCTTTGAAGACGTCCGCGCCGCGCTCACGGAATTCGCCAAGCACAAGAATCTCCTCGGCCTTGACCTCGCCCAGTTCAACCCCGAGAAAGATCCCGACGGCAGCGCCGCGAAGAAACTCGTTGACCTTCTCGCCGAAGTTCTTGCCGCGCGCCTGCAATCGTTCGAGTCCCCCGCCCCCGAACCCGCCGGCGGGGCTTCCGATCCTGCCGGCCCCACCGAAGTCTCTTCCTCGGGCTCCGCCGCGTAAACCAAAACCGGC
>Ga0126369_10001239_pt1 | contig 17528 bp, 31 predicted proteins | sample PanSoiMetaPlot_1_FD_109646 | JGI IMG/M metagenome (GOLD analysis project Ga0126369, IMG submission 109646) | Tropical forest soil microbial communities from Panama - MetaG Plot_1 | ecosystem: Environmental > Terrestrial > Soil > Tropical forest > Bulk soil | place: Panama | collected 2016-02-17 | reverse complement strand
TTTCACCGGCTACCGGCCGCAGTTTTACTTCCGCACGACGGACGTCACCGGCGACGTGAAGCTGCCGCAAGGCGTGGAGATGGTGATGCCGGGCGACAACGTGAGCTGCGAAGTCAGCCTGATCACTCCGGTGGCTCTCGAGAAGGGCTTGCGCTTCGCCATCCGCGAAGGCGGCCACACCGTGGGAGCAGGAGCAGTAACCGAGATCCTGGAATAGGTCTGGAAAAACTAAATGAGACAAGGCGACAAAATTCGGATTCGATTGAAGGCCTACGACCACCGCATTTTGGACCAGTCCACGCGGGAAATTGTGGAGACCGCCAAGCGTACCGGAGCGGACGTGGCCGGCCCGATTCCCCTGCCGACCACCATCAACCGCTGGACCGTGCTGCGGTCGCCGCACGTGGACAAGAAGTCGCGCGAGCAGTTTGAAATGCGTACGCACAAGCGGCTGATCGACATTCTCGAGCCCACGCCGGATACGGTGGACGCGCTGATGAAGCTTGACTTGCCTCCGGGCGTGGACGTGGAGATCAAGGCGTTCGGCCACGCCGCGAAGTGACGGCCCGGTGAGGATCTGTCAGGGGATGCAGTTGTAGTGCCCGGTCTTTAGACCGGCGAAGTTGAAAACTGCAGCGCAGAAAAACAGTCAGCACGGTGCAGCCAATACCCTTCGAGGCATGCTGCGAAAAGAGGGAACAGAGCGATGGCAGTTAACGGAATTATCGGAGTCAAGCTGGGCATGACGCAGGTCTTCGCCGAAGACGGCAGCCTGGTGGGCTGCACCGTTTTGCAGGCTGGGCCTTGCGTCGTGGTGCAGCGCCGCACGAAAGATAAGGATGGCTACGAAGCCGCGCAACTGGGGTTGGTGGAATTCGTCAAGCCGCAGCGTGTGAACAGGGCCATGACCGGGCACTACAAAAAGGCCAACGTCGCGCCGATGAAAGTGCTGCACGAAGTGCGCCTTGGCGAATCGCAGGACGAAACCAAAGTTGGCGACCGCGTGCTGGTCGAGAGTTTCAAAGCCGGTGAACTGGTGGATGTGAGCGGCGTCAGCAAGGGCAAGGGCTTTCAGGGCGGCGTGAAGCGCTGGCACTACGCCGGAGGCGACGCATCACACGGATCGATGTTCCACCGGGCGCCGGGCGGCATCGGCGGCAGTTCGTTTCCGTCGCGCGTGTGGCGCAACCAGCATTTTCCGGGTCACATGGGAAACCAGAAGGTGACCGCGAAGAATTTGAAAGTCGTGAAAGTGGACACCGACGAAAACCTGCTGCTGGTGCGTGGATCGGTGCCGGGGCCGAGCGGGCAGTACATTTTCATCCGCAAGGCGAACGGCGAAGCGAAGAAGTCGAAGTAACAATCGTGTAGGGGCGCCGCACGGCTGCGCCATGGTTGAGACGCGGTGAAGAGTTTTGTAGGGGCAGCATCCAGAAGAATTCGAGGTAAGAGAGAAAAACATGCCGGTAGTGGACGTCGTCAATTTGGATGGCAAGAAAGTCGGCCAGGTGGAACTTGCCGAAGCGGTCTTTGGCGCAGAGGTGAATCCGCACCTGCTGCACGAGGCTTCGCGGTGGTATCTGCGCGGGCTGCGCTCGGGCACGCACAAGACCAAGGACAAGAGCGAAGTCAGCGGCGCGGGCCGCAAGCTCTGGAGGCAAAAAGGCACGGGCCGCGCTCGTGTGGGTTCGATCCGCTCGCCCCTCTGGCGGCATGGCGGCACGGTTCACGGCCCGGAGCCGCGGGATTACAGCTACGCGCTGCCGAAGAAGATGTTGCGTGGCGCGCTGCGCTCCGCGCTTTCCGCAAAACTGGCGGAACAAAAGCTGACCGTTGTAGACGGCTGGGCGCTTGAGTCGCACAAAACGCACAACCTAGTTTCGGCGCTCGAAAAACTGAATCGCACGAAATCGGCTCTGTTGGTTTCGCATGGAGAAAACCGCAACCTGGAACTCGCCAGCCGCAACATTGAAGGCGTCAAGCTGGCTGCGCCCAACGTTTTGCAGCCCTACGACATACTCAAGCACGATCTGGTCCTGCTCTCGAAAGATGCGGCGGCGCGCTTGAACCATTCGCTCGATCCCGAGCGGAGACCGGTGGTCGTGCCGGATGTGGCCTCGATTGCACCGGCAACGAAGCCGGCAAAGAAAGAAGCGGTGCCAAAAGCGGCGGTCAAGAAACTGACCACGAAGAAAGCCGCAAAGACGAAAACGAAGAAGGGGAAGGGATAAGCCATGGCAGCCCCTCACTATCAGATTATTCGCCGGCCGATCATCACGGAAAAAGGCCTCGGCGTGAAAGAGACGCAGCACACTGTGGTTTTTGAGGTTTCGGCCGCCGCCACGAAAACAGAAATCAAGGAAGCCGTCCAGCAAATTTTCAAGGTGAAAGTCGACAACGTGCGCACTGCAAACTTTGTCGGCAAGATGCGCCGCCGCGGCCAGAACGAAGGCTATCGGCGCGATTGGAAGAAAGCTTACGTGAAGCTCGCCGAAGGCGAAAAAATGATCGAGTACGCGGAGAACCTGTAAGACCGGGCCCGAAAAGAGAGATTCGGAAGGTAAGAGGCAGCAATGGGACTGAAGAGCTTTAATCCATACACGGCGTCACGGCGGTTTATCACCGTCGTGGACAAGAGCCATGTCACCAAGCAGGAGCCAGAGAAGGCGCTGCTCGAGCCGAAAAAGCGTTCGGGTGGCCGTAACAATCAGGGCGAAGTGGTGATCTGGCACCGCGGCGGCGGCCACAAAAAGCAGTACCGCAAGGTCGACTTCCGGCGCGACAAAGTTGGCGTGCCCGCGAAAGTTGCGGCCATCGAATACGATCCGAACCGCAGCGCGAACCTGGCGTTGCTGCACTATGCCGATGGCGAGAAACGCTACATCATTCATCCCATCGGGCTCGAAGTCGGAGCCACGGTTTCCACTGGCGAAGGCGCGGACATTCTCCCCGGCAATGCGCTGCAGTTCCGGCACATTCCGCCGGGCACGATGGTGCACAACCTCGAACTCTATCCGGGGCGCGGCGGACAGGTAGTCCGCTCGGCGGGCAGCTCGGCGCAACTCTTGAGCAAAGAAGGCGACACCGCGCTGGTGAAACTGCCTTCCGGCGAAGTGCGCAAGTTTTCCGTGGATTGCATGGCCACGATTGGCCAGGTAGGCAATCTCGACCATGAGAACGAAACCTTCGGAAAAGCGGGACGCACGCGCTGGCGCGGCATTCGGCCCACAGTTCGCGGCGTGGCCATGAACCCTGTGGATCACCCCCACGGCGGCGGTGAAGGGCGCGTCAAGGGCAATCATCCGCAGACGCCCTGGGCTTTCCCGACGCTGGGCAAAAAGACGCGGCACAACAAGCGCACCGAAAAATTTATTGTTGAGCGCCGGAGTAAGTAAGGACCGAAGTTGCAGTAAGGGGACGTAAAGGGAAATTGAGACAAGACCGGGCGGTGAAGGAAGAACGGCCCGGTGAGGCAGAAAAATGATGCGAGCGACAAGAACACGAACAGCACGGCGTAGCCGGCCGGTGAAGCGGACGGCAAAGCGCCGCATTGCAAAACTGGCGAAGCCAGCGCGCCCGGTGCGCGTGGCAGTGGCTCCTCCGGAGCCGGTGCTCTACAAGCTGTGCAAACCCGGCTGGGCGGTGATCGTGGAACGCATTCCGAATGCGCAGGGCACGCGGTTTGTCTGCCCGTTCTGCCCTAAGTCGCATCGGGTTCCCGGGCCGGTTCGCGGCTTCAAGAAAGTGCGCCGCGCGCAGTGGGGCCGTTTGCGCCGGGTGGAGGAATAGGGAATCCATGGCACGCTCACTGAAAAAAGGGCCGTTCGTCGACGGCCATTTGCGCGAAAAAGTGGAATCGCTGAACACGCGTAATGAAAAGAAAGTGGTGAAGACCTGGTCGCGGCGTTCGACGATCGTGCCGGAAATGATCGGGCACACCATCGCCGTGCACAACGGCAAGAAATTCATTCCGGTGTATGTGACCGAGCAGATGATCGGCCACAAACTTGGCGAGTTTTCACCGACGCGTTCGTTCAAGGGCCACGGCGTCAAAGCGGCGCTCGAAAAGGCCGCGGGCGTAGCACCCGCAGGAGGGGGCGCACCGGGAGCGGCGGCACCCGCGGCTCCGGCGGCGAAGGGATAAGCCATGGCACAAACGCAGCAGGTGGTACCGGGTTCGATTGAAGCGCACGCGCTCGCGCGGCATGTGCGCATGTCGCCGCAGAAGGCGCGGCTGGTGATGGATCTGATTCGCGGGCAGAAGGCGCAAAGCGCGCTGCAAACACTGAAGTACACGCAGAAGCGCGCTGCCAAGCACATCGAGAAAGTGCTGCGCAGCGCCATCGCCAATGCGGAGCGCAAAGCCGATGAAGCTGGAGCGCCGCTCGACGTGGACGAGCTGTATGTCTCGAACTGCTTTGTGAACGAAGGCCCGCGCTGGAAGCGCCTGCGCCCGGCGCCGATGGGCCGCGCGTTCCGCTACCAGAAGCGCACGGCACACCTGTGGGTCGGCGTGTCCGAGCATCACGTCGCGGCCGCCGAGCGTGTCGCCGCCATCGAAGCGGAAGCACAAGCGCAAAAGGGTGTCCGTGGCACGGCGCGGCGCGTTCGCAAGGCGCTGACCGGCAAGCAAGCGCCGCCGAAGAAGGGAAAGAAGTAGTCGGCCCGGTGAGGGCTGAGCGAAGGAACACTATGGGACAGAAAACGCATCCGTACGGATTCCGCCTCGGCTACAACAAGCCGTTCAAGTCGCGGTGGTACGCCGACAAGGAGTACGCCGACCTGCTCCACGAAGACGTGAAGCTGCGCGCCGAATTGAAAGACAAATTGAAGAGCGCAGGCATCAGCTCGATTGACATCGAGCGCGCCGCCAACAAACTCGTGGTGCGAATCTACACCGCGCGCCCTGGCATCATCATCGGGCGTAAAGGTGCGGAGATCGACAAGCTCAAGCAGGAGGTGCAAAAGCGCACGAAACGCGAAGTGCACATTGACATTCAGGAAGTGCACAGGCCCGAACTGGACGCGCAGCTCGTTGCGGAATCGATTGCGTTGCAGCTCGAAAAGCGCGTGGCGTTCCGTCGCGCGATGCGCAAAGCGGTCGATTCAGCCTTGCGCTTCGGCTGCAAGGGCATCAAGGTGCGTGTGGCGGGTCGGCTGAACGGCGCGGAAATCGCGCGCAAAGAGTGGTACTTGCAAGGCCGTCTGCCGCTGCAAACGCTGCGCGCGGACATCGATTTCGGGTTTGCCCAGGCGTACACGACCTACGGCGTGATCGGCGTGAAGTGCTGGATCTATCAGGGCGAAAACATTCCGCGGCGCTCGAGGGCGCCGGAACCGCGCGAAACCGCCGCTGCCGTGGCGTAACGAGGCGGGAATAAGGGAAGCGAGAACAGAACGATGTTGATGCCGAAAAAAGTGAAGTACCGGAAGCAGATGCGTGGCCGCCGCAAAGGCAAGGCCTGGCGCGGCGGCGATTTGTCGTTTGGCGAGTACGGCTTGAAAGCGCTCGAAAACGCCTGGATCACCGACCGCCAGATTGAAGCTTCGCGCGTGGCCATCACACGTTTCATCAAGCGCGGCGGCAAATTGTGGATCCGCATTTTTCCGGACAAGCCGTTTACCAAGAAGCCCGCGGAAACCCGCATGGGCAAAGGCAAAGGCGCCCCGGAGCGCTGGGTGTCCGTGGTGAAGCCGGGACGCATTCTTTTTGAAATGGCGGGAATTGACGAAGCGACCGCGCGGGAAGCGCTCGGGCTGGCGGCGCACAAGTTGCCGATTCCCACGCGATTCGTCACCCGCGCGGGGGGACTCTAATCATGCCGCGGCGCATTGAAAAGATCCGCGAAGCGAGCCGGGAAGAACTCGAAGCGCAGCACAAAGAGCTGACCGAGCAGATTTTCCGCCTTCGCTTTCAGCTGACCACCGGACAGGCGGAAGCCCTGAAGCGGCTCCGCGAGTCCAAAAAAGACTTGGCGCGGGTCAAGACGCTGTTGCGCGCGCAGGAATTGAGGAAAGCATAATGGCAACTGAAACACCGGCTGCGGCGCAGGACACGCGCGGCGAGCGCACCGTGCTCACCGGCAAGGTGACCAGCGCGAAGATGGAGAAGACCATTGTTGTTGAGATCATCCGGCTGGTGCAGCACCCCAAGTACCGCCGCGTGGTGCGCATCGCCAAAAAGTTTTACGCCCATGACGAAAAGCGCCAGGCCAAGCCCGGCGACACCGTTCGCATTGTGGCGTCGCGGCCGCTTTCGAAGCTGAAGCGGTGGCGTTTGAAAGAAGTGCTGGCGTCCAGTGCGTCGGCCAAGTAAGAGAGACAGGGGAGCAGACCAATGATTCAGATGCGAACCTGGCTGACGGTGGCGGACAATTCCGGCGCGCGCAAGCTGATGTGCATTTTGCCTGTAGGCGGCGATGCGGGATTGAAAGCGGGGCTCGGCGACATCGTGACCGCGTCGGTGAAGGAAGCGACTCCGGAAAGCCAGATCAAGGAAGGCAAAGTCGTGAAATGCGTCATCGTCCGCATGCGCAAAGAGCAGCGGCGCAAGGACGGCATCTACATCCGTTTTGACGACAACGCCGCGGTTTTGATCAATGACGCGCTCGAGCCCGTCGGCACGCGCGTGTTCGGCCCGGTAGCGCGCGAATTGCGCGAAAAGAAATTCACGAAGATCGTTTCGCTGGCTCCGGAGGTTTGGTAAATCATGGCACTGACACACGCAAGGGCCGAGCGGCTACGGATTCAGGTTCGCAAGGGCGACCAGGTCAAGGTGATGGCCGGCAAGGACTCGGGGAAAAGCGGCCGCGTGCTTTTCGTGAACAACACGAAGAACACCGTGGTCGTCGAGCACATCAGCATCATCAAGCGGCACACGCGTCCCAACCCTTCGAAAAACGTCAAGGGCGGGATCGTGGAGAAGGAAGCGCCCATCAACGTTTCCAACGTGATGGTCATTTGCCCGGGCTGCGGCAAGCCCACGCGCGTCGGCCACACGGTTTTGCCGGATGGGTCGAAGATGCGCAGTTGCCGGCACTGCAAGTCGACATTGGACAAGTAATTCGTAAAGGACGAGGCGAAGGAAGGCGATGAAAAGCCGATTGCAGGACAAATATCGGAGCGAGACCGTGGCGGCGCTGATGAAGCGCTTTGGCTGGAAGAACCGCATGGCCGTCCCCAAATTGCAGAAGATCACCGTGAACATCGGTCTCGGCGAAGCCAGCCAGAACGTGAAGCTGCTGGACACCGCGGCGCAGGAACTCGGCCAAATCACGGGCCAGAAGGCGATTATCACGCGCGCGAAAAAGTCCATTGCGAACTTCAAGATTCGCAAGGGTATGCCCATCGGCTGCGCCGTCACTTTGCGCGGCGACCGCATGTACGAATTTCTCGACCGGCTGTGCAACGTGGTGCTGCCGCGCGTGCGCGACTTCCGCGGTTTGCCCTCGAATGCCTTCGATGGCCGCGGGAATTACACGCTGGGGCTGAAAGACCAGTTGGTCTTCCCAGAAATTGATTACACTCGGGTGGACAAGATCAAGGGCATGAACATCACGCTGACCACGTCGGCAAAAAACGATGAGCAGGGCCGGGAGCTGCTGAAAGGCCTCGGGGTTCCCCTGCGTGAAAGAGGGGCTGCTTAAGCCATGGCACGGACTGCAAAGATCGCGAAGACGCGTAAGAAGCCGAAGTTCAAGATTCGCATGCGCAACCGCTGCCGCGTTTGCGGCCGCGCGCGCGGCTATATCCGCAAGTTTCAGATGTGCCGCATCTGTTTTCGCGGCATGGCGCTGCGCGGGGAAATTCCCGGCGTCGTGAAATCGAGTTGGTAGGAGCGAATTAGGAGAATTATGCAGACGGATCCCATTGCCGATTTTCTGACGCGCCTCCGCAACGCGGCGGCCGCCAAACATCAGCGCGTCGATGTTCCCGTCTCGAAGCTCAAGACGGAAATCGCACGCATTCTGAAGGAAGAGGGCTACATCTCGACCTATAAGCTGGTCGACGAGAACAAGACGCGCAAAGTGCTGCGTGTCTTCCTGAAGTACACGCCGGACCGCCGCAGCGTCATCAGCGGCCTGAAGCGCATTTCCCGGCCCGGCGCGCGCGCCTATTGCGGATCGACGGAGATTCGCCCGGTCGTGGGCGGCCTGGGGATCAGCATCCTCACCACGCCGCGGGGCGTGATGAGCGGACGCGCCGCGCGCAAGAACAAAATCGGTGGCGAAATTCTTTGCGAAGTTTGGTAGGAGATTCTAGTGGCGCAGCTTGCTGCGCGTTGGTTTAGAAGGATTGAATAAGGACGAGAACAGATGTCACGTATCGGACACAAACCAATCCCCGTTCCCTCGGGCGTGAAAATCGGGCTCCAGGACGGAAAAGTCGAAGTGCAGGGCCCGAAAGGAAAACTTTCGATCGCCGTGCCGCAGGGCATCACCTTCGAACAGAAAGACGGCGTCCTCACCGCCAAGCGGGCCACCGAAGACCATCGCGCGTTGCACGGCTTGGCGCGCGCTCTGGTCGCCAATGCAGTGCACGGCGTCACATCCGGTTTCAAGAAGGAGCTCGACATCGTCGGCGTCGGTTACCGTGCGGAACTGAAGGGTAAAATGGTCTCGTTTGCGCTGGGCAAATCGCATCCCGTCGAGTTTCCAATTCCGGAAGGCATCCAAGTGGCCGTGGACAAGCAGACGCACCTGGTTGTCAGCGGCGCGGACAAGGGCCAGGTCGGGCAAGTCGCCGCGGACATGCGCGCGCTCCGTCCGCCCGATCCGTACAAGCAGAAGGGCGTGCGCATCACTGGCGAGCGCCTGAAGAAAAAGGCCGGCAAGGCGGGTGCCAAAGCCGGCGGCGCCGGCGCGTAACTGGGTTTGTAGTGGCGGGGCTTGCCCGGCCCGCTTTGGATTTTGCGACGTTTTGCATTTTAGGAGAACGCAAGTGGCAACGGCACGAGTCAGAAAATTATCCAGGGATTTGCACCGACAGCGCGTGCATCAGCGCGTGCGCACGCGCGTCGAGGGCACTCCCGAGCGTCCGCGCCTTTGCGTGTACCGCTCGCTCGGCCACATCTACGCGCAGGTTATTGATGACCGCTCCGGCAAGACGCTGGTCTCCGCGAGCTCCATCGATGCCGAAACGAAAAAGAGTTTGAAGGGCGGCGGCAACGTCGCGGCGGCCAAAGTGATCGGCAAGACGATTGCCGAGCGCGCCAAGACCGCTGGAGTGAGCAAAGTGGTGTTCGACCGCGGCGGGTACAAGTATCACGGCCGCGTCAAGGCGCTTGCGGATGCGGCGCGGGAAGCGGGGTTACAGTTCTAAGCCTATGTCGAAGCAAATTTTACGCGAAAGCCTGGCGGTGCGTCGTCTCCTCGAAGTAAATCCTTCGGACTTGAAGGACGACGTCATCGCCATCAACCGCGTCACCAAAGTGGTCAAGGGCGGTAAGAATTTGAGCTTCTCCGCACTGGTCGTCGTCGGCGACAGTCACGGTCATGCCGGATTCGGCATGGGCAAGGCACGCGAAGTGCCCATGGCCATCAAAAAAGGAATCGAGCAGGCCAAGAAAAACCTGATCAAGCTGAACCTTAAGGGCACCACGATTCCACATCAGGTCCTCGGCCGTTACGGTTCGGCCCAGGTGCTGCTCAAGCCCGCGGGGGAAGGCACCGGCGTGATTGCCGGCGGCCCGGTGCGCAAGGTGATGCAGGTCGCGGGAATCACCAACGTGCTGACGAAATCCATCGGCACGTCCAACCCGCACAACGTCATCAAGGCGACGTTTGCGGCCCTTCTCGGCCTGAAAGACGCCGCGCAAGTGGCGGAAACGCGGTCCAAAACCGTGGAAGAAATCAGCGGCAAACGCGTGAAAGAGAAAGCGGAAAAGGCTGCCGTCAGTGAGAGCAACGCATGAGCGCGCAAAGGAAAACTGCCGACAAAGGCTCCGGCAGCGTGAAAATCAAATGGGTGGTCAGTTTTATCGGCTGCACCGATGACATGCGCCAGACCATCCGCGGCCTCGGCCTGCGGCGTTTGCACCAGGTCGTCGAGCGTCAGGACACTCCGGCCGTTCGCGGCATGATTCACAAGGTGCGGCATCTCGTGGAAGTGGTGGAGTAAGGGAATGGCGAAAAAGACTGCAAGCCGTCCGCGCAAACGCGGCCAGCACAAGCCGGCAGCTCCGGCATCGAAAGAGCGCCGCGCATTTACGCTCGCGAATTTGCATCCGCCCTTGGGCTCGCGCATTCGCAAGGTCCGCGTGGGCCGCGGCATCGGCTCGAAACTCGGCAAAACTTCGGGCGCCGGCAACAAGGGTCAAAAGTCCCGCCGCGGCTATTCGCGCCGCCGCGGATTTGAAGGCGGGCAGATGCCGCTGCACCGCCGCATCCCGAAGCGCGGTTTCCACAATCCGTTTGGCGTCACGTATTCGGTGGTGAACCTGGAAGAATTGAATGTTTTTCCTGCGGGTGAAACGGTCACTCCGGAGTTGCTTCGCGCACATGCTTTTGTCCGCCGCGCCACGGATCGCGTCAAGATTCTCGGCGACGGCGAATTGAAGAACAAGCTCGCCATTCACGCGCACGCGTTCAGCGCTTCGGCCAAGGAAAAGATTGCCAAGGCGGGCGGCACGTTTCAGGTCGTAGCGTAAGGAAAAGCGGTAGGGTACACGTATGAACCGATTCGTCGAAGCCGTCAAAAACATCTTCCGCATCGAAGATTTGCGGAAGCGTGTGTTGTTCACTCTGGCCCTGTTGATGGTGTATCGCGTTGGTGCGCACATTCCCACGCCCGGCATCAACGTTGCCGAACTGGAGCGCATCTTCAGTCAGGCGGCGGGTTCTGCGCTCGGTTTGTTCGATCTTTTCAGCGGCGGCAACTTCCGCCAGCTTACGATTTTCGCCCTGGGCATCATGCCCTACATCACCGCCTCCATCATCCTTCAATTGATGCAGGTGGTCTTCTTTTATCTCGAACGTTTGCAAAAGGAAGGCGAGCTCGGCCGCCAGAAAATTACCCAGTACACGCGCTACCTGACCATCGTGCTCAGCATCATCCAGTCCTTGACCATCGCCGGCACGCTCGAGTCGCAGCCGAATTTGGTTTATCACCCGGGGCCGGCGTTCGTCTTGATGACCATCCTCACGCTGACCACCGGCTCCGCGTTCATCATGTGGCTGGGCGAGCAGATCAGCGAACGCGGCATTGGCAACGGCATGTCGCTCATCATTTTCGTCGGCATCGTGGTGGGTTTGCCCCGCGCCGTCAGGGATCTCTGGGACAAGGCTTTCGTAACTCACGACTGGGGCGGCAGCTTCGCTCCTATGCTCGTCGTTCTTCTGGTCGCCGTGATGATCGCCGTCGTTGCGTTCATCGTGTTCGTCGAAGGCGGCCAGCGCCGAATTCCCGTGCAATACGCCAAGCGCGTGGTCGGGCGGCGCGTCATGGGCGGCCAATCCTCGTACTTGCCGCTGCGCGTCAATTCCGGCGGCGTGATTCCGCCGATTTTTGCCAGCTCCTTGCTCGCGTTTCCGGCGACGATTGCGCTCGCCCTTAAGGGCAAATACGCTTTTGTGGACACCATTTATTCTTACGTCCGCTGGGGCGAGCCGCTTTACACGGTCTTGTACATAACGCTGATTCTGGTCTTCGCCTTCTTCTACATTGGCATCGTTTTCAACCCGACCGAGCTTGCCGACAACATGCGCAAGAACGGCGGCTTCATCCCCGGCATTCGCCCGGGGCGCACCACTTCGGAGCATGTCAGCAGAATTCTGAAGCACCTTACGCTCATCGGCGGCATCTACCTGGCGCTCGTGTGCATCCTCCCGGAGTGGATGATCGCCGGGATTCACCTGGATCACCTCGGCTGGGGCATCGGCGCCTGGTTTGACCGCCACTTCCCCAGCGCGATTCTGAAGGGCCTGGGCGTGAACTTTTATTTTGGCGGTACATCGCTGTTGATTGTCGTCGGCGTCGCCATGGATACGGTGCAGCAGCTCGAAGCGCAGTTGGTGATGCGAAATTACGAAGGATTCGCACGAAAGGGCCGGTTGCGCGGACGGCGCTAGGAGAGACAAGCGGAGTGGCTCCGGAAAGTCGGGCCCCGGAAAGATTGGACCGCGCTGTCATTTTCCTGGGGCCTCCGGGCGCGGGAAAGGGCACGCAGGCGAAGGAATTAGCTAAGCTCTACCGCGCGCCGCATCTTTCCACAGGCGACATGTTTCGCGAGCATGTCAGCCTGGGCACGCCGCTGGGCGAGCAAGTCAAGCCCATTATGGCGCGCGGCGACCTGGTTCCGGACTCCCTGGTCCTGAAGATGGTCCGGGAGCGCATCGAGCGGCCGGATTGCTCGCACGGTTTTGTGTTTGACGGTTTTCCCCGGACCGTCGCGCAGGCGCAGTATTTGAGCGTCCTGCTGCGACAGAACGGTTACCGGCCTCCGCTGGTTGTGCACTTCGCGCTTGATCCGGTGCTCGTGCTCAAGCGCATCACCGGCCGGCGTGTGTGCAAGGTGGGCGGCGAGATTTACAATATTTACGAGCGCCCGCCGAAGGTCGAAGGCCGCTGCGATAACGATGGCGGAGAGCTCATCCAGCGGGCTGACGACCGGGAAGAAGTGGTAGCGCCCCGGCTCCAGGCGTACGAGAAATTGACCGAGCCGCTGGTTTCGTATTATCGGAGGCTCGGCCGCTTGCACGACGTGGACGCCTCGAAGAGCATCGACGATGTGCGAGAGCAAATGCTCGAGATTGTGCGCAATTCGCGCTGACGGGTTCGTGGCGGTTACCCTCAGGCGGGCCGAGCGCGACTGAAATTCGGCGCGGTAAGCGCCGCAGTGAACGGGAAATCGGACCTGGTATCAGGCGCGGCAAGCGCCGTTGGTAAAGGATCGGATGGCGATTCACCTGCGAAGTGTCGAAGAGCTGCAGAAGATGCACCGCGCAGGTCTCATCGTTCACGAAGTTTTGACCGCGCTGCGAAGCGCCGTCAAGCCCGGCATGACCACGATGGACCTCGAGAAACTGGCCGAGGAAAAACTCGCGGGCAAGCCGGGGCACGCTGCGTTCAAGGGCTATCGCGGGTATCCCTGCATGCTGTGCACTTCGGTGAACAGCGAGATCGTTCACGGCATTCCGTCCCCCAAGCGCAAGTTGCGCGAAGGTGACATCGTCTCGATCGATTTCGGGATGGAAGTGGACGGCTACTACGCGGATTCGGCGGTAACCGTGCCTGTGGGAAGGATTCAACCCGAGGCGCAGAAGCTGCTGGACGTAACCCGCGAATCGCTCGACCGCGCGATTGACAAGATGCGCGCGGGCAACCGGCTTGGCGACGTGGGCCACGCGGTGCAGACCTGGGTCGAGCAAAACGGTTTTTCGGTGGTGCGGGAATTCGTCGGGCACGGCATCGGCACCAGAATGCACGACGAGCCCAACCTGCCGAACTACGGCGAAGAAGGGCGCGGCGCGCGTTTGCAGGAAGGTATGGTTATCGCTGTTGAGCCGATGGTAAATGCCGGGCGCCCGGAAGTGCGGATGCGCGATGAGTGGACCGCAGAAACTGCCGATGGCAGTCCCTCGGCGCACTTCGAGCATACCGTGGCGGTGACTGCCAACGGGCCTTGGATCTTGACGCGCCCGAAAGAAGTGACCGGCCCCTCGTGGTAGTTGTAGGGTCCGGCTTCAGAGGCGGGCCGGTGTAGTGGCGGTCTTTCTTCTAGGCTAAGGCCTCTGGCCGAAGCTGGGCCCGTGGTTTTTTCGCTTTCGGTTTGTAGTGGCGCAGCATGGTGCGCCGTAGCTTGGCAAGATGTGAGCCCGGCTTTCGCGGTTCTTGCGTCCCGACGTTCTTGTCGGGAAGCCCGGCCTGACAAACGACAGGAGTATATGGCGAAGCAGTTTGAGGATAAAAAGAAGGGCGACAAAGGCGACTCGGGAAATCCCAAAGAGGACGCCATTGAAGTCATGGCCACGGTCATCGAACCGTTGCCCAACGCCATGTTCCGTGTCGAGCTGGAGAACAAGCACCAGGTCCTGGCGCACGTCTCCGGCAAGATGCGCAAAAATTTTATTCGCATTCTCGCGGGAGACAAAGTCGCGGTCGAGCTTTCGCCATACGATTTGACGCGAGGCCGCATCGTCTACCGCTATAAGTAGTGCGGCCAGTTCGTCGGGTGGTTTGTAGTGGCCGCTTCTGAGGCGGGTTGTCGGGTAGGGTAGTTTGGCTTTGTCGCGGCGCAGCTAGCTGCGCCGAAGTTTGGCACTGGATTGAGGAGCAAATGAAAGTCAGGGCATCAGTAAAGAAAATTTGTGACAAATGCAAGGTGATCCACCGGCGCGGCGTGGTGCGGGTGATTTGCGTCAACCCCAAGCACAAGCAGCGCCAGGGATAGGGAGAGTCGCATGGCACGCATCGCAGGTGTAGATCTTCCCGTCCAGAAGCGCCTCTGGATTGGATTGACGTCGATCTACGGAATCGGGCAGGAGCGCGCGAAAAAGCTCGCCGCAAGAGCCGGCGTGGATCACACGAAAAAGATTCGCGACCTGACGGAAGATGAAGTGAATCATATACGCCAGGCCATCGAGCAGGAAGGCCGCGTCGAAGGCGATCTCCGCAAGGAGATTCAGATGAACATCCGCCGCCTGATTGAAATTCAGGCGTATCGGGGGATTCGCCATCGCCGCAACTTGCCGGTGCGCGGCCAGCGCACGCACACCAACGCGCGCACCCGCAAGGGGCCGCGTCGCGGCGCCGTCGCAGCCAAAAAGAAGACCGTCGGCAAGAAGGGATAATTTGCAGTTCGCTTTACCCTGAGGCCTCAAGGGCGGCGGCTTTCCATCTGCCGAGGTTTTCAGTTTTGCAGGGCGCGCTTTAGCGCGTCCCAGCGGGCCAGGAAAATTGATCGTAGGGGTACAGCAGAGCTGCACCCCGGCTTGGCAAGGTTCTATCAGTTGTAGAGGCCGGGTTTTAGCCCGGCTCTGAAGGTCAGTCGGCAACATTTCAGATTTTGCTTGAAGACGAAACGGAGTGAATCGTGGCAAAAGAACCAAAGGCTGCAGCAGGAACGCCGGAAGCTGGTGCACCGGCAAAACCGGCTGCCGCGAAGCGCAAAAAAGAATTCAAGAAGAAGCGCGAGCGCCGCGTCGTGCCGCACGGCGTCGTGTACGTGGCTGCGTCATTCAACAACACGCAGATCACCATCACCGATCCCGACGGCCGCACGATGTGCTGGTCCTCGGCGGGCGCCATCGGGTTCAAGGGCTCGCGCAAGGGCACGCCGTACGCCGCGCAGCAGGCTTCGCTGGCCGCCGCGAGCGTCGCGCGCGACCAGTACGGCATGAAGAGCGTCGAAGTCCGCGTGAAGGGTCCCGGTTCGGGCCGCGAATCCGCCGTTCGCGCGCTTTCCGCGGCAGGATTGCACATCGTGCTGATTCGCGACATTACGCCGATTCCGCACAACGGCTGCCGTCCGCCGAAGCGCCGCCGCGTTTGATGGAATTTGAAATGACTGAGGCTTCCGCATCGACGATATCGACCGGTGTCAAGCCATTGGCTGCGCTCACGCCCATGGCGCACGTCGCGGATGTGGCGACCTCGGTTTCTTGGTACTCGAAGCTGGGTTTTGTTGCCGAGCATACTTGGACGCCCGAAGGCAAGCCGATGCAGTGGGCGCATCTGCGCAATGGCGGCGCCCAGCTAATGCTGGTGCGATCGGACCGGCACATGAACCCGGGAGCGCAGGATGTTTTGTTTTATCTGTACGCGAATGGCGTGGCTGCGTACCGGGAAAGCTTGATCGCCCAGCAACTGCAGCCTGGCGAAATCAGTTACCCGTTTTACGCGAAGCATGGCGAGTTTCGGATTGACGACCCCGACGGATATTGTTTGCTCGTCGGGGATACGGAGCAGCAATAAGAAATTTGCGAGCGGCATCACGGAAAAACAATCCGGAAGCCGATCGTTCGAAGAAATAAAGGAGAAACATCGTTGGCAAGACATCGTGATGCCGTCTGCCGCCTGTGCCGCAGGGAAGGGCAGAAGCTGTTTTTGAAGGGCCTGCGCTGCTTTACGGAGAAGTGCGCCATTGAAAAGCGCAACTTCGTTCCGGGGCAGCACGGGCAATCGCGGCGCGCCAAAGTGGTGGGCTACGGCCTGCAGTTGCGCGAAAAGCAAAAGGTGAAGCGCACCTACGGGCTGCTCGAGCGCCAGTTCCGCAATTACTTTGAGAAGGCTGTGCGCATGAAAGGCCCGTCGGGCGAAAACCTCATCGTCATGCTCGAACGCCGCCTCGACAACGCGGTGTGGCGCGCGGGTCTGGCGTCTTCGCGCGCGCAGGCTCGGCAGCTCGTGCTGCACGGCCACGTGCGGGTGAACGGGAAGAAAGTGAACATTCCTTCATACCTCGTGACCGTGGGCGAGGAAATCGCCATCAAAGAAAAGATGCACCAGAACGCGGCGGTGCTCGAAGCGCGCAACGTCGCGCAGAGCCAGAACGCCGTGCCCTGGCTCGAGCAGCAGCGCGAACAGTTCAAAGCCAAGGTCGTCGCTCTGCCCAAGCGCGAAGACGTGCAGACGCCACCGATCAACGAGCAGCTCATCGTCGAGCTGTACTCGAAGTAGTCGAACGGCGTCGGAGCTTCTGCCGGAGATCAGACCGGGCTTTTGTTTCGGGGCTTTAGCCCCTGAGGAATTGAGTTTTGGGCCGAAAATCTCGGCCCGGAAAGAAGGAACAAGATGTGGAAAGGTTTTCAAAAGCCGAAGCACCTTGCGTCGGATCTCGAGTCGCTGACCGAAAAGTACGGGCGTTTCTCCGCGCAGCCGTTTGAGCGCGGATGGGGCACCACCGTCGGTAATGCCCTGCGCCGCGCGCTGCTCAGTTCGATCGAAGGCGCGGCGGTTACTGCCGTGAAGATCGAAGGAGTCTTGCACGAATTCTCTTCGATCCCCGGTGTCGTGGAGGATGCCACGGACATCATCCTCAACCTGAAGCAGGTGCCGATCAAGCTGAACACCGATCTGCCCAAGACGATTTACCTCAACGTCGAGCAGCCCGGCACGGTCACCTCAGCCAACATTGAGGAGGACGCCGATTTCGCGGTGCTGGACAAGAGCGTCTACATCGCGACGGTCAGCGAAGGCGGCAAGCTGCAAATCGAAATGCGCGCCAAGAACGGCCGCGGCTACGTCGCCGCCGACCGCAACTACGACGAGGACCTGCCCATCGGCTACATCCCAGTGGACAGCGTTCACTCGCCGGTGCGCAAGGTCAACTACTCCGTCGAAGCCGCCCGTCTTGGCCAGATGACCGATTACGAAAAGCTGATGATGGAAGTCTGGACCAACGGCGCCATCACGCCGAAGGATGCCATCGGCTACGCCGCAAAGCTGGTCAAGGACCACATGAGCATCTTCATCAACTTCGAAGAGCCGGTGGAAACCGTGGAAGCGCCAACGGACACTTCGCACGATCCGCGCCTCGAGCATCTGGACCGCTCCGTCGAGGAGCTCGAGCTTTCCGTGCGCTCGTACAA
>Ga0126369_10001238_pt1 | contig 17545 bp, 18 predicted proteins | sample PanSoiMetaPlot_1_FD_109646 | JGI IMG/M metagenome (GOLD analysis project Ga0126369, IMG submission 109646) | Tropical forest soil microbial communities from Panama - MetaG Plot_1 | ecosystem: Environmental > Terrestrial > Soil > Tropical forest > Bulk soil | place: Panama | collected 2016-02-17 | reverse complement strand
GCTACGCGAACTGCAGGTTAGGTTAGCGTACAGAAGCGCTCTTGAAGCTCACCATTCGAGCCAGAGTTTCATTGAGCGCGGCGCAGAGTTTTTCAAGAACGTGATCGTGAGCGGCCTGCGTCAGGTGGTGAATCCGGACCGTCTAAGTCTGATCCGAACGGACACCTTCGCATACCCACCCTTACACTCCACACAACCCAGGACCCAACGGTTCCGTTTTCACAGGCAGCGCACTATGCCGCTGTGGTTGCCGGGGCCAATGCCTCAAACTTTTTGGTTCAGCAATCGGTCAACCGATACGGACACTGCAACTTCAAGCCACAAGAAATCCTAAATTCATTTCAAGGCTAGTTCCTGTGGGTGAACTACGGCATCATACACCCAGCGGCGATGTAACGATCCCATGATCAGCATTTGTTAAACATCCGGGCGGGTCCCGTTTCGTCCGGACGGGCAGATTTTGGGCACATTGGGATGGGGTGAACCCCTCTGTTGAGACAATCTTCGATTGGCACACTTGCCGCTCAATGGATTTTCCTATTCAAACAACTTCTTCCCCTCCAGAATGGTCGTCGGTTGGTGAAGCGGAGGTGGGCTCTGGTGGAGACCAACCCGCCAAGGAATAGCCAGCCGGAGACTCATCGAGACGAGGAGCTGGAGCAGATGGAGTGCCGATTATGAAAGTTCTCTCCCGGCTTGGCAGGGTACTGGGTACTCCTGACCTGTTCCAGTTGTTCCACTATATAGAGTGTGGAACAGCTGGAACAGCTCAGGCAGTAGTACCAGCTGTACCGGAACAGGTCGGAACAGCTGGAACAACTGATACAGGTGGAACTGACGGGGGGAGATTCGCGCGGCGGCTCTCATGAGCACGATCCCAAGGCACACGGACAAAAGGTTCTGGTCTAAAGCGGGCGCGTGCTTGAAGAATCCCATCACCAACAGGATAATGTCAAGCCGCAGCAGGAGCAGAAGATCGCACAGATGCGGCGCTGAAGGCAAAACGCGAGTCGCCGAACGCGTGGAGCGTGTTTACCGCGCCTGGGCGACCTGGTGGAGGTACCCGTTATGGCAATTTCGGTTGAGATTTCTGGTGCAAAGAGACAGCAATGGCGCATTCCCCGACCCTTGCTGATCCTCCTGGTTTTGGGAGCCGTTCTGCGAATCGCTTGGCTGGTCAGTTTTCCAAGGGTCATCGAGACCGAGGGCCCCGTGTACGCCGGTATCGCACAGAGGGTGCTTGAGGGCAGAACCTACATCGATCACACTAGCGGGTTGCAGGTAGGGTTTCCCCCACTGTATCCCGTGCTGATTGGGTTCCTTTCTTTTGTCACCCGCGACCTTGAGATCGCTGGAAGGGTTGCATCACTGGTGATGGGGTTGGGCCTGATAGTGGCGGTGTTCTACCTGGCTAGGCAGCTCTATGGGGAACGGACCGCCAGCATCGCTGGAACCTTCGTTGCCCTGTATCCCGTCTTCATCATGCTATCGGGGTCTTGCTATTCGGAGGCAACTTACCTGACGCTTTTGGTAAGCGGTGCTTTCTGGGGAGTCCAGTCATTGCAGGGAAAAGGAGCGAAGGTTTGCTTTCTGGCCGGGATCTTGTTCGGGTTGGCGTACTTGACGCGTCTGGAAGGAATCATCTACCCGTTTCTGACCGCCACCGCCATCGCAGCTGCGGCCCGGATCGAGCGACGCGGCTGGAAACAGCCGTTCCTGGCTTGCATGGCGGTGGTAGGGGCATTCACTGTAATGGCAACGCCGTACGTAATATTCCTGTCGCACCACACTGGCCATTTAACTTGGGAAGGGAAAGGAACGGTCCAGTACACGATGGGCCGTAGGATGAATTCTGGGATGCATGAGGGCGAGGCTGAATACGGAACGGACGAGCAGTTGACGGACGCGGGGCCGCAGCTGAACCACGAGCTATACGCACGGGAACACTCTCCCGTGAAAATGGGAGAGTTCTTCCGCTACAGCCTGCAGGCAGCCAAGCGCAACAGAGACGCCGTATTTCATCAGGTTGTCCTATCTCTCACGATTGGTTCTCCCATGTTGGCAGTACTGGTGGTCCTGGGCTTGTTGGGTAAACCCTGGAGCCGCGAGCAGACGCTCCCGCAGATCTACTTGGCAGTACTGGCACTGTCTGTCCTTGCGATCATGCTGGTGATTTTCCGGTTTGAATTCCGTTTCGGGCTACCGCTCTTGCCATTCCTCGTCATATGGGCATCGAATGGCGTGGAACAGTTCGCTGACTGGGCAGACGGAACTGTCCAGGGATTTTTTCCCCAAGGAAGTGCTGGTTCAACGTCAGTGGCGAGCGTAGCGCGTTGGGGAATATGTGCAGTCGTGTTGGGTCTTACGATTATGGGGTCGCGCTATTTGGTCATGTTCACGATAGCAGACCGGTACCATTTGCCCATTAAAGAAGCAGGGCTGTGGCTGCGGAACAAGCCCTGCCCCAGAGTTGTCATGGATGTAAGCGCCATCATCGCCTTCTACGCGGATACCTCGGTCATGCCTATGCCTTGGGCAGATTCCTCGCTGGCGCTGCGCTACATTGCCAAGAAGAATCCCAACTACATTGTTCTAAACGGGATATCCGATCTACAGGCGAGGCCGTACTCGGAGGATTGGCTGCGCCATGGCATTCCCGACCCGCGAGCCGAGTTGGTTTACCGGACTGGAACCACTCCCAACACCGAAGTAGTGATTTATCGCTGGAAAAAGCAGGCTCAGCAATGACAGCCGAGATGGAAGCGGCTCAGGGCTTGTGGGTCTTTGGGCTCGCTGGCTCTCTCGCAGGATTATCCACCAATTCATCCCGTTCTTTGCCTCGCATCGTTCCGGTCAACGTGACGACGTTCTTGTGCTTTTTCTTGAGAGACTCCGCTATCGTGACCGCATCCTTCGGACTACGCACATAAACAATGGTGCGCTGGGGTGGATCGGCCTGCGCAATGTTGGTCATGTGCGGAATAATCGGCCTGTCAGTATCAACCAACTGCAATGTCTTGCTGGCCCGTAACCGTGCTCCGAGGATCGCGCTGTTCAGGTCTGAGTCCGAAATCTGAATCGCGCCTTCGTCTGCGCTAGTTGCGGACATCAACATATGTTTACTCTCCGCTAGATGCGGGAAGATCCGATCAGTCTGCGGATCGACCCCTCTCGATTGGGAATAGTCCCCAGTGACCGTACCTCCCCATCCGGCTCCGCTACCGCTACTGCGATCGTCTCGGCGTGGACATCTAATCCCAAAAATCATACCTTTTTCATGGACCGGTTCCCATTCCGCTTGTGGGCACTGCGTTGTAGTTACACCAACTCACAATGTAACCCACGCATCGAGCATCGGGACCGGTCACTCCATTATGACTAGCTAGCGAAGAACGCCCAAGGCTCTCTTTTCAAACCGAGAACAAGCGGCTTCAGTACCGGAGTCCTGCGGGACCAGTCGAGAAACTCTCAGCCTACTCCGGTGCGCGAATCACAAATTTTTTAATCCGGCCGATCTTTAGAATCTTAACTTTACGGTGGGCAACGGAGATGGAACATTTCAAGCCCTTAGCGTTTCGCATGGCCTCTCCGCCGATCGCACTGGAATCTTGCCAGGTCCAATAGCAGGTGCTCGAAATCATTTGATATGCCATTTTGTCGTACGCCATACCGAATATTCGAACTTGTCCTTCAAGTGGACTTTCCTTCAGTTCACGATCGTTTGTAGTCATGAAAATCTAGCACGTGCCGACGTGCCTAGTCCATAGCCGAACTGAGTTGCTGGCGATACCAACCTATCGTTGTCTCGAGGCCGTGTTTGAGGGACATTTTGGGCTGGTATCCCAGCTTGTTAGACAAGAAAGTCGTGTCGGCTGGCCGTTCCTGCTCAAACGGGCGATCTGGCAGCGCACCAAACGCTGGTTCGACGGAGGTGCCCATGATCTCCACAATCTGGTCTACGATTCCACGAACGGATACAAGTGAGCCCGACCCAAGATCGAACACGCAGCCCTCAATTCCGGGAATTACTGCTGCTCTCAGCAACCCCTCGACAACATCGTCAATATAGATCCAGTCCGCCCGCCGCCGGCCGCTGCTGAGCCTCGGAGACTCACCGCGCAGTAGATGGCGCACCACAAACGGCACCAATTTCTGCAGGTCTTTCTGGTTGGGGCCATAAGTCATAAAGATGCGAGGCATTACAACCGGAGTCTGAAACAACTGGTAAAACATGCGTCCGTAAATGCTGCTCGCCCATTTGGCCGCAACATAAGGGGAGCAAGCAAACGTGGTGTCGTTGAGATTCTGCGGTTCCTCCGAGGAACTTGCCAATACAATGCGGCGACATCCTGCCGTGGTTGCCGCAGTTAACAGATGAACCGTGCTCGCAAGATTGTCGTAGAAGGTTGGCAAGACTACCTCCAGTTCGCGAGCCCCTACAACATAACTGGCAAGATGAAAAACGATCTGGGGCTTCACGGCGTCAAACACCTGGCGTGTTATGGAGATGTCCCTGAGATCGGCCTGCCACCATCGAAGATGCTCGCTGTGCGAGCGGTGCCGCTCTCGCGAAACTACATGCACCCTGGCGTGGCAAGTTAAGAGTCGGTTGCAAAGATGCGCACCGATAAAGCCACTGCCACCTGTCACCAGCACTCGGCTCTCCGCTAACTCTATCGCTTCAACCAATTTCGTTGTGGGCCATATTGGACGCGCCGGGTTGCTGCTCACACTGCGCATCCGGCAGAAAGTTCGATGAAATTCGCTTGACCCGGTTCTCGCAGCAGTAAGAGTAAGTCGCCCAGGGGCAAGCCCGATGGTAATTATCGGTGGACTCCATTCTGAACTCTATCGGCCACATCGGGCAGGGGATAGGTGCTCGCAGCTGACCTGCACTCATTCCTGCGCGCGATCGTAGCCTTCAGAGAAGGCCAGGACCTGCTCCGACTGCCGCCGTCCGTCACCAAGTTCATTTTCGTGCCGCGTTGGCAGCCCGGCCGTCATTGAGTCTAGCTGAAAAACTGCCGCGTAGCGGGTTCTCCAATCCTGTCTTCTCTTGTCCAGGGGTTCCAAGCCACCATATTGACTTGGCCAGTATCTTCGCAAGTAAGGATCTCCCTCGTGAATCTCGTCGAGTAATTCTTGCAGTGGCCTCCATCCTAATTCACATGCAACCTTCGTTCGGACATCCAAGTCGATTCCAGAAACAAAAAGATATCCGTCCGGGCTAACCAAGCGAGCAATGTTGCGCAAACATCTCTCCGCCTCCGAGACATCCATGTGACAAAGGAAATTGTTCGCTACAACCATATCGTGGGGCCCGAGGGCATTAACTACCTCCGGTTCACCAGCATCGCCGACGTGCCAGCTGATTCCCTCCCTGATCCACGACTTAACTGTCAGCACTTCCCCATCCCTGTCGAACAGCTCCTCCATTTCAACCGCACTCATGCCTTCACAAATCTGTGTCCTTGTCAATTGTGAAGTCGCTAGCGAGTACACGCCGCATTTCGCCACCTCCACGGCCTGCTTGGAAATATCTACCGCATTCAAGACAACCTTCAAATCGGCCCGCGCAGAACGTATTCTCCATGCCACCGAGTATGCCTCAGCACCAGTGCTGCAGCCCAGTACCGCTACTCTTAATGTATCGCCCTTTGTCTTCCCTTGCAGCAGACGGCGGATCAATTCTAGCTCGGGCCGATTTCGAAAAAAGCGTGTGCTAAACGCTTGTGCCCTACCACCTTGTAAACGCGCCAGTTCATGCAAGAAGTTACCATATAAATGTATTGGACCAAGAGCGGTGATGTACGAAGGAAAGTTGTCCCACAATCTCTGATTAAGACGTAAATAGGCACGGACCGGCGATTTCCCACAAATGCTCAATCTAACTAATCGCGTCAGCCAGGAGCCGCCGTCTACTACGCACGGTGAATCCCGTCCAACTACATCTGGGTTCCATTTGGTAAAAGTATCATTGCCGCTAAACCAGCGCGGTTGCGAAAATACTAAGAGCGTCATCTTCCCTGAATAGCAGTACTCTATCTTTGGCGGGACCTCCACGACCAAACCAGGGCTGACGTCGTATCTACGATCGCCGATGGTGAAGCGACCACTGCCGGATAGAATATAATAGATACGCGCGATCTTCTTGCTTACCATGAACATATCGTGTCCCTTTTCTACTTCTACATAATAGATCTCAAGATCCTTATGATTCAGCGGTCCGAATGTATATCCCAAGAGGCCTTTTCCTGTAAATGAGACTGAAGTGGGAAGCGAATATACGAATGACATGGTCTTTATCTCCAGAAGTGTAGGTGGCCAAAAAGCCCATCCAGCGCCATATATTGAGGCTTACGTACGGCCAACGGCTTATCGCTCGCTCCTCGCGTTTCGGATGCCACGGAAATGGATTGAGGCTGAATCATGCAGCGGACCCGGGTTCCGGTCGTCCTGGATCGACTCCCTGCACTCGCGGCTGATAGGGTGATTTCTTATCCTGTTGCGACGCCTTTGCGTTAACAGCGCCCGGTTTTCCGCCAGAATCCTGTTTGCTAGCCACCGATCCCCGGCTGCGCATCTGTTGTAGCAGCCTTTCCACAGTTTTTTGGGGATTCAGTGCAGCATTGCCTAAAGTTCTCAGCGCGCCTTTGGTCACACGAGCCCGGCTGAAACGCATACCCGCTTTGGCCATTTGTTCCTTGTGGTAATCCCAGAACTGTTTCTCGCGGCCTAGCAGCAGGCTCTTGCCTAAGAATCTGTAGTATGCGGACAGATGCCGCGCGAGGCAGGCTCTGCTCTCGTCATGAGTGAGATAATCCGGAGCGTGCATGACCAGAAGCTGTAAGATGCTTGCGCAAGAGGTTTGGAGATCTGCGGAAGTTGTACTCAACGAGCCCGGCCGCACTCTGGTAAAAGTAAGGATCTGATGTACAAAACCAAAGTCAGACGTCTTGAGAAGCGCAAAACACACTTCAGTGTCCGCATGAATGTTGGCCTCGTTGTAGAAGGGGTCGCGGCTCCTCACCAGATCGGACCGATAAAGAACCGCATTTGCTGATCCAAACACATAAAGCCCTTCGAGAAGATGGCGCCGACAGATCTCTCGACCGCAAACCAGAGGGCTCGGATATGGTAACCCTGTCCAAGCAACTCGCTGCCCTTCGAGCGCATAGGCGCCAACGATTCCCACCGAGGGGCGCGCTTCGGCAACCGCAACCATTTCTTGCAAACAATTGGGAAAGATCCAATCATCCCCAAACACCACCTTGCAGTACTTGCTCTCAGGCGCAATTTGCCGCAATGCGACGTTGTGATTCGGAATAACCCGCAGAAACTGTTGATTCTGATGAACTCGGATCCGCCGGTCTTTTGCCGCATATCGACGGGCGACTTCCAAGGACCCATCCGTGCTGCAGTTATCGACGATGGTGAAGTCCCAATTCTGATAGGTCTGAGCAAGTATGCTCTCGATACACTCCGAGAGATACTCCGCCTCGTTGTATACCGGGGTCACAATGCTTACCAAAGGCTGTGATGCAGTTTTCATTTCCGCTGTCCTGTCAGAGCAGCGACCTCGTGTTCACCAGGCCGAACCACCGAGGACGGCTCTCTTCCTAACTGAGGGGAGTAGCGTTGTAGATTCTTCAGCACGAAAAGCTCGTCAAACTGCGCCTTCAACTCGGCGGAGTAGGAGCCCGCCGTTCGTCGAAACTTTGCTTTGAGCTCTTGGGCGTCTTTGACCAATGTCGTAAACGTCGCCGCCAAGCATCCATCATCAAAGCTTTCTATATTCAGGCAATATTGACTGTGTCCTACCGTCCGCATCAGATCATCTATCTTCTTGTGATAACTAAGGGCGATCACCGGTTTTGCCAGAAGGTGAGAAAACACTACACCATGAAACTTCGAAGTAACAACAAAATCAAACCCCGACATGTCGGATAACAGGTCCTCCACATTCTCACTCGGCGGCGCGCACAGCTCGTTAATGTCGGCGGGCGACAGACCATTTATTAGCCGTCTCTTGAGGTCCTCGAGGGCGTAAACATCAACGCTCGCCTCAGCAGAGAATATCCTTAGTCGGTAGTTGAGCTTCAAAAGCCATAAGGAAAACGCAGCCAAGTTGTCGAGATAGCAGGAATAGGCATGGGCGTCTTTTTCGGGCCAAATGCGAGGGTCACAAAATCCGATGGGATTGAGCCCAACCAGTGGTCGAGAAGCCCCCACAGCATTACCGGTTTCGTAATCTGAAATGTTAAGGGCGTAAGCAGAATCCGGAAAAACATAGGTTTGATGCTTCACACCCAGTTGACGGATTAATGCCTGCGATTCGGAATCGCGGAACGATGCGTAGTCAGCCAGACACACCGAGCACCTCACGAACATTCTGCTTAGAGTACTTTCTAGAGGGCCGGCACCTACGTTGAGAAATACGAGTTTTTTCTTTGCGAGCTTTGTAAGCAGGGCAAACTTAAAGACGTTGTACGGGTGTGACCAAGGACCGCGCCATAGTTCGCACAACTGGCCACCGCCCGCGATGATCAGACAGTCCAGGGATCTCAGGACTTTGAACGACCGCCCTAGATGCACCAGTTCCCGGACCAGATTCCGCCCCCGCAAAGCCATTGCGGAAAAAATAGGGATCTTCTTTAGAATCGACTTGAGTCGTACCCGGGAGTTCCTGCCATCCAGGCGTGTCTGACCGGCTTTGTTGAGCCCTGGATGCCAATGGGTGATTGAATAGCAGAGAATGTTATGCCGCTTTCTGGTGTCATCGGGGTTCAACGAGAATCCGACAATATTGGCTTCCGGCAGCCGCCTCTTAATGTTCGCAATTAGCGCCTCTTGAGTAGCGGCGTCACCCAGGTTACCGTACCCCATGTGGTCTAGAAGACCGATTTTCATATTATCTCGCCATCGGCATAAGGACGATCTTGAAGATTCATGGCCGTGACACGCTGCTTCTCGTTAGCAATGACACGATTTTCGCTGTTGATTTCTACGCTGAGGCAAGCTCTCTTTTTTGGCAGATGAGGGCCCCTTTAATCCACGGAGGAGATCCAGGTAGAGTTCTTTCTGCCCTGTGACGAACAAGAGGATCCCAACAAACGTAACTAGAAGAAGGGCGCTCTCTAACACGAGCCGGGGCAAAGCAGACAACAACTGGCAGTAGACTAACCGCATCCCTAAGGCAAGCCCCCCGGCCAGAATGCTTGAAGCCAGCGGCCGGCTCACGGTTAGCAAAATATCGCGGGAGGAAATCACCGTGCCATACACAGACCAAGCAATGACCGGAATGACGCAAATCATCATTACCGTCGAGTACGCGAGCGCGACACCTCGGGGTCCATAAGGCAATGCCATGACGTAGCTCACAATCATGACGGGCGCGATTACCAGAGCCATCTTCAAACTTCGTCCGACCAGTCCCAACGAAGAGAGCAGCCAAAATAAAGGATTGATTATCGCAAACACCAAGATCGTCGGCGCCAGGAAGCGAAAAATTGGGGCTGCAGCGGCCCACTTCGGCCCTAGGAGGACGAGAATCATATCATCCGCAAAAAGAGCGCAGGCAACCGTGATAGGGAAGGTCAATGCCAGGATCACAGAATAGCCCTTCAGGAAGTAGTTTTTGAGTCGAGCGGGATCGTCCTGGAGTCGCGACAGCGCCGAATACGCTACCTCTCCGGCTGCCGAATTAAGGTTGTCGGTTGGAATATTAATGAGCTGGTAGGCCCTTCCATAGATACCCAACGCATCGACACCCCAGTACCGACCTAACAAGATTTTGTCAAAGTTGCTGGCGACGTATGCGATGAGACCATTCAGAGTGACTGTGCCGCCGAAGCGCATCATAGAACGGATGCCAGCCCGCCTATGTGGTCTCCCCGGAATCCAAGCCGTAGTCAGCCAGAAGCCGACGGTGCTGACGAGTGGAGTGGTTACCGTCATCGCTACGAGAGCCCAATATCCGTAGCCAGCCTTCGCGCCGCCGATAGCGATGGCCGTACCAACAATTAAAGCCACGGTGTTAACGATTGCCAATGCAGTGAAACGCATTTGACGCTGCAGAAGTACCGAGTGTTGCGCCCCTGCCGCATTGAAAACGAATCCAAGTGCCAAGACAGCAGTTACTCCAACGAGTCTAGGTTCGTTGTAAAAGGCAGCGATAGCCGGCGCGCCTGCTACTGCCAGAAGCCCAAGCAGCATTCCGACGACTATATTGATCCAGAATAATGTTGAAATTTGCTCTTCTGTAACAGTCGTGCGCTGAATTGCGGCGGCGGAAAGACCGAAATCTCGGAAGAGCATCAAAACTCCGGTGAATGCTGTGACCATACCGACTAACCCGAAGTCTTTCGGTCCTAGCAACCGGGCCAATACGATAAGGGAACCAAGGCGAAGGAAAAAATTGGCCGCTTGAGCGCAGAGCCTCGCTAAACCACCACGAATCGTCTTCTCTTTCAGGTCTTTCATCAAGTTCTCACGGTACAAGGGAAATACCAACCGCCTTCAGCCTCAACTTACATCACCAGTTTGCGGCAATAGAACGCCTCGGCGTGGCCACTGGCGGAGTTGCATTCCATTCCCCGCAGACGCATTAGAGAAAGAAATGTCTCCGGCTGGAACCAGCGCTTATGGCGCTGTGACTGGAAGGTGCCCATGATGTAGCGAATTTTTTTCTGGCAAAGCTCCATTTCGAGCGGCACGAACACAGAGGGTTGCCCTAGGTCACCGTCATACTTGGGAATCTCATACTCCAGAATCAAATGATCCCGAAACGTGTTCCAAGTTAGTTCCGCGATAAGGCGATGGTCTTGATGAGCGTCTCTTCGGTTGGGAGTGAAGATGAGGTCCGGGGAAATCTTCTGCTTCAGCTCTTCAAATACCGACTTCACTTCGGCACCCACAAACGGCATGAAACCGTCGGGGAAGCTTTTCAGTAAAGGACCCTTCAGCCGCGCGAGACCAACGAACAATTCGGCGGCGCGTTTCGCTTCAGCCTCCCGGGCCCCGAGGGCGCTAAACACCACCCAGTGAAAGTCGCAGTCGGGGTATTGCTCGGCCAACCGGAGAATGGCGCCACCACAGCCAATTTCGATGTCGTCCGAATGACAGCCCAGGCATAGGATTTGCAGCGCTCCCTTCGTCCGTGTCAGGTTCAGCTGGATCATACGGCGGCCGATACCACTTCCAATTGATTGGATTCTTCATTGGCTCCGTGATTCCAGACCTTCCAGGGCGCTGCGTCTTGGTTGAGCTCCTCTAGGTGTTGTTTGTCCTTAAAGGTGTCCATGCACTGCCAAAAACCCGTGTACTTATAGGCCAGCAACGCCTGCTTCTCGATCAATCGTTGAAACGGCTCGCGCACCAGTTCCTCGCCGGGCCGAATATGGCTGAATACCTCATTGCGCATCACGAAGAAGCCACCGTTGATCCAAATGTCAGTCTGGCTCAAAGGGCTAATCCCGTGAACGATACCCTCTGATCCGGCGCGGACGATATCAAAACTCGCCGTCGGCTGCACCAGCAGCAACGAAGCAACGGCTCTACTCCGGCGGAATGTTTGCAGCAGGGTGGGTAACGGAAGATCACTCAATCCATCGCCGTAGTTCGCGAGAAACATTTCTTCGTCCTGCACGTGCGACTCTATAGCCTTCAAACGTTGACCGATGTTAGCAGTAGTGCCTGTCTCCACAAAGGTGATTGTCCAATCGTCGATATCGCGATTCAGAAACTGGATGTTCTTCCCACCTTGTGACCACACGAAGTCGTTCGAAACAGATTCATCGTAGCGGAGGAAGTAATCCTTGATAATGTTGCCCTTGTATCCCAGGCAAAGTATGAAATCCTTGTGACCGAAATGGGCGTAGTACTTCATCAAATGCCACAGAAGCGGCCGAGTCCCGATCTGCACCATAGGTTTGGGGACGTCATCGGCGTACCCTCGCAGCCGCATTCCGGCTCCCCCGCAAAAGAGAACTACTTTCATGGCTTACCTCCGCTTTTAATCGACTGTTACCTTCGGAATCGGCACGACAAAGCGGCCGCCCCACTCTCGAATGAACTGCAACTGCTGCTTGATTTCTTCTTTGAGGTTCCAGGGCAAAATAACGATGTAGTCTGGCTTGGTCTCGCGGATCCGATCCGGGTGAAAAATCGGGATATGATTGCCTGGTAGGAATCGCCCTTGCTTGTACGGGCTCCGGTCCACAGTGTATTCGATCAAATCTTTACCGATCCCGCAGTAGTGCAATAGTGTCGCGCTCTTGCCAGGAGCTCCATACCCTGCCACCGACTTGCCTTGCCGCACAGCCGTCAACAAAAACTCCACCAGCGCGAATTTCGTCTCTTCTACCTGCCCCGCAAAACCTTTGTATCCTTCAGGCGAATCCAGCCCAGCCCTTTTCTCCTCCGCGATCAAATGCTCAACGCTCGGCAGGACTGCGTGTGTGCGGCTCTCCGCTCGGCACGCGTACACCCGAAGCGATCCACCGTGCGACTTTAATTCTTCGACATCGAACACCTTCAGGCCGTGGGCCTCCATGATGCGCACGGTCGTGAGTATCGAGAAATAAGAGAAATGTTCGTGATAAATCGTGTCAAACTCGTTGAGTTCGATCAGTTTCAGCAGGTGTGGAAACTCCAGCGTCAGGACACCGTCGGGCTTCAGCAGGACCTTCAATCCCTCGACGAAGTCATTCAAGTCAGGGACCTGCGCCAATACGTTGTTTCCGAGTACTAGGTCAGCGCAACGGCCTTCCGCTGCCAGCTCTTTTGCCAGCTCGGAACCGAAGAACCGCACCAGAGTGGGAACGCCTTTTTCGACCGCCACGTTGGCTACATTCGCTGCGGGCTCTATTCCTAGCATTGGCACCTGTTGTCGCGCGAAATACTGAAGAAGATAGCCATCATTACTAGCCACTTCGACCACGAAACTTCTCTCATTCAGGCGGAATCGCTTCGCCATCTTGTGGCAGTAATCCTCGCAGTGCTTAAGCCACGAGTCCGAGTAGGAAGAAAAGTAAGCGTAGTCACCAAAGATATTCTCTGCGCTTTCGTATTGTTCCAGCTGTACTAGGAAACAGTTCTCGCAGACATAGACGTGGAGGGGGTAGTAAACCTCGCCGCGATTGAAGTCGGTGACCGAAGGGTACGTCTCGCACAGCGGAGACAATCCCAGATCGACAAATGTTCGTTGCAAGCCAGCCCCGCAGAAGCGGCACCGCTTGGTTGCGGCTTGTTGTTGTTGAGTATCCGTAGAAAGCGTCATCGTTGCCATGTTTTTCTTTTTCCTATTTCGGCAGAGGCATCTCGATCAATTCACGCAACCACCACCGCCTCGGCGGCCTGGCGGCTCCAACGCAGGCAAGCATCCAACTGCCCGGCGTTCAGAAGGCGCTGGATGTGGCTTATGCGGACATAGCGGCCACAATCGACCTGCTCGCGGCTGAGCCCGACCGTACGATAGGCGTCGTAGAGCTCCTGCGCGCCTTGGCGGGCGGCCCATTGCGGACGAAAACCTGGGAGTAGGCGGCGGATTTTATCGCAGTTGATGCGGTAGCAGCGTTTGTCCGGGCCACCATCGGGTGCGTATTCGACATGTGAACCGGGAACGATCTCGGCCACGATGGCAGCCAATTCACTGATGCGGTAATTCTCGGCTGTCCGGCCAACATTAAAGGTCTCATTATGGATGGCCTCCTGCGGCGCTGCCAACGTGGCAAGGATCGCGGCAATAATGTCACGAATATGTACGATTGGGCGCCACGGCGTGCCATCGCTCTTTATGTACACTCGGCCGCTGGTGTACGCTGACGCCACCAAGTCATTCAGGACTATGTCTAGCCGCAAGCGTGGGGACGCACCATACGCGGTCGCATTTCGCAAGTAAGTCGGGCTGAAATGCTCATCCGCCAGCGGTGCGATGTCTCGCTCGACCAATACCTTGGACTCACCGTACGGTGTTACCGGGTTGAGAGAAGCAGTTTCGTCGTGGAACGCATCCCCTGCTGCACCGTATATGCTGCATGACGAGGAGAAAACAAATCGCTTCACCCCCGCTGCCTTGGCCAATTCGGCCAGGCGGACGGAGGCTAGGTGGTTGACGTCATAGGTCAAGGTTGCATCAAGATTGCCCAACGGATCATTCGACAGCGCGGCCAGATGCACTACCGCGTCGAAGCCCTCGAGATCCGCTTTGGTCAGGTCACGGATGTCTCTGCGGACCTCTGGGATCTCCGGGGCCGCTTCCCCGAACTCACAACCTGCAAACAGGTCAGCGTCAAGCCCCACGACATCATGACCTGCGGCACACAACATCGGCCCCGCCACGGCGCCTATATAGCCTTTATGGCCTGTCAAGAGTATTCTCATAGATCTCCTGTTCGAAACAGATTGACCCTATGATTCTGATGAGAAAATCACGGTCATGAGCGTTGCAAGGTGCCTTCGTGCCAAGCTTGGCTCGGGGTCGTTCCGCCTGTGCTATCGTCCGGGACGATCGACAGCAGCCCGTTCTGGCAAAGCAACTTCGCAGCCTCGCTGATGGCCGAAAATGGGACACCGGAACGCTCCGCAATGTCCAGCAGAGAGTGCTCTCCATCGGAAAGATTGAGCACCCAGAGGCGTGCATGAGTCTCCATTCCGATCTCATTGCCACCGGTTGAGCGGTAGAGGTTTCTGCGTCCCAGTTCAGGTTCACAGTAAGGGCTCAGATTGCAATACCGACGATTGTCTTCAAGCACGTCCAGGATGGCGGCGCACACACGGAGCGACTCGGCCAGTTGAACTGGTCGGATAAATTCAAGGTTGTCGGCCGAAGTGTGATACTCGGGAAAGCTTCCCCAAACGCTGCGCATCAGGCATCCTACAGGGAGGTTGAAACCCGGAGAGCAGTACTGCCGCTCGTCATAGCCGTATGGAGAGAACTCCAGAATCTGTGGCGACTTACTGCAGTGGATGAGAATGTGCGCCGCAGCGCGGTCAATCTCGGCATCTCCCCGGCGACTCTTCTTGTAATGGAATCCACCAGTGTCTCCGATGCACGTTAGCACCAGGCCATGGCGGATGCGTCCAACGGCCTCGCGATTTCGTGCCAGCCAGGTTATGGCTCCGATCGTTCCCGGAATAAACAAGAACCTGTATGAATAACGCAGATCACGTTCGGACAGAAGCTGCGCCAGAAGCGTTGCCACGGTTAGCCCAGAGAGATTGTCATTTGCCAAGGATGGATGACAGGAATGACACGAAATCAGAACCTCGTCCGAAGAGCGCCCCGCCAAACAGCACTCTCCATAGGTCAAGTAGCCATCTTGGAGAGTAGAGTCGATGCATACCTCGTAGTCGCCGTTGTCAAGCGCCAGCATCTGGTTATGGGAAAGGCAAAATCCCCAGTCTTCCTTGTAGTACGACGTTCGGTAAGGTATCCAGTCAGGATGCTTTGGAATCGTGAACAGATGCGGCCTGAGATCGCTCAGCGGCATGGTCGCGTGCACGGGGGCGCTGTAATTCATGACGTGCAGGTTGCATTGCTGAAAGTCCACAAGCCGCTTTCCGCCGGAATCAGCGATATAGGCATCTCGAATATTCCACTCTTTAGGCACGGTCCAGTCGAAGACCGGCGTCCCCGTGGACACCTCAACGGTCTGCAGCGGAACACGACTCCCAATCAAGGCCAAAGTCCTGCGGATCCCGTCGCCGGTGATGCTTCGGCAGATCGGGTAAAGGTCCGTAGCGAAGCGGTGCAATTCCTCGCCCGTGTTTGCCACATCCCTCTCGTCGAGTTCCTTTAGCAGGCTCATCGCTCTATTCAAAGTTCGGGTAGCCTTGGTCCCGTTCGGAGATCACTTCCACTTTTTCGGGCCAAGCAATCTGAAATGCCGGATCATCCCACCGCACTCCCCGAGCCGATTCCGCGTTGTAGAATTCCGACATTTGATAGAAAATCTCACTCCCGTCTTCCAAGGTTAGTAAGCCGTGCCCGCACCCCTCAGGCACGTAGACCATATTGCGGTTTGTAGCCGTCAGAAGCACCGCAATCCAGTTCTTGTATGTCGCCGAGTCGACGCGTAAATCAACCACGACGTCGTAGATCGCCCCTTTAGTGCAGCGTACAACCTTGGTCTCCGCATAAGGCGGCGCCTGATAATGCATGCCTCGAAGCGTGCCCTTTCGGGAGTTGAAAGAAATGCTGCATTGCACAAGCCGAGGATTCAGCCCTTTGCTTTCAAATTCTTCTTGACACCAAGCGCGCGCAAAAAATCCCCGCTCGTCCGATTTGGGCTCGAGATGAATTTCGAAAACTCCTTGCAGTTTGGTTTCCTGAAAAATCATGAAAAACAGGACTATTCTTAGACCACTGCACAGGCAGTGAATCGAATTGCTCGGTTGCAAGCGCCTGCTTTGACCGCATCGCAGAGCGCGTGACCGGACAGGATGTGGCACTCCTGAATTCGGGGAGTGTCCTGCGACGGGACCGCGATCAGCACATCGACAAGGCCGCGCAGCCGACCTCCTGCGGCGCCGGTCAACGCTATGGTAAATAGCCCTAGTTCGCGCGCGCGTATGACAGCCTGAACAAGGTTCGGCGAGTTCCCCGAGGTGCTAATGGCGACCGCCACGTTGCCTGGAGTAGCGAAAGCCTAGAGCTGGCGTGCGAAGACCTCTCGTATCCATAGTCGTTTCCGATAGCCGTGACGGCAGAGCTATTCGCATTGAGCGCCAACGCCGGCATTGGATCCCTCTCACGTAAGTAACGTCCAACGAACTCGGCGGCCAAATGCTGCGCGTCCGCGGCGCTGCCACCGTTCCCAACAAACAGCGCCTTGTGGCCCGGTGCGGTAAGCTGAAATGAGAGCATCAGCAGCCGCCGCGAGCGATGGCAGATATTCCGCAATAAGGCGGTTGTGGATTTCCAGGCTGCGCTCAATGTTGTTGCGAAGAATGCTGCTGGTCATCACACCCTCGTTCGTTAGCGCGTCACGCATGAATTAGTCCGGACCCAAAATGATTTCGCTGTATCTATCAAGGGCTTTACTCTGGACGCCGACTGTCGAGTGCAATCTGCCCGACAGTTGATGCAGAGAGGCCAGTTGGCCCCGCCACCAATCGAGCATGTCCCGCAAAGTCTCGCCCAGATCTATTTCTGTGGTGGTCCATCCGCTGCACTCCTGAACTTGGTAATATCACCGGCGATGACTGGTTCATCACAACCGCGCACCAGCGACGGATCCTGCTTCACGGTGAAGGAGATCTTCACGCGGGCTTGAATAGTCTCAATTATCTGCTGAACTGAGTAAATCTGGTCGCCACCGAGATTGTAGACATCGCCGATCGGGGAGCATTGCCAATAATGCTACGCAGCCGAAGCCCGGCGCCGCCACACAGCACTATCGCATCCGGGGTGCTAGACATACACCGCGTCTCGCTCCCTCACAAGCGACTGGTCATAGACCTCGTCCGGCTCATAGACCACGACGTGACTGCCTCTATTTGAAAAGGAGAACGGAACGCACAAGAGCTTATTCAGCCGCTTTCT